>Ga0222718_10001175_pt1 | contig 25992 bp, 28 predicted proteins | sample C33_27DmetaG_FD_165045 | JGI IMG/M metagenome (GOLD analysis project Ga0222718, IMG submission 165045) | Estuarine water microbial communities from San Francisco Bay, California, United States - C33_27D | ecosystem: Environmental > Aquatic > Marine > Unclassified | place: USA: California...
TACCTTATAGGAAAATTTATTTTTACATCTTTGTAATTGATATCTAATTTCCTCACTACCATTTGATCCAAAGGAGATCTAGGATGAGGTCTAATTTGAATAGGACGTTGTGTATGTTTTCTTATCTCAGCAATAGTTTGTTCCAACCAGTCATTTACTCCCGGCATATTTCTCCATTGATGACTTTTGTTGTGCTGTGTACAAATTAAAACATATTTGTTAGCGTGTGTTTCTCGCCACGGCAACAATGATACACCAAATTTATTTTGTCTATATTGACCAGATTGTCTTAACCAATTGTTTACACTGCTGGTGGATTGTTGTCCGAAATATGCTTCGTTATTAATACCACCTAATGCAACTTTCCAACTTTGGTTTCTTAATATTCCACCTACTTCTAAAACAATAACAGGCTTGTTGTATTTTTTACAGTGTTCCCATACGTCTTTGTTACGAGCCATTCGACCGTGCCACAACACACTCCAAATGACTGCAACATTACACATGTCAATATTTTTTGTCCAAGGTATACCTGCTTTATCTAGGCTTTGCTGAAAAGCACCAAACACGGGTACTGAGTTCATTGCTCCGAACTCATTAAACATACCTACGATCATTCAACCCTCTCCCATATATTATCTGAAGTATATTTAAAACTTCCCTTCGATTCCCAGGTTACTCTTTCTGGATCAATTATGCTTAGAAACAATTCATCGTTGTAATTCAAATACAAATGATATACTTTTCCTACAATAGGAACAAATGCATACTTGGCATTGTACACTAGTTCAGTATCCTCGGCCATTTGTACCAGTTTGAAATATTCTTGTTTAAGTTCATCAAACTTTGATTCTAGGTAGTGTGTGGCATTTATTCCCCTATCTTGTTTGTGCCTAAGCACATCAGGAACCGTAAATGCCGGTGCACCAACGTTTGTAGGGTATGGCATAGATTGTGGGTTATCTACAACATTATCTGGTTTTTTCAATGTTTTCTTGTTTGTCATATGGAATCACTAAATATACGTAGTTAATGTTATTTATGGAGTTTATACATGCCACGAAAATTTGCTGTTCTCACAACGTTTAATCAGCAGGGTTTACAACTGTATGGTCAGCGTATGATCAATAGTTTTGATGATAGAATGCCTACAGAAATAGATTTATATATCTATGCTGAAAGATGCACACCTGTATCACGTAAAACAAAGAGAAATATTACAGTGTTTGATCACGAAAAAACTTTGCCTGATATGGTGGAATTTAAAAAGAAATACATTAACGATCCTAGAGCAAACGGTATGGGACCTGATAAAAAAAGACTTGATGCACGTAAAGCATTCAAGTGGGACGCAATTAAATTTTGCAATAAAGTTTATGCAGTTTGTAATGCCGCAAGACGTGCTAAACAAGAAGGCGTGGATGTTTTAATTTGGATGGATGCAGACAGTTATGTACATAGTCCTATGTCAATATCATTTCTTGAACAGTTTGTTCCTGAAGATGTGTTTACATGTTTTTTAGGTAGAGGACCAAAGTATACAGAATGTGGTTGGTACAGTTTAAATCTAAATCACGAACATTGCGACAAATTTATTGATGAATTTCAACGCATGTATGATGATGCCGAAAATGGTATCTTTAAAGAAAAAGAATGGCATGACAGTTACATTTATGACGTAGTAAGACGCTGGCACGAAACTACCTATGGTGTTAAAAACAAAGACATCAGCAGTGGTATACAAGGCGAAGGCCACCCACTTATTAATAGTGAACTAGGTGCATACTTTGATCATATGAAAGGCGATCGAAAGCGTGAAGGTCAAAGCAAACGTAAAGATCTAAAAGTGCAAAGACAAGAAGACTATTGGAGGACTGTAAGATGAAAGGTCCATTAATTGAAAATTTTTATAGAGTATTTGATGTTGTAAAGCCGCAACGTATTTGTGAAATCGGAACGCACGACGGAAAGAGTGCAGGCCAAATGTGCGAGTATCTTTTGAATATGGGATTGGACGTAGACTATACAGGCTATGATCTATTTGACGATGCTACAGATGAAACGCACAAGATAGGACACAACGGTAAAGGTACAGGGAGATTAAGTATTGCAACTGCTAAACTTAACTCATTACGCACAAAGTATCCAACTAAATTTAATTACAGATTAATTAAAGGTGATACAACTAAAGTTTTAAACACTCCTCAAAAATACGATTTTGCTTTTATCGACGGGGGTCATAATTACGAAATAGTAAAACACGACTACAGAATGTTAAGTGAAACACCTGTAGTAATTTTTGATGATTATATTATTAAAGGTGTAGCACAAGCAGTTGCCGAAATTGAAAATGTATATCAATTAGATACAAAATGTAAACGTAATAAGCGTAAACAAGCAATACGTTTCTTAGACACAAGCATTGTTGATCAACTTGCACAAGGAGTTATTAAATGAGTTTACCCGATCATCTAGGCGGACATAAAAATAAAACACATCTCGACGAAGGATCACTTAATCACATGATTCGTATGTTAAATGTAAAATCTATGCTTGATATCGGTTGTGGACCTGGCGGTATGGTTGAACTAGCAAGGTCAAAAGGCTTACAAGCATATGGTATTGACGGTGACTTTCAAGTTAGTAGACCTGACAGTATTAAAGAATATGTAACAATACATGACTATGAAAAAGGTCCAAGTAAATTTGATAAAGAAGTAGATTTAATTTGGTCTGTAGAATTTGTTGAACATGTTTGGGAGAAGTATCAAGAAAATTATATGAAAGATTTCCAACGTGGTAAATTTGTTGTAATGACATTTGCACCTCCTGGCAAAGCAGGACATCATCATGTAAACTGTAATACTCCGGAGTACTGGAAAGATGTGTTTAAAAATTATGGATTTCAATACGATGCTAATATGACACGTATGATCAAAGAAGTAACTACTTTAAATATTAAAGGAAAGTTCAGTCATAAAGCATTTGTTAAGCACAACGGCTTATGCTTTGTAAAACTCTAAATGTAAATGCTTGCTCGAATCAGAAGCAAGAGATTTTATTTTTGTAAAGCCTTTTTTAACTAATAGATCTGTAAGCAATTCTCTATCGTAACCGCTCTTATGTATGTCCCATACATCGTCAAATTCGCCGCGTTGCCAGCCCCAGAATCCGCCCTTAGCATGTCGTAAATTTTTTCCCTCGTGTCTCAAATTTACCCATTGGTTAATATGGAAAGTCATATTAGGTAACATCATTTCACATTTACCACTTGGCTTAAGAATTTTTTTCCATTTATCTAAAACTACTTCACCTTGTTTAAATGTTAAGTGTTCAAAAAAATGTCTTGAAAAAATTTCATCAACAGTATTTTCTTTAACATGTTTGTCTATGTCCCATGCAGGACATACAAAGTCAACACCTGGAACATTTCTTACATCACAAGTTTTAAAACCTTTTTTAGTTGGCGTTTCTCCGCAACCAAACTCTATCTTCATTGTGCATACTTTCTCATATGTGCCCATGCTTCTCCGGAACTAAGTTCTTCAAAGTTCCAATGACACATACTTAATTTTTGCAACCAGGGTTGTCTATCAAATATATCCGGAAGTTCAATGTTTGCAATATTAGTATTTGCAACATCTTGTGCTTGACAATCTCGAGGATCATCAACAAATACAGGAACTCCTTCAATAGCACTTGCAACTGCTGGACTACTATTGTAAACCACTGTTGCCCATGCACTGTTTAAATCCATCTGCAAACTTCTATTTCTATGATCACTTATATGAACATTGTCAAGTCCGTGTAGTTTGTAAGCACGTTCTCTTGGATTAAGATACTTACCAGCACGACGATCTCCAGGATGACCTCTTATAATAATTGGTCTATCAGTATGTTGTCGCAACCGCAAAATCATATCACGTGCCCAATCCTGATTGTCCTGTCCTTTCATACTCCAGCCACCGTTACGTTGCAAGCATATTAAAATATGATTACCTGTTGTACGCCATGGTTTTACATTGATGTTTAAATTAATTTTTATTTTTTCCCAACGTTTTGGATCAGGATTATCCCAAAAATAGTTTCCAGTAGTAGGAAACACGCCATCCATACTATATCGTAAATATCTCTTTGTATTTTCTTTATCTAAATATAAAAACAGATTGCTATCAACAATTATTGTATGTGCATTGCGTCTAGTCTGCTCATCAAGTACCTGTTTACGTAATATCAAGTGCGGGGTATTAGGACTGTCTTCATGCACATATCCTTGTAACACAGCAACATCACTAGGAACATACCCACCGTCGGATGCTATTCCTACATCTCCGTGTACTTGTACGCCTTGAACAAATCTTTTTAATACTTCAGGCTTTTCTGGATTTTTATTACTGCCTGGTATTCCTTTTAGATAACTGATTACTTTCATTCTTCTACAGGCTCAGGTTTACCAACTAGTTGTACAATTTTAGGCCAAATGTGTGTCCATGCTCTGCTATTACTCATTTCCATCCTATTCCACTGACAATAAGAAAGATCTTGTAACCATTGTATTACAGTTTCGTGTGATGCTTCTAGTGGTTTTTCTACTGCATCTAAACTTTTACTACAAATTGGATAAGCAAAATTGCCTTCATCAATTGCAATAGTCGGTATGCCGTAAACAATAGAGTCAATAGCACTACCACTACTATAAGTAACACAAACTTTAGCATCTTTCAAATCTTCTTGTAAAGTTCTTGCTATTCCGTCACTCCAGTGTACTTCTTTATAGTTTTTAAAAACAACTTTACCAACATCTCCAAAAAAGTTTTCATGACCTTTTTCACTCATTGCAGGATGAAATCTAATTAGAATTTTACGTCCGGTTATTTTTCTAATTTCGTCTATGGTATCCAATAACCATTCGCCGTGATTGCTATCACGTAGACTAGCATCTCCGGGAAGTTGTAATAGAATCAAGATATGTCCGTTGCTGTTTTGTTTCCAGCCATTCCATCCACTGTATAATTCTCCATATGCTTTTAATCTTTCAGCATCGCAGTTCTCGTTATTAAACTCACCTTGACCATTTAAGAATCCATTTAGACCTATTCTATAATATTCATGATTGCTTTGTTTTACGATACTACGTGCAAGTAAAGGAGTTTCAATTATAATATGATTTTTTGCATCTTTAACTACAGCAGATCTAACTCTGTGATGCAAGTTGTCTCTCGGTTTAGCACTACCAAAAATAACGCCAACGTCACAGTCCTCTCCCGGATGTTCATTATAATCCATGCTAATATCAATACCGTTTTTCTTAATTTCTTTTACAACCTTGGTTTCGTTGATATCATTAACATCTTTTTCTCCAATTGATGTAGCAAAGTGTTTGACTATACCTCTATAGTATGCACGAAGAACATCTTTCTCTCCGTTGTTTTGACCTGTTAACATAAAAATTTTAATTATCATAAAGTATTCTCCTTGCTGTGCCGTCGTATAACTCTTGTATATGCAACTGTCCATATGCTAAATGACAGGCCCATTTATAAACTAAATCACTGTCTGCGTAGTACGGAGTCTCAATTTTAGTTATGTCATCTAGTGCTACAGGGGTACTAGCATTGGGTGCTAGTCCAAATGCAGGAACACCATAAAGTACTGCTTCAGTAGCGGCAATGCTTTGTAGTGTTACAACAGCATATGCATCATCCAATTCTTCGTAAATTGTTTTTACAATACGTTCTGGTCTACTTGCTTTTTCTCTTACAACAATAGGACGATCAGTATACTGCTTGATTGTGTTTATTGTTTGTTCTCGCCATTGTTCCAAGTTAATATCATAAAACTTTGCTGGCTTTTCACTAGGCATAACGACTAAAATATTTCTTCCATTCTTTTTCCAATTAGGAATTTTATATTTTAATTGTTCCCATCTATCACCCGGACGATCTATAATTTGATTATGTTGCAAATCATTTTTGACAACACGATGAAACCACTTCCATCCGTTAGGATTAATTGGCGACTTATAGTTGCCTAAATACCCACTGTCCATATAATAGAAGTCACGCTCATCTTCCCAACATTGTTTCATAATTTTGTGTTTGAGAATTCCACGGAGTACTATGGGTTGTGGAGCAGTTGCATCGTAATCAAAAGTTTTATCTGAAGTAGGTTTAGCATTGCAACCTTCAGCAAACATATTAACGTATTCGTCAGTACCGTTTTTACTTAAAAATATCATTATAATAATTTTTCCAAAATTCGTGTGTTTTAATTCTTGTTTTAAATTCTTCTGTGATTTTATTTGTAATATTTTCATCACAATTTAATGTTACATTTGATAATTTACTTTCGTCTAACTTGTTAGGGTCGTAAAAGAAAATGTTAACACTATTACTGTTTACTGTAAAAAATTTATATCCTAATGCTTCTAAATAGTTTTTGTACTTTAAAAAACTAACTCCGTGATACTGTTGCTTATTATAATGATTGCAGTTTTCAACATAAGGAAAAGATGCAACAGTATTGTATCCAAACCTTTTGTTCATCTCTGCACAAATTATACTAGGTCGAAAGTTTAAATTCATTAGTTCTTGCATTACAGGAAAATCATATCCGTCTATATCTAAACTAAAAAAATCTACATCTTTATCGAATAATTTTAATACTTTCTTGCAATTATCCGGAGTAATTTTTTGTTGATAAAACCGTACCTTATTAGGTACACTTATTTGCTTTTTTAAATCAAATGCTACACACGAATAGTTATGGTTTTGAATTAGATTTTGTGTGCAATTAACTGCTAAATTATTTCTTACATGCCTTCGATCGTTGCCCCAACCGATTTCAACACATTTTTTATTTGGGTTATGTAAAGCATTTATCAAGTGTAATATTACACCGTCTTCGTCAAATTGACTGTAATGCTGTTCGCTGTAAGGTAACTTAAAACTCATGATAATATGTACGCAAGGCCCTTCTTTGTTTTATCAGTAATTAAACTTTTTGCACCTATTTCGTCACAAAACTGTTTCACTGGTTCTAAATCATAATCGTCAAATATAATAAGTTTACTGCCTTTTACTTTTTCATAATCATGTTTTACAGTATCATAACTGTGTCCACCATCGATAAAAACAAAATCAAACTTACGTTTCTTCAATGTTTCCTGTGTATAACCTTTATGCAATTCCCATGTAAATTTTTTATCTTTATATATGTAAAATTTTTCTCTGTTTGGATTGCAATCTCGTTCTATCTTTTCCATTGCTAATGCTGTACGTCTATAGTTTCCACTGCCTTTGCCATTAATTTCTTTTTTATTATTTTCAACTGTAGCAAGTTCAAACAAATCGTAACCAACAAAATGTAATTCATTTACTTTCTCTATTGCATGTCGACACAAGCGTAAACTTGTCTTTCCTCTATAACAACCGATTTCGCAAATGCTCTTTGGTTTAATATAATCTATTCCTGCAAACAAATAAGGTAATCTCCATCCTACCTGTCCGCTTGGTTTTTCTGGCCAATCAATCATTTCCATGTCCTAAATGTATTAGGCAACTCTTTTAGTTTACCGTGTTTTTTATTTTTCTTTTCTTGTTTGTCAAGATCCTTGCGTTCTGCTCCGCTAGTAATCTTATTAATATATGAATCCATCTTTGGATCTTTTTTCCTAGCGCCTTTAAAATGTCTAAAATATTTTCCTAGTACAGTTTCTTTTAATGGACTGTGTGCAGTACGTTCGGGATGGAAGTCGACAATTTTAACACCGTTAGAAATTGCATCAGTTACACAATCTGCTAAAACATATGCATCGTTTGGTTTAGGAAAACGATCGTTATCAGTTTTTACTTCCTTAGACAAATATATATTTTCGTATCTGTTTACAAATGTATCTGCGTAAGGGTGATTCTTGTTAAACCAATAAATGCCACTATCGGCGTGTTGTTTATTAGTTCCTGCCCACTTACCTTTGTGCATAGTTACACCCATATATGCAACTAGTTCATCTTCTTTTAGTATGCTGTCTAACCATTCGTTTGTAATTGGTCTATATGTAACGCTATCTGCATCTAAATAAATTATTTGATCTACATCTAATGTCTTACATGCATGTACCCAACAAAATGCTTTGTATGCAAATCCTCTACTGTAGTGTGTACCAATATAATCTAGATATTCTTTTAATGGTTGACCGCAGGCTTCGTATACATCTATTTCTCGAAGTTTAGGAGAACTTAACGGTAATTTCATATCTTCTGTATAGCAATACAACGGAATGTCTTCAGGCCAAAACTGCAAATAAGTTTCTACCATTTTGTTTGCCATTGAGTCGTAATAGTCTTTATTAAATGTTGTAATACACGCAAATTTACGCATCGTTGTCTCCAAAAATTAATGGTTTAAGATGTGCCCAACTTTCACCTGTAGCATGTTCTCGTTGTGTCCATTGTGTGTAGGCAATATCATAACTCCACTGTGTTCTATCTATATTGTAATTTAAGTTTTCAATATTTGCTAAATCCATCTGTCTAATAGGCCAAATCATACTTCCATCTTCAAATGCATATGTAGGTATTCCTTCACATATAGATTCAATAGCACTTAAACTATTATATGTAATTACGCAATATGCTTTCTTAAGGTCTTGATAAAGGCCGTCTGCTTTGTTTTCATTGTTGTCATTTGGCAAATAATCTGCAAGACTATCTGTGTTTTCACTAACAGATATTTTTAATTTAGGATATTTTTTCTGTAATTTGTAGGATAATTTGTTTCCTCTACTTAGATTTCTAGGATGAGGACGAAGTATTATAGGACGATCTGTGTACTTTGTTACTTCTAAAATTGTTTTTTCTGCCCAATCATAAAAACTATTATAATCTTTGTACAAATTTAAAAGACTACTGTCTCCCTCTTTTTGTCCCATAATTATAATAGCGTCTCCAGGACTATGCCAATCCTTTAATTGGACTCCGCTTTCTTTTTGAAACTTATTCCATCTATCGCTAGGACTATTTTCATTTCCAAAAATGCCTTCTGTCCATTTGTAACTGTACCAGCCTAATCTTGTCCAACCTAGATGTCTTCTAAAACTAGGTGATTCGTTTACAAGATATGGTTTACCACTATCACGAATAAATCTATACATAGGACCTTGCCAGCCGTTGTCGATTTTAGGTTTTAATAGATTGGTTTGGATGTAAGCATCTGCATTATGCGGAATGTCAAAAGAGTCTATTATTTCAAATTTATCGCCGTGCTTTGCTAATCCTTTAGCAAGTGCACCGGAAACATTTTTGATTGCTCCTTTTAATGCTACAACAGAGACCATACTTTACCTGTTTTATTTGCTGTATTAATCCACAGGTCAGCATAGTCAACATCTTGACAATTTTTAAACCAAGGTCCGCCTTCAGTAAAATGTATTGCTTTTGGTTTGCCGTCTTGTGGTTCTTTATACCAACCTTCAAGCCAATTCCATTCGTGATTGATTTTTCCAATTTCAGAATCTTTTAACCAACTAAAACGGTGCATGAATTTTCCTGTTTCTTTATTAACCATTTCTGGAATAACTTGAGCATTACTAGGATGTCCACAGTTCCATAATACCATCGAACTCCAGTTTTTTCTTGGATACAAATGTTGTTGTTTTCCGTCCATCTTTACTCCTTCTTTTGGAGTATAGTCGTGATGAACACACATTACAGCATATTTGTCATCACGTTGTGCAAACAATTTATCAACATCATCTAGCCATAAAAAATCACAATCACAAAACAATGCCCAGCCTTTGTAATTTTGTAAATGAGGAATTAAAAATCTTGTAAATGTAAATTCAGTTGAACCTAGTGTATCTTGGCCGCGGGTGTAAATTCCTTTTTGTCTAAGTTCATTTAACTTTAAGTATCTTACATCGATCGGTTCTTCTGTGGTATGTTTCAAACTATATTCACATACATCACTTGCAATTTTTTCTCTGCTGTCGTAACCAATATAAACAGTATTCATTTTTATTATTCCTCTCTGCGTTCGATGTCTTCCTCAACACACAACTCTCCGTGTTGGACTTCTAAAATATGACAAGGCTCGTTGAACGGATTATAACCTTGATGCCATACTTCTACACCTATATCATATCCCTTGTTAAGGGGCTGTAGAGTTACATCATCTGCAATACCGTTTAATTCAGTTTTACATTTACACATACCTTTTAACACGTACCACATTTCGGCACGTTTAAAATGTTTTTGCATGGATAAACTTTTACCAGGCTCAATTACAAGTTCTTTAACTTTGATGCCTTTACCAATAGTGTATAGATCTCTATACCATCCCCATTGACGTTCTACTTTAGGGGTTTTCCATTCTTCCAAGATCCAACTTGATGAATTCTTTTTAAGATCTCCACCAACCCCAAATTTAAATTCCACATTAGGATCATCACCATATGTGAGCATTTCAGGAATGTTTTTCCATGTTCGGTCACCACCGTTTGCAAAAATAATCTTGTTATCCAGTGAATTTAAACTTTTAGTTTTGAAAATTGCTCCACAAGCACTATCGTCAGTATCGTCGAAGTCGATGACTGCATCTACCATGTAGAGATTTTTTACTATTTCAACACGCTCATTGATTGGCATAAAAGGTCTACCCTTTTTGCGTGTTAGCCATGCATCTGAGTTAAGTCCTACCCAAAGTTCATCACCTAACTTCTTTGCTTCTTCAAGGTATGCTAAATGTCCACTATGTATAGGATCAAAGCCGCCTGTTACTAGTACTATGGTTTTCTGTTTCATAGTACTATTTATATGCGTATATTATGATTATAATATTATATGGATGCGTCTTCCATTCCTGCTACACGCAGTTTAGTAATGTTAGTGATTTGCCATTGTTTCATGTCAATGCCTTTCATTACACCTAACCATTTGTTACGTAGCAGTGCAAACTCATTGATAATTTTTTCAAAGTCAACAACGTCTGCTTCACCGTCGACGTATTTTTCTACGTCCCGGCTGGATAATGCTCGTTGATAATTTTCTAGATATTGTTTGAAGAACTTACTACGTGTTCTTCGTAACTCGATATTAAGGTATTCTAGAATTGCTTCAATTTCCTGCAACTGTCCAAAACGTTCTTCAACAATACCAGGCAAGTTTGCGGCTTGCTTTTCCAGATTGCCGAATAGTTTTGTTTCCTTACGTGCTTCTCCAAGTTCGTTTTCGTACCAGAGAATTGCGGCCGGAATGTTAGCAATATCTTGAGTAATTCTAGAATACCAGTTCATTTAATCCCAATCTTCGTCGTCACTAGAATACGAGTCGTTTTCCCAGTCATCATCTTCAGCATCATGTTCTTTTTTACCTTGAATGTCTTCTACCGCTTCTTGTAAATACGGATCTTCACCACCCAAAGCATAAAGAACGTCTTCGTCGACACCGTTGTCTTGACACCACTTTACGTACTGCATTGCTAGTTGTTCTTTATTTGCCTTTGGGACATATTCTGAAAAAATATCCCAAAGGTCAATTAATTGATCTTCACTCATCTCCGTCACTTGTCTTTTCCTCGTCAGTTGTACTAGCAGTATCTTCTTCCGTTGTTACTGCCTCTTCGTACTTATGCCTAATCTTGGAAAAGTCCTCCATAATGATTCCTAACTTTTCTCCTGTCCAATCTTTACGATATTCTAGAGTTTCTTCATTACGGCTATTGACAAATTTAAGTCTGTTACCTTGTTGTGTTAGAATGCCTTGTTTTTCAAACAAGTCTACTAGTCCACTGTGAGGATCCATACCTGTTTCATATGGAATCTTTACTTGTACGCCTTCAAAAGGTTTAGCGTAACGTGTTTTCATAACCTTACAAGCGGCTCTGATACCACGTACATCTGTTACCTTTTTACCGTCTTCATCTTCTTTTAGTTTCAATTTTTTCATTGCCACTACAATAGATGAAGCATACACAAAACCTTGACCACCGCTAATTTTATCATCAGGATCAAACATATCTTGTGATGCGTATGTGTGGTTAGTACATACCATACCTACATTGTAACTACCAAACATGTTTACACAGTTACGTACAAGTGCTGTAAGTGCCTTAGGTTTTCTACCCATATCACCTTTCATATCACCCTTTTGAAACTGGTCAACATCTGTTGGAGTTAACAACATACCAAGTGAGTCAATCACAAACAGTACCTTAGGTCTGTCTGCAGGATCTACAGTATCATAATCTGATCTATAATCCTTCATGAACTCACTAATAGTTTTTGCTACATCGTCGATCATACTCATCGACAAACGTAGAAGTTTATCTTCTGCTGTGTCAACACCTAGTGCTTTAAGCCACTTTTCATCAAGTGCGTTCTCTGAGTCAACTAGGACTACAAAGATACCTTGATCTTGTGCCGCTTTCACAATGTTACCACTTGCAAAATAAGATTTACCTGCACCGGATTCGCCAGCAAACACTGTTACCTTACCTAAGGGGATTCCTTTGTGGAAGTCCCCAGAGATAAGATAGTTAAGTGCGTAATTGCCGGTCGAAACCCAGTCAGTAGGATCGTTAAAACCTACACCTAGACCTGTAATGCTCTTGGTAAGATTCTTACGAAATTTACTAACGTCGAATGGTTTCGCCATGATTACTCCTTATTAAGATTGACGGTTGCGGATCATTGCTAAAATGTCATTAGCACGTTCGCTACTTGGTTTGTCTTCACTTGCACTTGCAGTAGTTGCCGCCGGAGCAGGTTGTGCTACAGTTTCTGCTACTGGCTCAGGTGCCGGAGTAGGAGCAGGTGTTGCCGCTGGTGCTGATGCACTCTTGTTCGGATCACCAGTTGGAGCACTCATGCCTGGAGCACGAAAGTACTGACCAAAACGCTCTGGATCATATGCTTCACCATCAACAGATGCTTCGAACATTTCTTGAATAACTTTAACTTCAACATCTGACGGCTTCTTAGGTAAGAAGTCATTAAGGTTATACACTCCATTTGTGTCAATTGCTGATTTCTCAATATCAGTTAGAGCACGTTCTCTACGTGACCATTGTGAAGTTGAGTAGTCTGCATATCCACCTTTAGATGTTTTCTTAATACGGAAGTCAACACCTCTTACAAAGTCTGTAGGAAGTTCTTCCATCTCAGGATCCATCAAAGCACCTTTAATGATTTGGAAAATTTGTGGACCAATAATAAAACGTCTAATTGGATTTTCTGGAGTTGAATCTTCACTAATCGGATTATCAACTACAAATCCTTGGAAAATGTAAGAACGTTTTTTCCAATACTTACGACCTTGATCTTCTAGTGCTGGATCTTTAAACCAACCACGTACTTCTGAAAGTACAGGGCAAGTTTCGCCATACATTTCCATACATGGAACGTTAACTGTCACTGGACGTGAATCAGTTTGACCTTTGATTCCCGCAAATGGAAGTTTGATCATCAAACGCTCTTTCCAAAAGAAAGTAGCCTCTGGATCAGCGTCTGGTAAGAAACGTAATACTGCTTCAGTACCTTCTGCCATATTCCAATGTGGGTAAATTGCGTTGTCGCCGCCGCTTTGTTGATTTGAACCACCTGTGCGTGATTCTTGTTCGCGTAGTTTTGCACGAATTTCTGCTAATGTTGCCATAATTTAAGCCTCCTATGTTTTGCCTTTATGTGCCTGTTGTAGATATATGTTTCTAACAACATACCTACTATTATATTTAGTTTTCCTCTAAAGGTCAACTAAAATTTCTGAAATTACTTAATTAATTTTGCCAATTTGTCTTTGATGTAGTCTAATTCTTCGTTTGTTCTCATTAATGCTTTTTCTACACTAGGGTGTTTGGACAATCCTTTAGCAATCTTTTCAATTACATCAACTGCTCCAGAATAGTTTCCGCCCTTGTATCTAGGATCATTTAGTACACCAAATGCCATTTTGATTTCTTTATCAGAGAAATCTTTGTTGTCTTTTTCCTCGTGGCCTTCGTCAGTTTTGCTCATAGCCTTTTTAACTTCGTCAGCGGACATGTTTAATTCTTTGGCTATCTCTTCGTCGCTGTGTCCTTTGGCTTTTAGACTGTGCATGTACTTGATGCTACCTTCTTCTACATCTTCATCGTCGTTTTCAACTTGTACTTCCTTACCTGTCAGTTTGGATACAAATTTTTCGACTAGATCCCCTACGGAATCACCAAAACGCTTACGGGCGGAGATAACCACACCTGTTTCACCTTTTGGAAACGCTCCAGTTTCTGTGTCATAGAATGAGCGGACAAATTCAATGATATCTTCAGTACTTGCTTTTTCATCTTTAGGCTCTTTTTCATCGCCGCTAAGTTTCATAGCACCGTCTTTATCAATTGTTACATCTGTAGTATCGTCTTCCATATTCATATCACCGAAGTTTAGTTTGTCTAATACTTCAGGATCGTTCTTTTGAATATAACGATAGATAGCAGGCCTTGCACAAGACTCTGTGTCTTTCTCAGCCATGTCTTTTAGTTCACTCATAAGTCCTTCGTCATCAATAATACCTTTGAGACTGTTTATTGCATTTGTTGCATCAGGACCTACTGGTAATGTTTTGCCAAGCATTTTATTAAGCATAGCAATACGTTGTTTATCTAGGGATTCGTCCATTACAGAGTCTGCCCAAGTTTCAAATTCATCTATGTCGCTTGATTCTTGTGGGACATCAATGTCTGCATTTTTAATCTGATCCATAGCATCATCCATTGCCGCATCCATTGCCGCTTCATGGTCTGGACCATCTGGTTGAACAACAGCAGTTGCTAGTTCGTTGTCTAGTTTATTGTTGCCGTCGCCTTCTGCTTCACCTCTTAGTGAGTTGGGATCAACTTCAGCATAGTAACCGTGTTCATCGCTTTGTTTGATCACTGCTTTGTAGTATAGAGTTCCGAAGCCTGTTTCGCCGTCGTCACCCGTAAATTCAAATTCAGTTTCGCCTTCCATTTCCTTAGGCATAAAACCTTCTTTAACAACTTCATCTAAATCAATTGTTGTTTCAGCAACACGTTTTTGATAGATGTTGTGTAGTAAAGGAAACATATCTTTTAGATCTTCATTAAACTGCGGAATAGTAAATGCATTGGTAAGTTCGTTTATAACATCTTCTCCCAATTCTGAGTCACCGCTCTCAGTCACACTGTAATTTTCTTTTGTATCTAAGTAGTACTGTTGACCTTGTAATTTCTTAATATGATTTCTTAAGTTTTCAAGTTCAATATTAGATCCTTCAATAATATCATTTGAAGTTGTGTTCATAAAGTCTTTCTTACCAACGTAACGTTTGAACGCAGTAAGTTTTGCAATGTTACTAGAAGTTTCAATAATGTGTTTACCAAAGTCGTCATGAGGAAGACCACCGTTAGCAACGTGACGTGCCATTGCTCTGGCACCTGCTAAATGAGCATAAGGATATTTAAAACGTTCGCCTGATTCATTTTCAATAAACAATGAACTAATGTGTCTTGTTCTAGCACCCGTTTGCTCTGGTGTGATTTCTTTTTTGTGTCTAATAATAAGTTTTGTTTTGTCTAGTTCCTCATAACTAGATTTAGTTGTTCCGTACATTGCTGACTCCTGAACTTGTTTGTTTGCCAAGTATTGATAATCTCTTTTATCTAGATTAGATTTTGCTATATCACGGGTATCAAATCCCATCATATGTTTTTTAGCAAAGAAACGCATTTCTTTTAAAAAATTATACCATTCGTTTTCTATAGGCTCTGGTAAGTTTTCAAGCATATTCTGACTATAATAAATCTTTAATGCTTCGCCTTCTTGAATACTAATGCTTACTGCTCCTTGATTTTCACCGTTTACTACCCAGTCAAAATCAAAAAAACGTGCCTGACTTTCGTTAGCAGTAGGCGCTCCGTTTTCGTCTCCCATTACAATCTTAGGAAAACGTCCACGAATCTTTTCAAATATTGCTTTTGATATATTATCTAATCCATTCATATTGTTATTTATGCTACTAGAATGAAATGAACACAGGCATCGGCAAGACTCGATCTTCCACTTCTGCGTCTCTCATTTTCTCATATATTGCCGGATCCCAGTCTGCTAGGATCTTTTGCATACGCACATTTAACATGGTTGCCATTACTAGGTCGTCATGTTCGCCTGTTTTAGCACCAAATGTTGTACCGTGTGCTACAAATGCTTTTAATTCTGAAATTAACGGTTTGCTATGTATTTTTAATTGTCCTGTTTCTAGCAGTTGTTTGAATTTAGCACACGCACCTATTTTAGTTTTATGTGTTGTATTGAAACCTTTACGGAACTTACGAACATGCCCTTTACGTGCAGGTTCACTTAAAAACATTCCATAAATGTTTTCTTCGCCGTATTCGTTTATAGCAACAAGAGCGGCTTCTCCTATTGAATTATTTTCTACACTGTAATATACCTGCGGAAGTGTTGTGCTTTTTGACTGGCAATCTTCCATAATGGTTTTAGTAATTTGTCCTAGTATACGTACCTGTCCTTGTATAGGTGTATTGTTATGTTGCCATTCTGCTACCTGTTCAAAACTAGGCAATTCGAATACTTCAATTGCGGCAGGATCTCCACCCGTTCCTAAACTCGGATCCATGCTTACAATATAAGTGTAATTAGGATTTACTTCTTTGTACCAACGTGTTTGCCCCATTTTACGAATAGGATCTTTGCCTTCTAGTTCTGCAAGTTTCACGCTATTGATAAGTGTTTCATCAAAAATCAAAAACTCACATTCGTGTTCACGTCTAAAACGTTCTTCACCAATACGTGATTTTTCTTCTGCGGCCCATTGCTCGTCTCTATCTGGGTGTTCACTCCAGTGTGCAGAAAAAGCAAAGAAACCATTTATACCAACTTCAGTATCGTTACCATGTTCGTCAAAGCGTTTCATGGCTTCTGTCCAAATAAGTGCAAACTGATCTTCGTCACTGTTTGGTGTGGAAGTAATAATTGCCTTACCACCTGTTGCTAGTGTTGGAGAAATTGCAGTCCAAAATTCTTTCGCAATGGTTGGATTAACGAATGCAAACTCATCACAGTATAGTAACGAAATACTCATACCTCGTCCTGTGTTGTCTGTTGTTGTTTGTGAAACTATTCGCGAGCCGTTATCAAATTCCATTGACCCTTTGTTATATGAAGTTACACCACATCTTATATGGTCTGGACAGTCTTCGTAAGCGTAGCGAATACGATGCATAATTTCTTGGGCACCTGCATATTTGTGTGCCGCAATAAGAACAGTTACATCTGGATTAAACATAGCATACCATAATAGATAACCGGCGGCTGTAGTAGACTTGCCTGTTTGTCTAGGTAGCATGTTGATGTTAAATCTATAATTGTGATATGAATCAACAAGTCTTTCTTGGAACTCAAAAGGAGCAAATCTCAACTTGCCTTTTGTTGGATGCTGAATATAAAAGAAATTATCCATAAAGAATTTTGCACCTGTGTCTGGATTTGCACAGGCTTGTAATTCTTGAATTTCTTTTTCTGTATATCTAGTCCTTGCGTGTGCTTTTTTGACAAGAACACCATCAAGGCTTTTTGCATTTTGTGCCATACTATTACTTATCTTAAAAACAGAGGCATTTTGTGCTTATTGACACTAATATCAATAAAGTCACGCAGTACATCAAAGTGTTGGCTTAAATTTTCAAATAGATCTATGTTTAGTACTTCACCGGCCATTGAATAACTGCTTTTGCCTATGTTACTGTAATATTTAATGCTTAATCCTTTACGTGAACCGTATGTTGGAAATACTCCTGTTACAAACAGACATGTATCTCCTAGTTCTTTAGCACTGTGGTTGTAAGGACGTTCTAGTTTTAAGTATGCTTCGGCAAAAGATTGCTCTGGTAGAAAGTCTGGACGGTCTATGTAGTTTGCCAAAAGATATACAACGTAAGATTCAAGTTCAACTGGTAATTCGTAACCGTGTGTTTCTTTTGTCTCACGTACTACTTCAAAGAAGGCGTTGGTGTATTCCGTCTTCATAAAAATATTTATTGTTTTTCAGTCAAAAAAAAGCCCCGCTTTTACACGAGGCCCAATCCTAAGGTAGTAGGATTAAAAATTATGCTTTCTTAGCCATTTTGGTTGCAGTTGCATACATTACTGCTTCTGCATCATCGCCGTATCTCTTTTTAAAGTCGCCTTTTTCTTTCTTCATGCCTTTAACATATTTTTCTTTTGTTTTTTCTTCGGCTTTGGAAAGTTCTCTTTCTTTAACGTAATCTGTATATTCTTTCATTAGGTTTTGTTCAATTGACTCTAATGGATTATCACCGTATCTACTCGGTACATAACGGACTTTAGGCTTACCGTCTTCTGTATGATCTGAATAGTCTGGATCATAACCTTTATAAGTAGGATCCTCTTTTTCGTTACCCATTGAGTTAGCATAGCCTTCTTCAGTTTCTTGATCAGTTACTTCGTCTTCAACTTCTTCTTTTTCAATGCCTGCTAGTTTTGCTAATCTTTGTTCATAGTCTGCAAAAGGACTAGGATCTTTTACTCTAATATCTTGTGGATGCTTAGGACCATTTGTATCACCGTATCCTGTTTGTGTTGTTACATCTTCAATACCCTTTACTTGTTCTTGTGGAGTATTATCGTAAGTTGGTGTACCGCAACTTGGTTCTGCCTTCATTACAGGTGTGTTATCCTGATCAGGCATCATGTCTGGTGTTACAGGTTGCATGCCTGCAAGTTTCATTATTTGTGCAATGATTGGTAAGTCCTCAGGAGAGTCAGCACTAATAGTAATAGACTCGTCTACTTTTTTCTTTTCTTTATCCTTGACTGCTTTTTTCATCGGCTCTTTTTTATCGCCGTCTTTATCTACATCAAGAAAATCAGGTTTTGCTTTTTTTGCTTCTTCGACTGGAGGGTTAAATTTTTCTGTATTGTCTACTGCGTCAGTTACTATATTAGGATTTTTTTCATCTAATTCTCTTAAACGCTGTAGTACGTCGATCATTTCATATGATGCCATTATTCGTCTCCTTGATGACGTTCTTTTGCTTCTTTTGCTAATTGCTGTAAAAACGTCTCTTTACCTTTTTCAGTAACAACCAACGCATCTTTATCAACTGCTTCTGCATCTTTATATTCACCGTCTGTAAGTTTTGTTTCATACGGCTTATCGCTTGGCTCTTTTTGATACTCTTCAGTTGGTTCACCTGGTCTGCGTACACGGATAAAATCCTGTTGTGTATTCAAAACATCTGCAAGATAATTTCTTAGTTCAAACTGTGTAGTTGGGTAGTTTAATGTTGTTTCAAAAACTGTAACTTCTGTGTTACTTAAATCTGGAAAATCTAAAGGCACATTTTGAATTGGAGTTTTCTTACCCGCAGTAAGATTAGCAACATCAAATTTCTTAAGTGCTACTTCTAAACCTTCTTCAAAATTTTCATCTAACGGGCCTGCAACCTTGATGATAAAATCATACTGTTTTGCGGCTTCTGCTAGATATTTTTTAAACATGCTTGCCATCTATATTCTCCTTTAACTACGTTTATTTATCTTGATCCTTGTTTAAAATACGTTCTAAAATGGCATTGCGATCCATTACAACATACCCTTCAGCATCTACTGTATCAACGTTTTCGCCTGCTTTTTGATCTAAATTTTGCTTTTTAAGTTGCAATTCTACCATTTTTAACTTTTTATCTAGTTTTTGGCTCTTTGCTTCGATGGCATTCTTAAGCATATTACTTGCTGTTTCGAATACTCGACCCGCATAACGTGATTCTACATTCATGCCCAAATCCATTAGATCTTCATATGATTGTTTTGCTTTTTCTGCTAGATCGTCAAGTTCTTTATCTGCTAATTCTCCAAGTCCTTTAACCATAGGTAAAGCGGCAGATATTTTATCAAATTCTGCTATACTACGCTCAAGGTTGACCGTTTCTTTTTTGACTTCTTTTGAAGGCTCTGGCTTTTCAACCTGCTCCATGGTCTCTTTAACTTCAGGTAAATCTAGTAGTTCTTCTAACTTCTTTGTCATAATAATACTTATCTTCTCTTGCCTTGGTGGAATAAATCTTTTTCAGTTACTACTCTAAACTGTATACCGTGTTGTTTGCAATACTTCGCGGCCGCTTCCCACTTTGCTTTGTTTTTAATATAGTTGGCTTGGTTATATGCACTTTTACCAACCTGCTCTTTTACGGTGTGATTTTCTGGTTTGATTTCAATTATCTCTGCTCGTGTTTTTCCAGACTTATTGCTGTAAACAATAAAAAAGTCTGGTACATAAATTGTGTATTTTCCATCTAGTGGATTTCTGTAAGGTATCTTAATGCTTTCGCTTGCCCATTTAGCAACCGCTGGATGTTCGTCACACATTTTCATAAAGTGCCATTCCCAACTGCTTCTATACATAGGAGTTTTTGTTCCTATATACTTGTCAGGATTCTTTAAATCATATTTGCCGCGGGCAAAATTTCCTAAACGTGCCATTATGCAACGATGTTCCTCTTAGCAGTATTTTCTTCGACTTCTTCTTGTGCAGTTCCAAGACCACTAGTTGGTAATCTATTGATATTAAGTATTTGACCTATTGCGTTTGTTAGTTTTACACTATCTATTTCTTTTAGTTGATCTAAAAGTTGTAATGGATTAACACCATCAAGTTTACACTGTGTTAAAAAAATTAGTGCTGTACTTCTTGCGGCATTTGATTCCATTCCTCTTCCTGTAAAGAAGGAAATCACAGCATCGCTTTCACTTGCTTTAAACTGTAATTGTTTTTTATTGTAAGCATCAAAAAATTTAATAGTGTTGTCACTGCTATCTTTTTGAATGCTCTTGTCTGGAATTGGTAAGTTTGAATATGTTATTGCCATAATTTTTTATCCATTGTTAGGAGTACTATTTTCACCTAGTACTGGTACTACTATTTTGACCTTCGCCGCCATTGCCTTGTTGACTGTCATTGTTAATTTGCTGTGCTGGATTGTATACAACTGTTTCTTCTTGATTTGCTGGAGTAGCAAATGTTTGATCAACAGTATCAAACCCGCTCATTGTAATAGTTCTGTTGGCCGCGTTTGTAACACTTCTTGTTACAATACCTGTTACTTCGTTTTTTATACCTTCGCTTGATAATTGTTTGGCTCCGTCATATGTACGTTTGGCTTTGATTGCGGTTCCTAGTAGTGCAAAAGGATCTGTAAAAATGTCTCCCTGTAACACATCGCCAACTACATCTAAACCTCCGGCTAATACTCCGCCTTGGCCAAATAGTCCAGCGGCTCCGGATCCTAACGGTGAAGGAATATTATCGTAATGCAAGGCTGTAAATCCTTTTACAGTCTCTGTACTGACCCGTCCGGTTGCATACTTAATTCCTTCGTATATTACAACCATTTGATTTTCAGCAGGATTACTACTTGCACTGTTCATGTTAGGCGGTGTCCACTGTTGTATGATAGGGTTGATTAATGTAAATTCAAAAAATCTTTTTTTACTAAGTTGATATAGTTTAATATTGTTAAAAAATCTTACACTTTTATAATTGTCAAAACCAAATTTTAATCCTGTTTGTTTAGTTGATGTTGTTGTGGTTTTAGTACCTGCGACTAACGTTTCAGTTGTAGACTTTTGTGAATTATAAGTTGGCTCAATTTGTAAAAAATCAATAAATTGACTATCAGCATACTGACTCTTGAAATACTGTTCCCAAAGTCCTCCAATCAATCCATTGTTATCATCATGAAACGTCATTGTAACAGGATTGTACTGTATTGCAGTTTGAATGTTTGTCTTTTTACCGTATTGGTTTTTTGTTTCTGTATTAACAGTAACGCCGGGTAAATTAAAACCCTTTACAAGCATACCAGTTTCGATTCTTGCTTCTGCTTCATTGAATCCATAAAAAGGATTAGGTGTTCTAATTGCGGTAGGATTAATATCTAGATATACATGATATAAAAATTCTACTTTTGGAGATAAACGCATAAAGTTGTCTGTGAACAACCTTGCCGCATGTTGGTAATCACGCATGTCTCCTTGACTGCCAAATATACCGTTCGCTACTGATCCTAGAAATTTAGTTAACTTTGCCATACTATTATTTATTCATAAAAAAAGGTCGGAGATTTTTACGTCTCCGACCATTAAAACAGATGACTATTTTTATGCCCTTAACCTGTTGCTAAGGTTCTAATTGTTCTACCAATCGCTGTACCAATACCTTCTGGCTGACCAGCACCATTAGTTTGGATAGCGTTATCGTATTGAATTGACATAGTAACGTCAACCGGATTTGAATCTCCGTAACTCAATTGATTGTAGTTAATATCTTGTACGAAACAACCAACTAGTTCGAATGTTTCAAGTACATTTGGACTATTAGCACCGTTACCACCATCTAGAATTTCAATTCTAGTTTTAAATTTGTAGTCGATACCACTTGCCGCACTTGATTGTTCGAAGAAATCGAACTGTTTCTGTAACTGTTGACCAGCACTCTTGCTCACAGCATTGTTTACATCATCACGTATTGTGATTGTAATTGGTTGCCATGTGTGTTTACCTGCGTAGTAAACTTTTGAGTTGTAAACATCAATCGCAATTGATTCAAAGTTTACATTTGGTCTTGTAACATCAATAATTTGTTTTGTTAGTTCGATGTTAGGTGCACCTGCGCCGAAGTTTTCAAGACTCACTCTAAAGCGATACTTGAGTTTCGGCATCAACAAGCCTTGTGAACTTGCTGACTGGTCACTTGCCAACGGAACTGTAAATTTACTTAAACTTGAAATAGCCATCTAATTTGCTCCTTGTATATAGTTATTTATCACCATTATAGATTGCCCAAAGTTGCTATCTCGCCTGTGTTCTTTAGGCGTAATGGAATGTAAATGAATTCCACACTCTTAACTGGTTCAATTGCAACATCAACATAGAGTTCATTACGATCAATTCTTGCTGGTGTGTTGTTTGTTTCATCACATACAACTAAGAAGTCGTAAACTGCTCTTTGTCCTACTAATTCTAATAATAGGCTTTCCATTGCTTGCTTGATCTCATCACGTGTGATTTTATCATTTGGTTCAAACATAAATGGCTTACCAAGCAAACTAAACTGTCTTCTTAGATAAGCAACTAAACGTGCAACGTTAATTCTATCTAATGAACTTGCATTTCTTGCTCTTGTGTATTGACCAAAGTTAACCAATCCACTACCAGTAATAAATGTTAGTGGGTTAATTTTAACACCAGCCATTGTTTCACGAACACCGTCATTCAATGCAACAGCATTAAACTCACCTTCACCGTCAATGTAACCAACTGCTGATGCGTTAGTAATGCCACCACGTCTTGTTCCTGCTGGAGCAAACCATGGATAAGAAACTGCATCACTTACTGCAATAGTACGTAGCATCATGTGTGATGCTGGAACAACAATGTTGTTACCATTAATGTCTGTTGTTAGTCCTGATGGATAAAATGCCGCCATGTATTCATCATAACTTACAAGTCCTTCTTCACCGTCAGTAGCGGCACTTGCTGTGTTGTTACCATAATTTTGTAACTCAGTAGCAGTAGGACGTAGTCTAAATGGAGTATCTCCAACCACAAATCCTGTAATACCTCTATCAACGTTTAAGTTAATTAAGTCTGTTGTAAGTTCTGGATAACCTGGAGCACTTAACAATGTAAAGTTACGTGTCTCTTCGTCACGTAGCAATTCGTTTGCATTTACACTTGCCTTCATCGCCGCAACTACTGTTGCACGTTGAGCGTGTCTACCAAATAATCCTGAACCATCTGATTTAGTTGTGTTCCAACCAATCCAACGATTTGTTTTGTATGAAGTCATTGCTTCGTCTAAGTAACGAGTGTTTTTACCACTGTTTGCTGTAATGTCAACATGTCCTCTTACAAATTTCTTAACATTGAAACCTGAACGTCTTGTGTTCCATAGCAACATACCACGTGGGTAAAGTGCTGGATCCGGACAGTCTGGATCAACATAGTTTGTGCTTAGAAGATCGTCGATATCTGCTTTAGTATCTCCAGTTGCACCACTTGAACCGTAACGTGCATCTGCAAAAATAATACCGTCTTCTGTTGTTTGATCAGTAACATCAATTGCTACCCATTCAAGTGCAGTGTTGTCCCAACGATAAACGTTTTGACCATACTTTTCAACATCTGAAGTATCAACCCAAATATCACCTTCTTCTAAATCTGTGTTATCACTTTGTCCGCCTGTTTTCTTAGGCTCTGTAGCACTTACAATCGGACCTTTAGGATCAGTTGCACCAGCATATGGTGTGTAGTTTAGATAACCTACCCATTTAGTTCCGTCGTTTACCATGATATCCACGTCATCAACTGTAGTGTCATACCATAATGTTCCGTCTGCTGGAGTTGCTGTCGGAGCATCATTGCTTGCTTGGTATACTAGTGGTTTCCAGTTAGAGATAACAAATGTGTTGTCATCGTCTGCACCTGCTGTGTAGAAGTTAGCGGATCCGCTTTCTACACCAGTTGCACTGTTTCTTGACCAACCAGTAAATCCTGCACTTGCAAATAAACCATAAGTGTCAGTAATTTTAATTTCGCCGCCTAATTTGTGTGAAATAGTTAGGAAGCCGTTTGATACGCTTGCAACAATATTAGTAAATCCTTTACTGCTAATTGCTGTTGCAACGTCTTCTACAGTAGTACCACCTACACTAATACTTTGTGCAGTATTAAATTCACCTGAGTTAGCAAGTGTTTCTGCCATTGTAAACGAACCTGCGGTTACAGTTGGATTTGCACCTTGCTCTTGACCTGTAACTGTAGTTGGTGAACTTGTAACACGTCTGTATAATTTAAAGTTTACTAATTCTTCAACACCTGTTGTTGAATCATCTGCTGTTGCTCTACCTGTATAGTTTGCAAGAGCAAAAACTGTTCCTGCTGGAATCTGTGTTCCACCTGTTGAATCAATTTCATAAACTGCTTGTTGTCTTGTGTTGTAGACCGGTGTGTTTACACTTGTCCATGCACCTAATGTATCATTCCATACTTTTGTAGTAAGTTTTACACCTAGGTTTGGTACTGAAGTTTTAAACCATACACTACCTGTTGGTCTGTTAGCACTGTGTGAAGTGCCTGCTACAGTTAATGTATCAGTTGACTTCCAAGTAGGAACACTTGAGTGTTTGCTAATTTGTACTTCTGGACCAGCATAGTAAGTTTCAACAATGCCTAGTGTGTCACAGATGTTATCACCTGTAGCATCTGCAATAATAATTGCTCCGTCGTCTGTTGTACCGTCTGTGCTTGAAGTTCCATCTGTGTAAATTTCTAAAATTCCACCTGCTGTAACTTTTGCCGCAACACCTGTAATACTTGCCGCATTAATTGCTGTTGCTAAATCTGATACAGTAGTACCACTTATTGTAACAGCAGTTCCATTAATATTTACAGCATGACCTGATGATAAAGTTGGTGAAGCAACTGTTGCTTGGATAGTTGGCCAACTTGATGCCCAACTGTCTGAAGTAAATGTGCTTCCTGCCGCACTTGCAACATTTGCACTTGTAGTTGTACCTACTTTAACCCAAACGTTATCTGCGTTTTTGTAGTAAACATCGTTTGATGTTCTAGCAGTGACGATGGCATAGTCACCTTTTGATCCTACGCTTGATTTTGGATCACCTGAACTTACGTTTCCAACAAGGTCTGTAGCGGAGTTAAGAACTAATGGAGCCTTGTTAGCAAATTTTTGTGTTGATTTGTCCCATTCAAATACACCATATAATGAATCATTAGTGTCTAACCAATATGTTCCATCTGCTGGTGTACCTGCCGGTGCTGATGATGCACCTGTTAGTTCGCCTAAATCTGCATTTGCACGAACAACATATGTTCTGTTAGCAACACCCAAGAATGAATATGCCGCTTGTAGACCATATTCATTCAATTCGTTACCATGT
>Ga0222718_10001176_pt1 | contig 25985 bp, 19 predicted proteins | sample C33_27DmetaG_FD_165045 | JGI IMG/M metagenome (GOLD analysis project Ga0222718, IMG submission 165045) | Estuarine water microbial communities from San Francisco Bay, California, United States - C33_27D | ecosystem: Environmental > Aquatic > Marine > Unclassified | place: USA: California...
ACAATGAAGGACATACCCGTAAGGGCAGATGTAGGATGTCCTAACTTCTCCCACAGAAGGTGAGTTCGCTCGTCTAAATCGTGAAGAGGTAAGTTATCCTGTTCCCAATTGTAGAAAGAGCTAGCATCATACTTAGTAACCTTATCAGTCCAGCAGGCTAAAAGGTTGTTAGATCCACCTGATACGTATACGTCACTTGGGTTTAACATGTTATCCGAATGAGATTGTCCACCTGAACACTAGAGCAAAGTCCGATGTTTTTCTAATGTTACTAAAGTATCTATAAGCTGCGAGTACAGAAGTCTCGGTAGCGTTAGCTTTTGGATTCTTAATAAACAATCCAATTTCATTTAAACTTGCATCGTTGGGAAGATTGTTGCATGAATCCTCGTCAACAAATATGGTGTATCTGACCGTCCGGTCATCTACCTTAGTAACCTTACTAAAAGGAATCTTAGCGAACCACTCACCTGTGGTTGTGGCTACATCGTTAGCCCAGCGATAACCTGATACGACATCTAAATTACTATCTCCCGTCCCAACATAGCTAGCTAAGGAACTAAGAGCCCCTGAAAGGTCTGTCGTGCTGCTAACCTGAAGTTCTGAGCCGCCACTAACACCAAGCTTAAACCTATCAATCTGATAGTCTGTGATTGTTTCCGACCCGACCTTACCATAAAGGTGAGCTAAAGCCCAACCAAAGCCAGACACAATGACGTTATCTTCGTCATACACAAGCTCTTCCTGACCATCAACGACCTTGTGAACCGTTAAGTGTCCTTTTATACCTAATTGACTTGTCAGTGATTTAATCATTTAAAATCGAAAGTTAAATTAATGTTAGGGCCTCCATAGGTAAACCCGGTTCCAACGTTTTGATTTAACACCGTTTGGAAGCCAGAATAACCAAGAGCAGCAAAGTCCCTATGGAATAAAATGTCATCTAAAGTAGTTACTGTAGCCACCAGTTTATATTTCCTAGTATTATTTAGTGCATCCCAATCATATGGAGGTAATAAGCCAGAGGACAATAAGGAAGCTAAATCTAGGCAGTAAATGCCAACGTGCTTCACCCCTCCAAAAGCTGCTAATGTGCAAGCGTCACCGTCTTGCAATACAATCGAAACAGATACTCGACCAGAGGACACAGGAACAGAGGTCGATGATACTAGCAGAGCACCCCCAGATGCCTCAGTGCCGCGAGCAGTAGCAGGTTGAATAGACTTAGGGTTGAAAGTTAAATAACCATTTTTATCCATAAGCCCATTAGCGTTAAAGTAACTGCTAACCTGACCACTAAAGGTGAAAGAGCTAGTATTATCGTAGAAGTAATAATCACTAGCATCTGACGGTGGGAAACCTCCTACCTTATTCCATATTGAACTTAGTTGGCTATCTAATGCAGGATTAGAGTAATGCCCTAAATCAGGCAACGCGCTAGTATATTGGTAATTAGAAAGGTTCGTAGATATTGTGGAACCACGTTCTAACCTGTCGTCTAAAGGTGAAGGATCATTTGGTACCGAGTTATAGGTTGAAGAAAACTGTAAATAGTATGCTGAAGTTACGTATGAAGAGGCACCGTTAGCAAGATTGGATCCATAATTTATGATTGTGAAAATACCAGAATCATAAGAGCTTGCACCTGAAGCCTCCACACCATCAACATATTGAGTTGAGGATACTACGTGAGAGTGGTTCGTAAATCCTTGAGAATCTTTACCAAAAGTGACCGCTTGAAAAGTATAGTTAGAGGTATCTAGAATAGAGCTAGCTGTCGGTAAGTCGGCCAGAGCCGGGTTTACCGTCATTACACTTGTCAGTATATCTCCAAACCCTTTTAGTAGCATTATATATCAAAAGTTATTGTGTTTATTCCGAGATTTAATGTTACATAAACGATATCCGCTAATTCGTTTACGTAACGATAATCAATCCTAGAGCCACCCTCAGATTCCATTATAGTCTGAGTCTTATCTTTGTCTCGGCTAGCATATGCAGTAGCAGTATTCTTACCTGCGATATTGTTAAAGTGTTTAAAGATATCAAACAAGTCTTGCTTTGTAAGCTCTACACGATACTCTAAGCAACCCCGTTTGAGATCATCGAGAACACATAGAGGATCACTCTTAGTCCCAGCAGCAAAGATCTCAGAGAGTCTCTTCATGGTAAGGTCTTGAATTTCAACCTTATCAAGAATCATGTAGGTATCTGGTTGACCTCCTGGGGATGTAAAGATTTCAACCACATACTCTTGATCCTGACGGTGCAGTTGACCGTAAGATTCTAAGTAATTATTTGGTAGCCTGATATCTCTGTTCCGAGTATCGAAATTGACTTGGAAGTTCTTAAAGTCGTCTTCGGTTATACCGATCAAAGGAGACGGACTAACATTACTGTTACTTGGAAGATTAGTAAGCTGATCTATGCACTCTAAGTTCCTGTTACTAAAAGTAAGATTTATCCCGTTAGATGTTGGTGGGCTAAACTGAGGCTCTCTAGTTTCTACAGGTAAGAACTTAGAATGCGAGTATTTTTGAATAACATCCTGCCTCGAAAGTAATTGAGTATGTTGAACCCAATCCCCCTCAGAGTTAAATGACCACATCTTCCCATCTTCAGGCTTTGTATGAATCCAAACATTAACACTCCTACCACCAAAGATAGTTCGAGCATCGTTAGATATTAACGAATCAAAGTTTAAACTGTAAGTATGGTTAGGGAGCAAGAAGTTATTAGATATTGGATGGTTAGAGGGAGCGGAGTATTTAGAAATGTCGAATCTAAATCTTGTAGCAGCACCGACACCAGACCTCATCATAATGAACGTTCTGTCATACAAGAAAGGATCTTCATATTGAGATCTTTCTGTCCCAGGAACTTTTACAATAGAAAAAGAACTATCGTCCTCAGTGCCAGAAGTTAGCACTAACTCCACGTTATCTACAATACCAGAGGCTACCCTCTCAAACGTGTCTAGGTACATGCTGCTGGCTGCTGAGGCTACGAAAGCGGTAACCCCTGTGAAAGCAGTGCCCGTAACAGTTAGACGCTCAGGATCCGTTAGAGACGTTGTAACGTAGGTATCATCTAAGATATTTTCAAAGCCATGATTGTATAATAAAGGACCATAAGCGTGTGAGAAAATATTAGCTCCATCCTGCATTTGAATATCAGGACTCAAACGATGCCAGTAGAAACTTTCCTTATAGATGTTGAAAAGCCTATGAAGATCTCTGCCGAATTCGAAGTTGTAGTAATCACTGGTGCCGTTTGGGAAAGTATATCCGGCACTCCCATCATTGGTTGCACTTGTCGCATAGGACAAGGTAACGCCGCTAGTCCAAGAAACTATTTTATCCTCGGTAGCTGATAATGAGCTAGCTGCTGCATTAGAATTCTGTAAAGTAATTAAATCTTGTTGAAGAGCATCAATACCAACCTGAAGTTCTGCTCTCAAATACTTCTCCCTTTCAGAAACTCTATGCATAGCGGCATAAATGCCTGGAAGCTGACCTCTATCCGTTGTCCTATCTGTGTTAGCCTGGAAGTTAGCGTTAAGACCTCTTGTAACTTGAGTATTGCTTACATCATATTCATAATATGAATTGTTTGAACTTAGGTTCTCACACTGAGACCATATGCTAGGGAGATTAATATGATCTGTAACCGGAGCATATGTTAATGAACTAGGTATCAACCCTAATGGAATCCCACTAAGCCCAGAAGCCATATCAAACCCAACAGGCATATTAAAGCCAGTCCTGTCGTAGTAGCCGTTAAAAGGCATTATCTTTTCATAAGACCTTCTTCTGGACGTATTCCTGGGAACACTACCGATGCTAGAGACGTTAACTAATTCAGGAGATACTAAGGATTGAGTAGCAGACTTTCCAATTACATTACCTCCTGTGTTTATACCTCTCTTATAAGTGTTAAGATATATGCCGGATGCAAAAGTATTGTTACCAGCGGCAACATCAATCTCCTCCCTATCCAGGTAGACATGGGGAAGACAACTACCTTCAATACTTAGAGTTTCAGGAGGCCCCGACACCTCTAAAGATACCAAAGGTATGGAGTGTGCAGGAGCCATCTTGTTGATAGACTGAGCAACAAAATCTAAAGCGTCTCCATTACCTATTTCATCTAAACCATTCTTAGTGAAATCAAACTCGCTAGCCTGTAGAACTAGTTTAAAGTGAGACGACTTACCGGACCATAACGAAGCGTAATCGAATCTATTGTCATTCAGATTTCTAATTAAATTATCTAAGTTTGGAGGAGAGTTATAGCCTGAAGTAAAAATTAACCAAGAACCTGTTCTTGGTTCGTCATCGTCTGTTATCGCATTAGAAGTGATATAAGAGCTAACGTCTATGGCAAATTGCTGGCGGACTCCAAAACAAGCCAAGCGATCCGCTATGAAGGTAATCTGGGGATCTCCTAGTTCAGTATTTACGTAGTAAGGATACTCCTCAAAGGGAGGAATTGGATACTCTCTCCCTCTGTAATTGAAGACAGGGACTTCATTTGTTAACCACTCCGTAAGTGGGAATTGATCTGGGAATTGCCTGACTGTATCTAAAATAATCTTATCCACCGCAAGACGAATATTATCATCCATGCTGGAGGTAGAGTACTTTTCGATCCCCATCTCTGAAGCTATACTCGGAGTCCAGCTTTGAAAGCTCTTGAAGTATTCCGATTCTGTTGCCAATGCATAGTATATTAAATAAGGAATGTAGGATTCCCACAACTCAGTTATCCTACCTTCAATAGGGAATTGATCTTTAGGGAAGACAGTATTAATAGTGCTCTGAACTGATTTTTTAGTACCTACGGATTTGTAAATAGAGACAGCATTCCTAAGCTGAAGACGCCATCTAGAAGGATCATTTCCGAATAAGTCCCACCCAATCAACTGAGCTATTAATGGGAGATAATCATCAGGACAATCATCAATATCATAGAGAGTTGATATCTCTTCTGTGTCGTTATTAATATCAAACGCAAAGAATGATAAAGCCCTGATAAGCCTTGCAAAAGGACCGCTTTCAACTTTTTCAGAAGACTTAAGATTGCTGTCTATGTATGTTTCAAACTTATCTTTTACCCTAAAGTCTGAACCATCCGCGAACAATGGAGAATAAATTACATCATTCCATGTTTTAAGTTTTTCTAATTGCTGAGTTCCGCTAAGGTCAGATCGAGTTCCACTTGCAAATGTGGCAGAAGGATAATACGAAGTTAAATTATTTCTCCAAACATACTCAGATAACCCTTTAATACCGTCATTAAGATTTACAGGAGTTCCTGAGTAGAGATTTTTAACTATTAAATCTTTTACATAAGAAGAAGGGTCGTAAGATGAACCCGATGTATTAAGGAAATACATCCACGAAAGGTTCGCTATGAGATAATTATGTATTGCAGAAGAATCGCCAATGCTAGAAAATAAAGAAGAATCAGGATTGTTTAAATTAATAGCAGAAATAACAGTATCCTGAACATACGTTGAAAATTGAGTTTCGTTTTCAAAGTCTTTGAACTTCTTGTCAAAGTAGGATAGAATGTTATCTTCAAAACTCTGTGTGGTAATATTCGTTAGGTTATTTTGTTTTACAAAATAAGGAGTTATGCCTTCTAAGGTATTTATAGAACTGAATGCAGAATTGCTTACGGCGCTTACGTTTAGGATAGACGAGAAGTTATCAGCAATGTCTATGTGGCTGTTAATAATTGTATCAATTAAATCGTCTTCTTTAGGAGTTTCAGATATATCATCCTCATAAAGGTATGCAGGGAGAATATACTTTAAAGCCTTAAAGTAATTTCTCTTAAAGAAGTTAGGATTTCTTAAATAAGCCTTACTGGACATTATACATACTCTGTTCGAATGGCTAAGTTATTTAATTGAATTATCTCATTAAATCCAACTTTAATGGGCTTATCAACATTGGTAACTTCTGCATACCTGATATTAGTTTCGTCACTCAATAGAACTCTAATTAAATCCTGTGGTACAAACGGCTCTTGGAAATCAGTGTTATCAATATTCATGTAATTTAGAATAGATCTACGGGCTGACTGAACAAGCTGGCCTTCACTCCTCCTAAACTTTTCATCTAATGTTATAGTGACGACAAGGTCTAAAGTCCTTATCAGACCATCTACAACTACAACCTCATCGGTTAACATCTTCTTCGACTCCATGGCCTCTAGAAGCTGTCTCTTGTATTCCTGAGTCGCTCTCCTAAGTTGACTATCAGAAGCTCTCTCTAACACAAACAAATCAATTATGTTAGCAGATGAGAATGCTCTCCGTACTGTCGCAGTAGCTTTTCCAGTAGATCCATAGTTGGAAGCAAAAGAGTTTGCGAATGCTTTAAAGTCTTGTAGGGTTACAAGACGATTCTGAGTTCTAAAGTATAACGGAGCATATCTTTTTGCTTGAGCCACAGACTCGGCGTCTCGACCACCCGTCGCCTGACTAGTATTCTCAATAGTTAAAGTCACCTCCTCAGAAGTTGCTCCTTGAGAAATGCCCTCAGATTGAGCATTAATAACACTATTTGCTATATTGCCTCGTGTACCACCACCTACACGATAGGTTACAACATAATTATCACCTATTGAAGGAGATCTACCAATCGTGTCGTCACCAAACAAAATAGAAGCCCTAAACTGCTCATCGGTAGTTACCTGGAATACTTTATCACCCTGACCGGATGCAAAATAAATATTATCTTCCTCTTTGTAAATACCTTCGGTTGTAGAATCTCCTGTTAAGTATACCTGAGCACTTTTCTCAACATAAGGAAATTGAGAAAGATTTATTGTTTTTATTGCTTCTGGTGACGCGAATGTTCCTGTCTCGACAACTAAAGCGCCTTCAAGTAGCACAGCGTCTGTAACAGTAACCGTCCCTCCCGAAGAGCTAACACTAAAATCTAAGTCTTCACTCGCATCAGTAAGATCTACAGTCCCGTTACTGTTAACTTTATACAGGGTGTAGGTCAATGTACCCCCATCTTCAGGGGAAGTAATGGTAACTACTCGATTAGCTGCGGAAACAGTTAAAGAAGAAGGACTTGCCTCAGTATTAGTTGTATAAGTGATTGAAGCATTAGCAGCAGCAGATATAGGACCCTTTAATCTGACGCCAATAACCTCTAATAACCTCTTAACACTATCACGACTTCTAGCTGTTCCTATGTAATTCTCATTAGCAAGATAATCAGATTTGTTAGACTGGATGTGCCCAACTGCTGCCATCATCTCTAACAGGAGGACACCAAAGTCTGAGCTTTCAAAGTTGTTGTAGTCTAAAGGGAAGTTAGCTCTTACATATTTAATTAATGTTTGACGTAGTGTCTCAAAGTCGGAGGCGCTATAATCAATAAGCTTTTGCTTATTATCAAGCTCTGAAGGTAATAACTTTAAAAAGTCCGAATCAACTGTTCCTGAAAAAACTACCATTATACTCTAACTCCGATATTGAAGGCACTGGAAATAGCATCCTTAACAGAACAGTAAAGATTAACCTTTAATTGACCACTTCTAGTTTCAAAGACTTGAATCTTTCCGACTGAAACTGTGCTAAGGTATCTACGTATTGATGTTACAACCTCCTCTTTTATCAAGGAAAAAGTAATCTCATCTAAGGGCTCCATTAAAAACTTTCTAAGGTTACAACCATAATCTGGCCTCATAAATCTCTCACCTCTCTCAGTCTTTATTAAAGAAGAAAGATTTGATTTAACTAAATCTAAATTAGTGGATTTACTAAAATATCCATTCTTAGGGTTTTTTGGTATGGGGTAGTTAAGCCCTTGCAATCTTGGATCTTTTAATACTGTAGCTTTCTGAATTACAGAAGGAGCTACTGTGCCGTAAGTTGTAACGTTATTTGAGATAGCCATTTTAAGTTGTCTTGAATACTATTCCTGCACTAGAACCATCTACGGAGTCTGGATCTGTTACACTATTTGTACCACTAAGGGGTTCATACCAAGCCACCCAATCGTCAACGTTATTACTAGTTAAAAACGTAGGAGGATTCTGATTAATTTTCATATTTGTAATAGTAATATCTTCAGGTCTATTTGTTGGTTGATTGGGGTGCTGAGTGCTAAGTCTTGTAGCAGACAACCCAATAATACAGGAAGACATTTGGAGAGATGAAGCTTCGTTAGCACTAGGAGATATGTTAATATTTGTTAAATTAATATTTTCATAGAATCCGCCTGGAGGAATCTGAGATGCTGCTGGGCCTCCAGGTCTTAACATGTTACCCCATCTAAATATGCTGTGATATACGGGATGGTCTTGACCTCCACGTATATCAACATCTGAAATTAGAGCATTAACATTACCCCTCACGAAAGAATCAGATACATTCTCAGAACTATAGAATGTAAATATGCCTTGTCTTCCAAACGAATTAGTTAGAGGATTCGGTTTTGTAGGAGGGGCATTGTAACATAAAACATCAGTATCCTTTACCACACTCCAATACGCGCTACTTGCGCTGTTAGTGAATGAGAAGAAGGGCGTTGTCCTCATACACCCTAAGATATTATTCCTGAATAAAACTTCATTGTTCCAATTACTGCCAAAAGGATTAATCTGGTCATCCCCACAAACATGAACTGAGTTCTTAACGCTAATTCTATCTCCTGTTTTTGAGCTTCCTGGCTTAAAGCCATCAGCATTAAACGACCAAGGTATTAGTGCTTTGCAGTGATTGAAAGTATCAAATAAATTTCTACCTATTACAAAAAATCCCCAATTAGTTATAGTGATTCCCTCCAGGGTCATATTAGGAAGTCCAATGTTGTTTCTATATGTCGAAGCATACTCATTCATGGATGACCATGACGTTCCTAAAGGGCCGTAGAAACTCGGAGCTTCTTCAAATAAACTCTTTACACCTTGTTGAGTGTCTTGGTCAAATAAGAACGATCTAGGGTATAGCTCGCCTGGGGAGAATACTCCTCTACCTATAACCTTACTGTTGTGAGCACTAGCACAATCAAACCCACCAATAATATATGCGTTAGCGTCTATGTAGAACGTAGAGTTAGATGATATAGGTAGTCCGGCACTGACATAGTGAATACCTGGGCCGAAGTAAGTTCCTGGTTGTAGACTACTAAATACTGTAGGGTTCCCTGGGGATGCCCAATTAATTGTAGTATATGCGTCTGACGGGCTGGATGTTAGGTTAGGTGTAGTTTGAGGATTGGCAGCGTCAGGATCAATCTCTAGGTGATCTAACCTATTCTCCCCAGCGTAGCTTTGAAGGCCAGCAGGTATCGGAGGTTTGAACGGATCTCCAAACAGGAATAAAGGAGTGCTCGGAGCTAAATTATCATTAGTAAACTCCAGCCATAACTTGTCACCAATGTAAACCTCTCCCTCAAAAGTGTCATCAGTAGGGTTGTGTGTAAAAGATCTAGTCTTATTACTTCTCTTAGGGAATACATAAAGAGATGTACTAGCAGGGAATCCACCGTCTAATGCACGTATCTTAACTTTTGCTAAACCACTTAATCCAAAAGTTGTAAAGTTCATAGTGGGGTGAGAACCATGAGGGCACCAGTAAGCACTAAGGCTTTCGTAAATCCCTCCGGGCTTTACTGCGTCTGTTAGCTGTCTAGGGTTCCCGACTCCAGAGGCTTGAAACACAAAACTAGAAAGCCAGCTTGAAGACTCAGCATCATAAACGTCAACTTCAAAGTAAGGAGACTTTAAAGAAGATAAGCTCCCTGGCATGTATTCAGGACTTCCACTTACTTCAGATGAATAAACCTCAACAGCACTTAACGAAGACGACTGAAACGATATCTCATTAAGGAAAGAATCACTAACAATTTTAAAATTAGAGTTCGTCTCCCCTTCTCGATAAATCCACATCAAACACTTTTTCAGTTGAGCGCATAATTCAGAATAGAAGTTATCGTAATAGGTTGAAAAATGTGAACCACTATCGGCGCTTCCATAAATGGAATCCCCATACTGATAAGTCCTTGTTGAAGAAAAATCAGTGATGCCATTAGTCGTTGGATTTCTCTTCACATAACGATAAGTATCATCTATATCGCTAATCAGATCTATTAACTCTTCACGTTCATAGTGAGGTATCGGGTTAGGGTCGTATACACTATTCCTTAACTCGGCATACCCAACTGAGTTTGAGTCATAATCAATAATAAATTTAGATAATGACTTTAGGAATTCATTCCTGATAGTCATTGTTTTATTTATAACTTGCCACTCATCGCCTCCTGTAGAGAAAGTGTATGAGGAAATTGCAGGAAAGTAGTCTCCAAAGTTGTATAATATTCTTAGATTCTCTTCTAAATTATTCCTATGAAGAGAGGAGGTCATTAAATTATACTCAACGGAGTCATTGTATTCAGAACTATAAGGGGCTCTAAATGTTTTAGAACCTTCACCAGTCTTACCTATAACTGCCTTGAGTGAATCTCCAGAGTTAACATAAAAATCTTTTAAGTGCTCCCAATCAGTTTTATTTGCAGAGACATAAACGTTGTCCTTAAAAGATTCTAACTCTACAGGAACGCCTGAGAAAAACCCTGCTGATACATTTGTTGGGTCAGCAGATTTAGTTTTTAATCTACCATACTTCGTTAACTGTTTTCTATTATACCAATTAACACTGGAAGCTTCGGAGAGCACAGAGCTTGCAAGATTTAAATCTTTATATTGACCATCCCAATAGATATTTCCAAACTTTTCTCTAGACTTTCCAAAACTAAAGACACTATCTACAATACCAATATCATTAAAATACCCAACTGAGCTTGAGTTAAGTAAATCTACAGTAGAATTAAAATTCTGACCCAATTCAGGATCGTAGGCTGCATAAACCATAAACGGTTTAGATATACCACCTACTGCTGCGCCACTAATTGCTCCATTTAAGTATCTCTTAAAAGCATAATCATTATTTGCAATGAAAGGCACTGATACAAAATCAATTATACCGGAGAAATCTTGAATGTCTCTAATTTCGTAAGACCCACTAGGTCCAATCCCTTTACCATTGTCCAAATAACCTGTGTCGTTGAATATGTTGATACCGTTCTTAAAAGAAATAGTATACTTAATGTCCGTTGAAGATAAGCTTTGATTTAAAGTGTTGTGTGACGATAACACTAAGTTTTTATATGTTGGCATCACTGGTTTATTACACAAATCAAAACACCACATTGACTGGTAAGAAGAGACAGACTCTGCTAACGCTTCTAAGTAAGGTGTGGACGAAGCTTGTACAAAACTATTAGCTCCTCCCCAAGATCCAACTCTAGCTAGGAAAGGATTTCTAGGATGCTCAACGGCTAACTCTCTACCGAGATCAGGCTGCGTCCAATCTTCTTGTTCAGTGTATTTCTTATCTTCGCTGTATAGTGTGGCGTCACTATAATCAGCATCCCACAGTATAAACTGAACTCTAATTTTATGACGATCACAGATAGCAAGAAAACTTTTTACATTTTTTAAATAATTGTCAGGATCGTGCTCATAAGCTGCGAAACTTAATGGAGTTCTAACACAATTGATTCCTAACTTTTTAAGATTCTTTACAGAGTCTTCGTGATCACTTTCATTGTAGTAGTGCCATATTGAAGCACTGTTGGCACCTGTGAATATCTCTTTACCTAACCTAGCCATAGTAAGTAAAAGAGAAACGCCCTCCGAAAGATTAATTTTACCGTCAGCCACCGCAGCACTAATTAAGCTAAAGGCACTTTCGTAATCTAATCTTGGGAGATATCCAGACTTCTCCCATTCAGTCTTCATACTAGGGAGGTAATAAACGCCCCTAGCATTAGAGAAGTATTGAACAGAATTGGCGGGGATATCTGGATTGATTTTAGGCATTATGGTATTTCAAGAGGTTCCCAAAGTGAGTTCGGAACTTCAACATTATCAAAGAAGTTCTGAGTTGCTTTATAGTTATTTAGTACTTCAGCATCACTAAGCGGCTTTGAATAGAATCTAGTACAACCTAAGTAACCTCTAAGACCACTAACCTTACCACCATACTCACCACCCATGAAGTTACCGCCAGAGAAGCCGTCAGTATATCCACCCCCGAGAATCCAGGGAGTGAAATAAGTATCGAGTGAAGGGCCACCAGAATACTCAAAAGAATTGTTTTGTTTAATTGAAGGAGCCTTGTATGTCTCCCCTATGCGTGTGGTTCCGAAAGTGTTTTGGTAACTCGATGTAGAAAGTTTAACACCATCAAGGTACACTCTAACCTGATCTTTTTGTGGGTCAATGGCTACAGACAACTGAGCAAATGAATTTCCACAAGAGGATAATGATTTACCGTTTAGTGTTTCAAACACAGGAACTGCCATCCCGTAATACGAGTCTTTATTACAGTTAACTTGCCTGTTGGCAATGAAGCCTGCACTAGAAGAATCGTAAGACTGTGTCGGAGCAAGGACTAAGACAAGATCATCAACAGAGTTATCCACTTCGTTATTGCTAGGATCGAGGCCAAGAGTAAATCTCCTATCTCTAGTAAACCCTAAGATGGCACCCCTCACTAATCCTGTCCCAGAGTCTAACCGCATGTTGTTAATATCTGCCTGAGGACTTCTAGAGTCAGAGATACCTACGTTCTCATTTGCAAGTATAAGCCTGTATAATCCAAGAGTGCTATTATCGTGAAGGTTATAGCCGTTAGTAACACCATCTAAATCAGGCATATGAATCCAAGTTTCAAATGTGCCGCCCGCTGTGTTGTAGAGGAAATCTTGAAACTCCCTGGTCTCAGGAAGTTTGACGTAGCTTCCCATAGATTCGATCTCAGACGACCCTGAGGCCGGGAAAGCAACTCCACTAAGGAAAGGTATGCCTAAGCCCTTATCGAAGACGCTAGAGGCCACTCCGACCATCTGAGAGTTAGTCCCTACTCCAAGCTTACTAGAGTTGTGAACACCAAACTTAGGTCCAGATGGATCAGATTCAGTCTCTACTGTCAGGTAGTTATAGAGAGCAAACAAACCATCTTCTGATATACGAGTATTGATTTGAAGGCTCTGAGCAGATGGTTCAATAGGACTCGCAACAGTCTCACCCTTTGCTACATTCGCAAGTAAAATGTGATCAAGGAATACTGAATCATTGGTTTCAATCTTTTCAGTGTACTTAACTTCCAATGGAAGAACAACACCCGTCACATCAGCTTGATCAAGGACAATACTTCTCTGAGCTTCTAAATCTAAAAGGAAGTTCGAACCTGCCATGTAAGAGAAGTCATTGATTGGGACATTCCCATAAGTGTATTGTGGACCTTTACCTAAGAAGGCAGGAACCTTAACGGCCAACTCTATTTGCTTTTTACGCTTGTTAATCCTATCCTGAAACTGAGCAGTCTCAGAAATCATAACTTGGCGCATGTTATCAATGACAGCTTGCGAAGCTTCATCGTCAATCAACTCTTGAAGCTCAGAGGATACATCAAAAACTCTCCTATCCTTCTGACCTTCAAGTGTTAGGAGAAGTTCATCCTGATCATAGAACTTTGTAATCGCAGGTGAATTGTCTAAGATATTAGGATCAAGAATATTATTAAAGTAATACTTAAGATCCTTTGTAGTCGTTGGAATACCCCGACCACCAAGACTCGGATCGAACTCTAACTTCCAAAGGTCACCGTTGTAGAAACCACCCTCTTCAAACTTAAGATCCTCATCACGTTGAGCTAACTCAAGAAGAGCAGGCTCTATACCGCTAACCTGTGAGTCATAGTAAAGGCCATCAACAGATAATACAAACTTACCAGACCTAGATTTTGGAGGACCAGCCTCAAGACGGAATACAGACTCAGTAACTTCAGCAGCAACGAACTCTGGATCCCTGGTCGGGTCTTGAGCACGCGCAGATAACTCCGCATCAATGGCGAGTAATTGAGCGGTACATTCCTCTACAAATTCAATGGCAGCTTCTTGTTGTTGAAGGTTGACTGAGAAGTCATTGAGAATTAAATTCTCAGCTTCCACAGGATCTAATGCGGCTAATTCCTCACGACGTTTTGAGGCAGCACCGTTTTGATAATCTAGGAAAGTTTTGTAGCTCTCCATGCATTCTTTAGCCGCTGCGAATTTGTTGGAAAGGTCATTCGCTGCCTGAGCAGCACCAGCCGCAAACCCTATAAATGTCCCTAAAACTTCAGTAACTCCACTAATAATATCTATCCCAAATCGAGAATATTCAGAAAAGTATCCAAAGAAACCATCACGATCAGGGAATAATGATATGCCAAGAAGATCTCTAATAGACGAGTTTATCTTCTTTATAGCAGCGTCTGCAAGTGTTCGGCCCGCAGCTATAGACTGCCGCATAGCTATAAGGATTGGAGTTGGTATCAGTCCCAATACGTCAGAAGCTAACCCCAACATACAGCTAGGAACTCCAAAAGAACTTCCTAATGCCTGTGTTACACTAGTGCCTTGAGATGCCTGTGATAGGAATGTCCTTGCGTCAAATGCCATTATGCTGCTCCAATTGGGTCGTTGTAATCATTAGGAACTATTACAGGTGGCACGGCGGGAATAGCAGCTTGACCCTCTATTGGGGTAGAGGTGCAAGCAGCCCCTGCGTCGCTAGGAACTCCCGCACCCGGTGGTCCTGCATTGAACGCAAGTTCTTGATTGTTGACAAATACAGTAGGAGCATTTACTTGTGCTGCTCCTGTTTGAGACCCGATCTGAGCCCCAAGATTACCAACTATGTTTACACTTCCTCCTGCTGTCATGTTAATATCCTGAGCAGCGTTAAAATCAATACTGCCTATTGTTTCAATCTTCACTGCGCCCGTGCCGTCCACCTGTATCCTAGCGCCTTGAGTAATTATATTTACATTACTAGTAGGAGCAAGGGCTGCTAAGTCGATATTTCTGTATCTGCTCTTAAGGCGAATGTTACCCCACCACTTACCGGAAATAGAAAACAGTCCCGTAGAATTATTCTCTATGAGATAGTCGCCTCCGTCTACAATCCTGTGCCTAATATCAGAGTTTAGGCATTTGTATTCTTGAAGAGATCTTGTTTCGATAGATAAGGTTCTGCCTGAGTGAGTGTCATTAGATTCAGCACCAGTTAGACAAATATGGTCACCTTCAGAGGTAGTTAATTGAATGCCTAAAGAACCAACATTCACCTCATCCCCACTCTCAGCCTTTAAAGTAACATTATTACTAATCTTAGTGTCCGAGTAATCTCTCTGAATGTAGAGACCAGCACCAAAAGTATTAGTAAAGGTTTGTGTTACGGGCTTCTCTTCCTCTCCATATATTTGAGCTTTGGTATCGTTACTCCTTAAAGGTTTGAAATCTTTTCTTACGGTCGGGTTACCCGTTACTAAATCAGTTTTAATAACAGTTGAGTGGTAGTATAACGGCCTCTCTTTGCTTGTGGGATTCTCATTATATAAAGCAATAATCTGATCTCCAACCTCAGGGACAGCTATAAAGCCACCCGCATTCGCCTTGCAAAAAGGAGATGTGTAAGTTACTCGCTGAGGTTTATTGTTATCTAACTTTGGAAACTTAGCTATAAACTCACCACTCTCTGTTGAGTCAATTACCGATTCTACTTCTCCAATATAAAACATAATCTATAATACCTTATTTATTATCTAGGGGGTAGCTGGCGCGGGGTTGTCACGCCATCCTTCTTCTCTTCCTCTGGCTTTAATTGCTCAGTTTCAACCTCAAAATACTCACCCACTGTTATATTCAGGTTTGCTATTGGATTGTAACCATCTTGGAACAGGGTGAACTGAGAGTATGCCTCTGTAGGAGTTATTACATGCTTGTATCCAAATATCTTATATTTGTTAGAAAATATAGAAGGAGGAGGCAAGCTACCGGCAAAGCGATTTGTCCCTATTATTTTGTTTGGCGCTCCCATCAATATACAATTCCTTTCTAAATAATAGGATGTATTGAAGAAAGGAAGAGTTTTTATGTTAACTTCGATAACATACTTATTAACTCTCCTGATAATATCAGCTTCGTCTCTAAGCTTGTTTCCCTTACCAGGAACGAAGTCCTTGTAAACATCCTCAGTGGTGTCACGGAGCTTACTCTTAAAGAGTATCAAATCTAAAAAGTCTATTAATCTCATTTCAGAAACTTTAGGACTGTCTTTAACTACCTTAAGAAAGACTTCGTCTCCTCTTAGACTTTCTAAAACATTCCCAGGCAGTATGGCTTCCTTATCTCCTCTGATAGAATTTGCAACTAAGTCATCTACAAACTGCTTAATCTCTTCAACATCAGTAGTTTGATCGAGAATGACTTGATCACCGTCGATAGCTTGATCCAGTAGGTTGTATGTAGATTCATTTGCTATTGTTAAAAGCTCTGCTTTGTAAGGACTACTATCGAAGCTCACATCAAGCACATTTGAGTTTTTAAAATTATGCATGAAGACCATAGTGTCCGGCGTCACAAGATCCAAATACTTAGGATAAGGTCCGAAATCTATTGCCTCCCCAAAAGAAGAAGTTAATCCTGTTTTTCTACCCCTACGATCTCTGAAAAGAATACCTGCTTCTTTCTTGTAATCTGCCCACTTTTTCTGCAAGACATCTCGATCCTCACTCAGGCTAAATGTAGCCCCTTGTGCCTTTGCAGGTAGCTCAGTACTTTGACTGTAAACTAAACTTCGTATGAGATTGTAATCCCCCACAAAGACGACCGAACTGTCTGCACTTTCTATAATCCCATACTCATATAGTAACTTCGTGATTCTAAGATCATTCTCTTCGAAAACCACAGGATCAATGAACTGACCAGTTTTAGATTTAAGAGTTCTAAAGAATTTGTATATTGGCCTGAGAACCTCTAAGATATTACCATCAGAATCGTCTGTCTTAAGCTCATTGAGGATATATAACGTCACCTTTTCTATCTGCTGTCGTTGATCCTCCGAAAGTAATTTCACACCGTTAGTCAGCTTGGCTTTTCTTACTTGACGGCCCAGAGTTTGATTATCTACGAAGCCTGCTGCGGGGCCGGTGTTAGCTCTATCAACTCTGGCTTGCCTAGTCCTAGCGTCTTTCAGTTCCTGTCTAAGTCTTTTAGCAGTCGCTTGTTCATCTGCCGATAACTTACTTCTACCACCGAGTCGGTTTTCTTTATCAATAAGGGGTCTAAGCTCATTAAAGATCCTCGCGATATTCTGCTTAATGGTTTGATTGCTCCAAGTTGCTGTTGCTGAGGGGTCCGTTATCGCTTCAGGATCTATAGGGTCAAGTGTTGAAATACCTATCCCATATTCCCAAAGAATACTACGATATAGAGAAATGATATCTTGGTTTCTCTTTCCAATGGTTGCGAGGCTGTTAATGTTTATAGGACTTTTACTATCAGCGGCGGGCCGATCTAAATCCTGAGGGAACAAGACAAGAACATTACCGTTCGGAACTGATTGAAATCTGTCTCCTACAAATTTTTGAAGGAGTGACCTAATTGCATAATTCCACCTATCATCACTATTGTTTAGAGTTGAAAGTCGCTGAGGAACAAATGATTCAAGTCTTCTTCGCTTATTAAGATATTCGTTAGCTATCTTACCCGACATGTTCGCGTTCGGTGGTCTAGTAAGTAACTCTTGAGCCTCTGCTGACATTACACCTTTACCAAGCTGCTCTACCCTATCTATCACCTCGACTCTAAATGTCTTTTCAGATGCAATTTTAAGATCTTCAGAATAAGCAGCATTACTATCAAAAGGCGTTGTAAGATCTCTGTCTAAGAATATCTTATTTGTAAATACTTTAAGTGACTCAATAGTTGGAGTAAATCCTAATTCAAGCTCACGTATCCCATCAGATCTAAGTGTTAGATTCGCATCAATTAAGTCGAGAGTGAACGGCCCAGCCCAAGTGCTAATATCATCTCCAATCCCAAAAGAGATATAGTATCTGGGTCGGATGGCTCGCATAGCAGCCAAAGTATCAGAATCAATAGTTCTCAGATCTTTTACTTTCTTTCTAAACTTGTTTGCAATAGAGAGCGTCACACCATCAGATGGGATTACAAACTTCTCAAGAATACGTTGAGTCTCCACTAACCTAAGAGTCGTGAATTTAGCGTTGCCAGCACCGGGTAAATCAGTCTCAAAACTTATAAACTCGTCATTATTGAAAGGACTAATAAGAATGTCCTCTTTAAACTTATTATCTAATTTTTGAAAAGAAGATATAAAAGATTTACGCAATCTAATCCTTCCTGCTTTCTGTTGAATGTCATCGAAGAACAATTTCTCTATTGCTTCCGAAGATCTGCTTACGACAATATTATAAGTGAACGACCTACTCATCAGGCTAAAATCCTTATCCTATCCCCGACGTTGAGTTGTTGAAAAGGGTCAGAGACATTGTTAGTCCAGCAGACTAACCAATCAAGCTCTGGGCTCTCGTAGAACAGATCGGCAATCCTATCTGCTCGGTGCTCATACCCTGGTGGGATAACCACTACCTTGTATCGGCTTTGATTAATAGAGTCTATAAACCTAGAAAGGTCTTTTGAATTAAGACTCGTTGCTACCTTTTTATTCTTATGGGTAACTATATTAGGATTCAAGCTCAAGTGGTTTCTATATTTCATAGCTTAACACCCCTGTAAGAGGAATCTCCACCTATAAACCCGTTGTAGGGGTCGATATCATTATTCTCTATAATAGACTCCCAACCAGTCAGGTTATCTCCATCTGGGTTTGTAGTGGGCTGATACGATCCGAAGTTGCCGGTTCGGGATTCAACAAGATTAAGGGTTACCTCTAATCTCTTAGGAGTGAGAGTATGTAAATCATACCCCGCCTCATCAAGAATTTTAATTGAGTAATCTTCCACCAAACATGGGACCGCATTATACATTGGTCCATGAGTTAGCCTTACAATAGGGGGGCCGTAAATAGTGCTACGGGAATTATTCAGAATAGAACTTCTGATTAAGTTTATCCAGCAAAGAACAAGATTGATAACTCTATTAACATCTTTATATCTCTGACTCAGAGTAGCAATCCCTTCGCCACTGAGGAGACCAGCAGTCCAACTCTCAGCCTCTTGATTTTCTAACTGTTCCCCGGTAAGTTCTCCAATCTTTTGTAAGTAGTAGTCTCTATGAATTTGAGCGTGGTCCCTATCCACACCCTTACCAACACTCAGGTTATCTTTAAAGGAAGAGTTTATAGAAGCATTGTATGCTTCTTCAAAAGCGTAATCAGGATTCTCCTGCGCGATATAGCCTCCTTTGTCAATTCTTACACTATCCATATCAGCAGCCTGTATTTCTGCTCTTGTGCCAGCAATTTCCGCGTTTGCAAAAGCATCTAAAGCAGCTTCTCTTTCACTGAAAAAGACCTTGAAGTTTCTTTGAAAGTAATCAGCAATCCCTTCCTTCGCATCCATCTCAATCACATGCAGGAGACTAATGTTGAAGGTGAGATTCAAACGTCTAGATTCAGCACCGCCGTAAGAGAATAACTGACCCGCTCTACCAATAAGATCATATGCATTGAGTCTGGCTTTACCCCTCTCACTTATCTGAGCATTCTCTAGAAACGGAATATAGATCCTAACATACCGACCGTTGGGCTGAGGAAACTCCATACCTAAATGAGACCTTTCGTGTAAAAACCTCTTAGTTACTTTAGAGTTCTTACCAAAGTCTTTAAACTGATCTTTTAGAAATGTAACCATAATTACCTAGTTCTGCTTGCAGAAGTTCTGGAGCTTCTCATCTCCTCAGCCTGTTGCTTGTTAACCTTGTAAAGCCTTTCAAGGTGAGGTATAATTTCTTTACCAAGTGTTAAGTCAGTTCTGGCTCGAATATATCCAGTAAGGAAGTTGATTCTTTCGATCTCTTTAGCAGCAAGCCTCAGCCTTTCTTCCTTTCTTTTATCCTCTTCAATCTGAGCACTCTTCTGAGTAGCTTCTGCTGTTTTCTTGCTGCTATCCATGATAGATTCAAATATGCCAAACAACAGACCGCCCGCTCCACCTATAAGCGCACCTGGGATGCCACCGCCGACAATTGCACCTAATGATGCTCCAGTCGCAGCCTTCTCAAGTACCCCCATTGCTGACTTTGCGAATCCTTCCTCTTCAGGAGCGAGTTTGTTTAGTGCAAACGCAGCGCCTCCAGCGGTAGCGCCAAAAGCGAGTCGGCCACCGATTTGGCCCAAACCTGCCAGAGCACCCTTAAAGCCGCCACCTCCAGTGGGTTTGAAACCTTGAGCCATACCTAAGCCAAGACTAGCGTTTATTGCTAAACCAATAAGGGCAGCGTCGATAGTGCCCAACTTACTCAACATCTCAACGGCTGTGTTATCGTAGAAGTTTCGTGCTCGATCATTGATGTTTCCAATATTATTGAGTAACTCATCATTAGTCTTCTTTTGATCTTCGCTCAGAGCGTAACTTTTGGTGAGTTGATTATTGAGATTGACCAATTGAACAACCTGCTCTCTGCTAAGTCCAGTTCGCATGGCAGCGATGTCGGCTCCAAGGGCAAGGTTGCCCCCACCAGACTCCATCGCAATCCTAGCGACTTGAGCTAAGATAGGTTCAATATCACCCATAGACACTGCCTGACCAGCAGAGATTCTCGAACGAAGCCCTCCAGCACCCGTTCTCAGGGCTGTTGAGAGGTTGCCTAAGCCTCCGGTACCTAAACCTAGAAGCGTCCTGATAGCGCCTTCTACATTCTTACCACCAGTCCTAGCCTTAAGTTCCTTAGTCAGTATCTCAAGGGAGGCTGTAGTTTCACCACCAAAGAAAGAAGCTTCCTCGAAAGTTTGCTTCAGAGAGTTAACGGAGTCAATAAGCTTTTGATTAGAGACTCCATACTTGTCACTTATATCTTTGTTGGCTTTATTCGTATCCTGCATCACTCTGATGTTATCACCAGTGAACAGCAGGAGGTCAGAGTTCATCTCTCTAAGACCCTGAACGTTTTGACCCGTCGCAATCATCTCTTCGGTTAGATCGCCGAGAGCACCTCCTTGAACTCGAATACCTGCTTCGAAGTTGTTGACAATGGCATCTACGAGTTTCTGGTAGCCGACATTACCTCTCTGCAAAATATCAGAGTTCTTGGATACGGTCTTTTCAAGCTTAGAGGTAGTGGTTCCTAATGCTAAGGCGGCTCTGTTGGTCTGATCTAATCTGGTGATCGAGTCCTGTAGTCTCGTCACAGGGTTCACAAAGCTGTTAAACGAAGCTTGAAGGCCCCTGATGCTTTGCTTTATGCTACCATTTAAATCCCTAGTAGCTTTAGCAAGCTCTCTTTGGATCTGTAGTTGCTCCTGAGCAAACTGATCACCTACATTTGGGATGTTAGTATTACTCACGTATGTTCACCTTAAGTATGTCTCGTATTTTAGCCACGTTTAAAGTTCTAAAGTTCTGCTTACCTAGAAAAGCACCAATGATTGCTGGGGAATGATAGTTACAAGCAACTTCATTGTTGTATAAGTTATTTACCATTAACGAGAACATTGCCTCGGATAAGCCCTTAACTATAACAAAGTTAAGGAGAGTGTTATTTCTGCCGGATAGAAACATGCCGTCAGTTGTTCTTCTAGAGGATACTATCAGCCCGTATCTAGGGGATCCACCGTAAGATATATGAACCAAATCTCCAGGTCTAAGCCCTAAGTAGGATGTTTCAGAAAGCTGGTAGGAATACTGCGACAGATCCTGAATCAAACCCCGGTCAACTTCTCTTCTCATTGTAATAATTTAGTAAATCTAAGATATTTAGTGCTTTTCCCGAAGCACGCATCTCTATAACTATTTATAAGATATGAATACATTAGAAGAGGATTTAGTCGAGACTATTGATTTACTGAACTTTACTTTCTCCAGTGACTTTGTAGATAAATGGAGTTTTAAATATGGAAAGAGATTACCTAGTCTCTATCAGCTTAGACTCCTTAAGTCTCTGGATACCCGTAAGCCCCTTAAGCTACAGACAATCTACAAGTTTCTGGTTGTTGACTCTGGCTTCAACGAAGAAGTTATTAAGTCCTTCTTAGAAGACATTGATTACGAAATCTACTTCCCCATCATTAAGGGGAGGATCATCGACCTCTAGACTCTCTTCTCTTTTTTGAGAGCCTTCTGCTCGTCAATCCGTTTGCAGACAATCTCTTCCGAGTTGAATTTAGGACAAGCATCCTTATACTCACACCAGTCACAGAAGATGTTCTCCTGAGCCCAGAACTCATCCTTCTTCTTCTTGCGGATACGCCAGACCTTCTCAGTCTGCATCTTCTTCCATCGTTCGATTTGGAACTTGGTAAACTTCACAGCTACGAAGTTACCAGTGACAGGATAGTAGTGAGCGCAGTAGATCTTGTCATAAGGAACATCGTAGAGCATGTGGATAGCCCATGCGTAGCCCTTTAACTGATTATCGTCCATGAGGGTCTTCTTCTTTTTTTCCCTCTTGGATGTCTTGTAATCCACTACCAGATACCCACCATCCTTACCCTTGATGACACGGTCAATAACACCAATGAAGTTGATGTCGTGCTTCTCATCAAGAGGGACATTGACAGTCTGCTCTGTGGACATCGTCTCACCAAGACCGTTATTCCAGACAATGAAGTTCTCCAGGCAGGACTTCATTCTATCATTCTCATGGAAGGGAACTTTGTAAGTTGAGCGTTCCTGTTCCGCGATCTTAAGCAAGGACTTCATGTCCTTCTCTTTATAGCCAAGCTCAAATATCTTGTGTATAAAGGATCCGAAGTTCAAAGCGTCTTCATTCTTCGAGCCGAATCCCGGCAGCTTTAAGATGTATTTCAGTCTGTACTTCCACAGGCACTGGTCTATAATGTCACTCTTAGAGGCACTAATACTATTTATGAACATGGGCTCTGATTCCTTCATTAGAAAATACTGCTTGGACAAGTTCCAGTCTAATTATAGACTCCAGAGCGACGATACCGAGCTTGTAGTTCCCTCTATCTTTGTAACAAACGATTACAAACGTCACATGTCTATCAATATGGAGACGGGATTGTGGCGTTGCTTTAAGACTGGTGAAACTGGTAACTTCCTCAAGCTATATGCTGTCCTTGAGAAGTGTAGCTACCGTGAGGCATACGAGAAGTTTGTATTCGAGGACTTCATGGCAGGCTACAAAGGTCGGAGGCCAGTAGAACAGTTTGATCCTAATGAGATTGATTCCGACCTCGCCGAGTCACAACACTTCAAAGTTGTTCACGATCACCCCTTCGTGCAGTCGCGTGGAGTAGATCAGTTCAAGTTCTACACGGCCACAGGGGGCAAGTATAAGGGTAGACTGATTATTCCGTTCATCAATCGGAACGGCAAGCTCTTCTACTTCCAAGGTCGAGCATTGGGCAATGAGCAGCCCAAGTATCTGAACTGTAAGAACCTCAAGAGTTCCCAGGTTCTATACCCGTTCGATTATGCCTCTCAGGAGCCTCTATACGTCACTGAGGGCGTCTTTGATTGCCTTAGCCTACAGGCAGTAGGGTTGAACGCTACGACGACTCTAAGCTGCTTTACGAGCCGTGAGCAGATACTTCAACTCAGCCAATATACAGGACCACTCGTTTGTGCTTTCGACAATGACGAGGCAGGAACTAAGGGCCGTAAGAAGTTTATGGACCTTGCTCACTGGATTAGGAGAGATGACCTGTTCTCAGTTGTGCCTACCGCTCCCTACAAAGATTGGAATGAGATGCTCGTTAAGAAGGGATCAGACTTCTTGAGAGCGGAGGCTGAGAAGATCGGTAAGCTAGATGCACTTCACTTGATGTATCTAGCGTATGATAAAGGCCATATCATTTGATACGATGGTCTGGTTCAGAGCATTGAACTTAAGTCTTGCGACATAGGTGCCCGTCATAGAGCCCAGAGTCCCGTCAAGAAGGCTTGGGTGAGTTTTGAGGGCTTCTGTATCAAACGTGAAGATCACCGTGTTTTCAGATGTAACATCCATCAAACCAGATGTTGCAGCGTAGCCAGAAACCTCGACTCTCGCATCTAAATTACGATCCTGATTCTTCTTGTAAATCTCAATCATTGGATCAGTAACCAGCGATTGCTTGAAGAGGTTTACGATGCTGCGGTCAACGTTGGCATTCTCCAAGGTAAACTCATTGGTAAATTTAAGATCAACCTTCGATCCTAGGACCAGATAGTTATTTTCAAGTCTGGTTGCAACACGGAAAAGTAACGGTTCTGTTACACCAAAGAACCTATCCTCAGTTAGCGTAAACTCGTTAATAATTGTGTCTAGGTCTGACCCTGTATTTCTCTTCAGAGTCCAGACATCAATGTAGTCTCCTGTGGCAGACACTCTATTGAGGATTGTCTCATCAGCACCCGAGAGGTTGAACACGCCATAGGGTGTGTCTTGGACATCATTTAGGACAACTGCATACTTACCAGTGGAGAGTTTATAGATGCCTGAAGCGTCTGATACAGTATAGTTACTAGGATCGAAAGAATTAGAGTTAGTTCGAGAGTTACTATTCGAAAAATGCATGAGCACATTTCCGCTAACATCAGACTTGATCTCTCCGTCAGAGTTTATAACCGAGCTAGGAGACTGATTGTCAGAGGCAGCAAAGATGGAGACTCCGCTGATCTCATAAGGATCGGCATACTGCCCATCATTGATGAAATACAGTATAAGGGCAGTCGGACCTAACACAGTAGGTCTTTCGTGCCTTGTGGTAACTTGATTATTGTTAATTTTCATGCTAACTCTCCAGCTTCTTCATTTCTTCAGAGTAAAAATTAATGAAGGCCAAACGTTCCTTCTGAGTCATAATCTTTACATCTGAGTAAGATAAGCCTACCTTATTTACTAATATATACGCTTGATAAAGAAGATCCTCTGAGGATAAACTGTTAGTTAGCTCACTGAAAAAAAACTGACATCCATTGGGACCGCCATGGTTTCGCTGTGAGTGCATTCAGGACACTCAAAAACGAACCTTGGATTGACTCCATACTCCCCTTTATTGATTTCAGATATAATTTTCTTTATATCCTGAATATGCATACGTTTCAGAGCCTTTGAGATAAACACCGGATCTGAATTGCCATCAATCGACACCACAAACCTATACATGTTCTTATAGACTTCCTCAGAGTCGCTCAGGAATATCTCTTCACGGCTTCTTGGGAATCTAACCTCAGCTTCAACTTTAAGTTTAGGGAGTTTTATTTTTCTAGGATCCTCTAAGTCATCAGGCACCTGAGTCATGTTAAGGTGCTGGGAAAGACTCAGTGATGTCTTAATCTCTGCCACACATACAGGGCATGTAATGTTAAAGTCGTAACTGTCCCCATATGAGACCTCTCTAACTTTCATAAGGAGAAACATCTTATCCATCGACAGCAGATCATCAACATTAATACCATCAATAGACTTTTCAAGGAGTTTGGACACTATATCTGTCTTGGTATCCTTGGCGTTTAAGATCTTTTGCTCATCTAAGAAAGTTAGAGGCTTAACATCAACCCCTTGAAATCCCGTATAAAACTTACCCTTAGATGGCAGATCTGTAATAGTGATTGTGTCGTCGGAGGACTCAGCGAATAAAGCATTCAAAGCATCCTCTCTAGGATCTCCTGAACCTCCAACAATTTGTTTGTTTTTACTCATACTACACCTTTATTTCAATAATACTATTATAGTATATGAAGATAGTAGTAGGTAACTTAACGTCTACCTTAGAAACAGATAACCCTAAGATAATATCCGCTCTGAGAAATAAGTATGCTTTCTCAGTCCCAGGATACCAATACTCTACTGCTTACAAGAGGAAGACATGGGATGGGAAGAAAAGATACTTCGGAGCTAACGGTAAGTTTAGAACTGGTTTACTTAGACGTATTGTAGCAGATCTAAATGAGATTGGAGCAACTGATATTG
>Ga0222718_10001178_pt1 | contig 25952 bp, 22 predicted proteins | sample C33_27DmetaG_FD_165045 | JGI IMG/M metagenome (GOLD analysis project Ga0222718, IMG submission 165045) | Estuarine water microbial communities from San Francisco Bay, California, United States - C33_27D | ecosystem: Environmental > Aquatic > Marine > Unclassified | place: USA: California...
GTAACAGGACTCAGTTCGGTCATGCCGAAACCCTGGACGACCTCGCAGTTGATCCGGGCTGCGCATGCCTCCTGTAACTCGACGGTGAGCGGCGCTGCGCCTGAGAAGACCTGCTTGACCGACGAGAGGTCGTAGTCATCAACGATCGGGGCCTGCGACAGACCGAGCACCATTGGAGGCACAGCGAAGAAGCGGGTCACCTTGTGGTCTTGAACCAACTGCAGGGCTTCTTGCATATCGAACCGAGGCATGGTCAGAACCGTGACCCCATTTGCGAGCATGCCGTTCATCAGCACCTGCATCCCGTAAATGTGGAAGAACGGCAGGGCCGACAGCCCGACCTCGTTGTCGGTGTAGACGAGCACATGTTCCATCTGGCAGATGTTCGCCACGAGGTTGTAGTGCGTGAGCATGACGCCCTTGGGCAAGCCTGTGGTACCCGAGGAGTACGGGAGCACCATCACGTGATCTCGGGCATCAACCGGAACTTGTTGAAGCGGCTCACCCATGTAGTCGGCGAGTGGTGTGGTGTCCTCGGCTGCGTCGATCGTGACGATCTCGGTCACGTCGGTACCCTCGATGGCCTCGCGTGCGACGTCGACGAACATGGCGATCGTGACGATCACGTTTGCGCCGGCGTCCTGCAACTGGTGCCGGACCTCGCTGGGACCGTATGTGGGGTTGATGGTGGTGAGCGTTGCGCCAGCGGTTGCAACACCGTGGAACACCACGGGGTACTGGGGCAGATTCGGCGCCATCAACGCAATACAGGAACCGACGCCAATCCCGCGTTCGGCGAGGCCTCCGGCGAAACGACGAGCGGCCTGCTCGAGTTGGGCGAATGTGTACTCGTTGCCATGGCCGTCGGACACTGCGATGCGATCGGGGTACGCACCCGCCTTCGCGAAGACATGATCGGTAATCGACACCTCAGGGATCGCAACGTCGGGCAGGTTGCTGACATGGATCAAGGACACTGGACACTCCATCGATGGGGAAGAACACAAAATCGTAGCTTCAGTTCTGAGACGCCAGTGCCTATGCTTTATCTATGACCCCCACTGATCCACTGGGTCGCCTTCTTCCGCGCTACGAGATCAGCGCGCAGCGATTCGAGATCGACTGGAACGTCAAGCCCGGCAAACGCAAGCCTGACCAGCCGGAGACGGTAGACCGGGCGGTCATTGTTGACCTTTCGCTCGGAGGCGCACTGATACAAGCCGGCCGTGACAGTGAGCACGTCGTCAACGACACGGTGACGGTGCGCTTTGGGGGCGTCGACGGTCAGGTGATCATCCGGCATCGTCAAGAGGCCGAAGACGCTGTGCTGTACGGAGTCGAATGGGATGTCTCCATCGACGCGCTAGAGCTCATCAAGACGGCCGTCGGATTCGTTCGAATGAGCGGTGAACTCCCGCCTCAATGGGAAGAAGCTCAGTCCCCAGCACTTGACGTTCAGCCGCCCAGGCTGGCGACTGACTTTCTTCGGGACCGATTACTTCCCCGCTATTCCCTGGCCAACCAGCAGCCCCGCATCGGCTGGGACGTGAAGCTGGTCAACCCTGTCCTTCGTCGGCGCGAGGCCCGAAAAGAAGCGATCGTCCTTGATCTCTCGCTCGGCGGTGCCCTCATCGAGGTCAGTGCTCCGGATACCCACGAAGCCGACGACGTCGTTATTGTGCGGCTCGGAGGCGTCGACGACCAAGTGGTCATCCGGCACCGCCAGGAGTCCGGCGATGCGGTGTTGTACGGACTCGAATGGGGTGGGTCCTACGAGTTTTCGCAGGCTGTTGCGAAAGCCGTCCAGATGGCTCGTGGCGACAGCGAAGATAAACTCCGAACTCGCTGGGAATCAGGCCGAGACTGACGAGAATCGGTAAACCGCCATAGGCTTCCACTATGGACCTCTCGGGGACACGCATCCGTCGAGCCGTGCGCGATACGTGGACCGAGCTCAAGGCTCGCCGTGCGGGACGTGCTGGCATCGTGAAGCCGAAAGTGAACAGCGCTCGGCAGATCGCCGGAATCACCGGTGCGTTGATGTCGAACGGGTACGACCGCATCGCCGAGGGTTCGAAAGCGTATGAAAAGTCGTTCGACCCTCACATTCCACCAAGTGTTCACGTCTCCTACAACGACATGCTCCGCCACAACGTGCCGGTCCCGTTGGCCGAGCGTTGCATCGAAGACTGGCAAAGCCCGCCTCGTCCCGACGTCGACGCTGAGCTGAATGCAATTCTTGACGAGGCTGGCGACTGTTGACGCTCAGTGGGTTCGAACGATTAGTTCGTCGAGTCCGCGAAGGTTGATACGACCGTTCCACCTCGGTTCACCCACGATGTCGACCTGACCGAACCGCTTTGCGAAACTCTCGATTGCGACCTCGGCTTCGAGTTTTGCCAGCGAGGCTCCCAAGCAGTAGTGGATGCCGGAGCCGAAGGACACGTGTTGCCCTGCGTTGGCGCGGGCAAGGTCGAGAGTATCGGCGGTCGGACCCCAGAAATCGGGGTCGCGGTTCGAAGAAGCCAGCGAGACGAGAATGAGCGCCCCTTTGGGAATGCGCTTGCCCCGAAACTCGATGTCGGCCGTGGCAACTCGACGAGTTATCTGTACTGGCGAAACCCACCGGAGGAGTTCATCGATCCCGGTTGCAGGCATGCCGTGCGCACGAACGAGTTCGAACTGATCCGGGTGCCGTAACAGCTCTCGAATCCCCGTTCCGATGAGGTTGACGGTCGTTTCGTGGCCAGCGATGAAAAGCAGTGATACCTGGTCGCGCAGCTCCCTCCTCGTCATGGTGTCACCGTCGTCCTCCGCCTCGAGGAGCAGGGTGAGCAGGTCGTCTCCCCGGTTATCGGCCTTCCAGTCGATGACCTTGGCGAGATGTGCTCCCATCTTCTCGTCGGCGTCCAGCGCTGCGGCGACCTCCTCTTCGCTGATGACGGGGTCAATCATCTTCACAATCGCGCCGCTCCAATCGCGAATGAGATCCTTATCGGCCTCCGGCATGCCGAGCATCTCGGAGATGACGTCGAACGGAAGCGGAAAAGCGAGCCGTTCGACGACGTCAGTGTCTCCGTCGGCTGCCATCTGATCGAGCATCTCGTCGACCATGCGTTGGATCATTGGTCGAAGCGCCTCGATCGTTCGCGGTGTAAAAGCCTTGCTCACGAGACGGCGCAACCTTGTGTGATCAGGGGGATCGATGTTGAGAATCGATCGGTTGTGGTCATCTGGATCAACGTCCTCGAGGAGCGCGGCCCGCTCGAGGCGTTCCATGTCGATGTTCTCGTCATCGACACTCAAGCTCGGGTCGCGCAACAGCGTGAACGTGTCGTCGTAACGGAACAGACCCCATTGCCCAGTCAGGAGATGATGAACCGGGTCCTGCTCGCGAATCTCAGCGAGGTGCGACCAAGGATCATCGATGTAGCCCTCTGCGAGCGGGTTGAAGAAAACCGGTTCCGTTGCATCCATGCCGTGATGGTACGACGCAGCCCTGTCGGTGAGTCGCCGTAGCATTCGGTTCATGGCCTCGATCAGTCCAGCAGAGCGTGACGTCGAAGAGGGCATCGCTCCGTGGGACGGCCGCCGCGTACCAATGACCCTTCTCGGCGGCTACCTCGGTAGCGGCAAGACCACCATCCTCAATGACTTGCTTCGCCGGACCGACCGTCCACTCGCGGTGCTGGTCAATGATGTAGGCGAGATCAACATCGATGCACAGCTGCTCAAGAAGCGGGCGGGTGAGACGTTGGAGCTCACCGACGGGTGCGTCTGCTGCTCGATGAAGGAGGGCCTCGGAGCGGCACTCGCCAAGTTACGGGCCCGACCCGAGCCGCCTGATCACGTGATCATCGAACTCAGTGGCGTGGCAGACCCGACCCAGGTCCTGCCGTGGACGAACTCCGACGGGTTCCGACTCGACGGCCTGATCGTCTTGGCCGACGCCACCGCCGTTATCACCCAACTACGCGACGAGCGTCTCCGGCCATTGCTCGAGCGACAGATCACCCCTGCTGATCTCGTGGTGATCTCGAAATCCCAGCTTGTGACGAGCGATGAACGCACCGCAGCAAAGCGAGCCGTAGCCGCCGTGTCCCTCGACGTTCCGGTCGTCGACGATCTCGACGGCACGGTCGCCTCGACGCTGCTCGGTCTGGGCACCCGCCGTGGTCACGATGCCACCGCCGTTCCGCCGCCGACACTGCTCGATTTGCACCGCACCGAGGTGCACCCGCTCCCCCGGCCAACCACCGGCACCGCGCTGAGCGATCTTCTCGAGGGGCTGCCCGACGACGTCGTTCGGGCCAAGGGCATCGCCGAGGGCCCAGACGGTTCCCGGCTGTTACTTCAGGTCGTCGGACGCCGCCGTCGAATCACCCTGCTTCCTCGCTCCGAGGATCAGGAACCGACCGATCTCGTCGTCATCCGGTTCTGACCCGATCGGTCAGGTGCCGGCAAGGGCCTCGATGACCTCGCCGAAGTGTTCCATGCCTTGCCCGTCACTGTGCTGGACAACGACATAGTTGAAGCCCCACCGCTCGCGGCGTTCCTGCAACTGCTCGACGATCTCAGAGACCGAACCGACGATCAATGCTGGTGTCTGGGCGACATGCTCGGTCGGAGCACCGAACATTTGAGAGAAGAACTCAAGGGCCCCGTCACGGTCATTGGTGATGGTGGTATTCATCGACAGCGAGCTGAGTTCGAGTTCTCCGGCTCGTTCACCGGCAACATCTCGCACCCTGGCGAGCTTGCCATCGTAGGCCGCGGGCATCGAGTCGGCGATGGCGTCGGCCCCCACCTCTCCGGCCCGGAGGTTGGCGGTGATGCCGACGATGTCGGCGTTGTCTGCGGCAAGCCCAAGCATGCGTGGGCCCCCGGCGCCGATGATGATCTTCGGTCCGCCAGGCGTGTACGGCAGCGGCAATCCGTCGTAGCCACTGATTCGATAGTGCGCTCCTTCGAAGTCAAAGGCCCCCTCCGACCAACAGCGTTTGATGATCTCGAGGCTCTCAAGGAAGCGGTCGATGCGCAGTCCCGGAGCGTCGTAAGGCATACCTGACTCGGCGTAGTCGGTCCGCATCCAGCCAGCGCCAAGGCCGAACTCGACACGGCCCTCGGCGATGTGATCGAGCGTGGCGATCTCTTTGGCCAGCACCACCGGATGGCGGTAGTCGTTTCCAAAGACCAGCGCGCCAACCGTGAGCTCGGTCGTCACGGCTGCAGCAGCCGACAGTGCGGTCAGCACCCCGAACTGATCGTGGAAGTGATCGGGCATGAGCAGCGACGAAAAGCCGGTCTGTTCGGCGTAGCGGGCAGTGTCGACCCACGTCATGCCCTCAATTGGCCCGTGGGTCTGGAGTCCGAAGCGGAACGGTAACGACATGACGTCCGACCCTAGAGGCGGCTCACCCTCCAGGCCAGGTGTCTGGCACGCGATAGCCGGTCGGCCAAGGGTCGGACGGGTCGACGAGGTGGTGGGACACGCCGGTGATCCATGCCCGCCCGCTGATCTCTGGGATGATCGACCCATCTGACGCAACCTCAAGGATCTTGCCGCGGAATTCCGAGCCGATGACGGACCGCATGAGCAACTGGTCGCCCACCCCGACCTGGCCTCGGGCGTGTAGGACGGCGAGGCGAGCCGACACGCCGGTGCCGGTCGGTGATCGATCGAGCTTGCCTGGATCGATCACCGACGTGCTCTGCAGCTCAAACCCATCGGCACCTTCCGAGAGTCGACCGGCGATCTGGCAGAATGAGATGTGAGCCCAGTCTGAGTTGGTGGGATGCCGAAAGCCCAGCTGTTCGTTCGCCGCAAGAGTGACCGCCGTGCCGATCTTTGCAAGGTCGGCAGCCGCAGCCGGCTCTACCGAAACGCCGAGATCGACGGCATCGACCAACACAAAGCTGTCGCCACCGAACGCCGTGTCGACCCGCACCGAACCAACACCGGGAACGTCGAGTTCTACGTCAAGACGATCGGCGAAGGACGGAAGGTTCCGTATGGCGACGCGCTCGACCTTGCCGGCACGGCACTCGGCGCGAACGGCGACGAGTCCGCCGGGGGCTTCGATCGTGAACTCGGTGACAGGTTCGACCATCGGCACCCTTCCGGTCTCGAGCAGGACCGTGGCGACACACATCGAGTTGCTTCCCGACATCGGTGGCGTGTGACAAGGCTCCATGATGATGAAACCAGCGACCGCCTCGGGCGCTACCGGTGGTACGAGCAGATTGACGTGGCGGAACACGCCACCCCGAGGTTCGTTGAGAACGAGGTTCCGAAGGGTCTGGTCAGCGTCGATCCACCGCGACTGTGCCCAAAGTGAGTCGCCGGGTGGCGGTTCGACGCCACTCACGATCACGTCTCCAACCTCGCCCTCGGCGTGGCAACCAACGATCTCAATCGAGTCGGCGAGATTGAGGCCATGTGAGTTCGACATGCACGTGAGATTGCCACATGGTGTCGGCCGGATCGGGTCTACGCTGCGCGCATGAGGAGCGTCTCGCCGGTTCTGGTCGTGTCGATCGACGGGATGGCGCCTCGTCACGTGACCCGCACAACCATGCCGACGCTCACCACGCTCGCTCGCGAAGGCGCTTCGTGCTTCCGTTCGCAGACGGTACGGCCACCCTGGACGCTGCCTGTCCACACGACGATGTTTCGGGGTATCGATCCCGCGAGCCACACAATCACCGACAACACGCCGGGCGAGCCGAAAACAGGTGCTTCCTCCTTTCTCAAGCTCGCTCGCGAGGCCGGTCAGTCGACGGCAGCTTTCCTGAACTGGCTGCCGCTCGACTCCGTGCTCGAACGAAATGCCACCGAGCGCCGTTTCGTTATCGACGGGGGCTACGGCCCTGATGACGACCGCCGCTCGATTGAAGCCGCTCTTGAGGCCCTCGCCGAAGGGGTTCATGACCTCGTCTTCGTCTATCTGAGTCAGCCCGATGCCGACGGGCATCGGTTTGGCTGGGACAGCCCGGAGTACCTCGACGCAGCGAAACGCTCCGACTTCGAGCTCGGTCGACTGCTCGACGCGGTGGGGTCCAACGCCTCGGTGCTCGTCACGACCGATCACGGCGGCTTCGAAAAAAACCATGCCGATCCAATCCCGGAGGTGCTTGAGACATTCATCGTCGTTCGCTCGCCCGGACGCATTGCGCCAGCCTCAGTGTGGGACGCAGCGAGCACACTCGACGTTGCTCCGACCGTCGCCGACCTGTGCGGATTCAAACCAGATCCGCACTGGGAAGGTCGCTCGTTACTCGGTGCCGAACGCCTGCTGATCGATGTACTGCTGGAGCTGCTCGCCACCACCGCCCACGAGTCATATGGCGAGCGGGTCACGATGCTCGACCACGCGCTGCAGTCCGCTGCGATCGCTCGGGCCGAAGGCGAAGGCGACGAGATGGTGCTCGCCTGTCTGCTCCACGACGTGGGTCATGCGCTCGGCGACGCCGGTGACTGGGGACTTCCGGGACACGCAGAGCGCGGCGCACGGGTGCTTCAGCCGTTCCTGGCGCCAGGGATCGTTGAACCGATCCGGCACCATGTCCGCGCCAAGCGGTACCGGGTTGCTGTCGAACCCGGCTACCACGACCGGTTGAGCCTGGCATCGCAGATGTCGCTGCAGGAGCAGGGGGGTCCGTTACCGCCCGACGAGGTCGAACGTTTCGGACGTCTGCCATTCGCCGACGAAGCACTGCGTCTCCGCAACTATGACGATGATGGCAAGGTCGAAGGTCTCACGATCGAACCACTGGAGTCGTATCGGCCACTTCTTCATGCCGCCTTGGGTGCCAACCCCCCGATCGACCCCTCGTGGGCGCGTGATGCCTGCCGCTGCCCAGAGTGCCGCGATGTGGGTAACGACCAACATCTGATCGGCGCCAGCGGCCTCGACGGTTGGACCGTCATCACGTCGGCTGTCGATGCCGGGGGGCTTCGTGTGCTGCTGCACCACCACGACGGCACGCGCCACGAGGCGATTATCCCCTCCCCACCGCCGGGCGAGGAACAGCAGCACCCCTGGCCCGAAGACTTCGCCTCACGGATTCGTGCCACCAGCACGGCACGGTCGGCAGATCTCGGCAGCTTCAGTCGGCAACTCACTACGTTCGGCGTCGCCTTGTTGCACGACTGTGGCGACGCAGAGGGGACCGTCGTCGACATCGGCAACACGATCGGTTTCGTTCGGCGAACGAACTACGGGACCCTGTTCGATGTTCGGGCCGAGCCTGATCCGATCAACCTCGCCTACACACCGCTCGGGCTCGCAGCCCATACGGACAACCCGTACCGTGAACCCTGCCCGACGGTGCAGTTGCTCCATTGCCTGCAGGCGGCACGGGAAGGCGGCGCAAGCCGCTTTGTCGACGGCTTCGCCGCTGCGGAATGGCTCCGGACCGAAGCGCCTGACCATTTCCGGTCGTTGACGACCACCGACGTCACGTTCAGATTCCACACCGACGACGTGGACCTTCGTGCCAGCCGACCACTGATCGAGATCGATCGCTCAGGGCAAGTGCGGGCGGTCAGTGTGAACAACCGCTCGATGGAGCCACCCCAGTTGTCGCCCGGCGCATCGGCCCGGTTCTACGCCGCCTACCGCTCTTTCGTCGATCTCCTGGAGCGTCCCGACTTCGCAATCGAGATCTCGTTGCGACCCGGCGATTTGGTGGCGTTCAACAACCGGCGGGTGCTTCACGGCCGTCGAGCCTTCTCCAACACAGAACCCCGCCATCTGCAGGGGTGCTACGTCGACATCGATGCCATCCGTTCGGCTGCCCTGCTCGCTGGCGGCTGACGAAGACGAAAACCCGGAGTGTCTCGCGATCCCGTCAACTCTCGGGCTTCGTCGAAGTCATCCCAAGCGTGACCGACACAGCATCGGGTCGAACACTACGGCGTTGCATGTGCCGGTCACCTTGACGATTTCGGCAGCTCCGCAAGGCGGGCAAACCGAGCCTTCAACCCGGTCCTCCTGAGCAGCGAGAACGTGAGCGTTTGATCGAAAAATGGGGCGCAGACATGATTCAGTCATGACTGGACCCGTCGTCAACGCAGCGATCCCGGCGGTCGGCCTCCCGAATCGAGCGCGTGTGGTGATCATCGGAGGCGGCGTGATCGGTACGAGCGTTGCCTACCATCTCGCGAAACTCGGCTGGAACGATGTCGTCTTGCTCGAGCGGGACCAGCTCACCTCCGGAACCACCTGGCACGCCGCCGGTCTGATCGTCTCGGGTGGCATGACCACGGAGACGCTGGCCTGGATGGCGAAGTACTCACGAGATCTCTACGCGACGCTCGAGCAAGAAACGGGCCAATCCACCGGGTTCAACCCCGTTGGCTATCTCCAAACTGGGAGCACTCCTGAACGCGTCCACAAGCTCCGCCGGGAAGCCGACTTCCTCAGGCTGATGGGGATCGACCGACACGAGATATCCGGCAAGGAGGCCGGCGAACTCTGGCCCCACGTCGACGCCACCGATATCATCTCCGGCTTTTATACCGAGAACGAGGGACGAGCCGACCCCTACAACGTTGCGTACTCACTGGCCGCAGGTGCCCGCATGCACGGTGTGCAGATCCTGCAAGGGCAGCCGGTGACCGGTATCGGGCAGGCGGGAGGACGGGTCACGGGGGTCACGACTGCGAGCGGCACGATCGAGGCCGAATACGTCGTGAACTGTGCGGGCATGTGGGCTCGCCAGGTCGGTGCAATGGCGGGCGTCTCGATACCACTCCAGGCGATCGAGCACGCGTATCTGATCTCGGAACCGTTTGACGGTGTTTCTCCGGACCTGCCGATCTTCGAGGACCCGGATCGGTATGCGTATTACCGCGAAGAGACCGGTGGCCTCATGGTGGGGCTGTTCGAACCGGTGGCCGCTCCCTGGTCACTCGATGGGGTGCCGATGGACTTCAGCTTCGGTGAGATTCCGAGCGACTGGGATCGCCTGGCCCCGTTTCTGGAGTTCGCCATGGAAACCCTTCCCGGACTAGCCGATGTCGGAGTCCGAAAGCTCTTTACCGGCCCCGAGAGTTTCACCCCTGACAACGGGTATCTGATGGGGGAGGCACCCGAGCTCGACAACTTCTTCGTGGCTGCTGGCTTCAACTCACTCGGAATCTTGAGCGGCGGTGGCGCCGGCTCGATCATTGCGAACTGGATCGTCGACGGGCATCCGTCGATCGACGTCACCGACATCGACATCGCCCGATTGCAGCCGTGGCAGACCAACCGCTCATATCTCGCAGAGCGCAGCGTCGAATTGCTCGGACGGCTGCACTCGACCGGCTCGTGGCCACACGCAAGCCCGGCGCTGGCCCGCGGTGTTCGGCGCTCAGTGCTGCACGAACAGCTCGAAACTGCTGGGGCTCGTTTTACCGAGTCGTCGGGATGGGAACTGCCCTCGTGGTTCGGACCCACCGACGAGGCGCTCACCAACAAACTGACGTACGCAAGACAGCCTTGGTTCGACCACCACGCTGCAGAACACCGCGCCGTTCGCAGTGCTGTCGCTCTGTTCGACATGTCGTCGATGTCGAACTTTGTCGTTCGGGGCCCCGACGCCGAGCGCGTGCTCGACCATCTCTCGGGGAACACGATCGCTGTGCCGGTGGGTCAGTGCGTCTACACCCAATGGATGAATGTCCGCGGCGGCATCAACGCCGATCTCACCATCACCCGGCTTGGTGACGACCAGTTCTTGATCGTCGTCGCTGAACTCTTCCATCGCCGCGTCGAGGCGATGCTGCGCAGGGCGATCGGCCATGATCATCACGTTTTCGTGACCGACATGACCTCGGCATACACGATGCTGAGCGTGCAGGGTCCCAACTCCCGGGCCCTTCTGCAAAACATCACCACTGCGAGTCTCGACAACGACGCCTTCCCGTATTTCACTGCCCAGCAGATCGATCTCGTCCACGGCCGGGCATGGGCACTTCGAATGAGCTTTGTCGGCGAACTGGGCTGGGAGTTGTACATCCCCACCGAGTTCGCGACCCACATCTACGAGCGGATCGTGGAAGTTGGCGCCGACCACGGACTTCGTCACGCAGGAATAGAGACGCTCGAGTCGACTCGCACCGAAGCAGGGCGTCTCGACTACGGGCTCGACATCGAGAACTCCGACTCTCCCCTTGAAGCGGGTCTCGGGTGGGCGGTCGACTTCGACAAGCCGAGCGGCTTTGTCGGCCGCGACGCGCTCCTCGCGCAGCACCAGGGGCGGCCGTACACGGCTCGCCTCGTTCAGTTCCTGCTCGATGACGCCGAGCCGCTGCTTTACGGCGAGGAACCGATCCTTCGCGATGGCGAGACCGTCGGTTACCTCCGCTCAGGAGCGTACGGTCACACGTTGGGCGGCGCCGTGGGGTTTGGATATGTCGAGAACAGCGATGGAGTCACGAAGGACTTCATAGAAAGTGGCACCTGGACAATCCGCGTTGCCAGAGATGACGTCGATGCACGGGCATCGTTTCGCTCGATGTACGACCCCTTCAATGAGCGGGTACGCGCCTGAGTGTCGGAACTTTTCGGTGCATCGTGGCTTCCTTGCCGGTGCCGAACGCGACACCTTCATCCCACGTAAGACCTCGATCCAATCGAAGCGACCAATGAACGGTCTGCCAAGAGCTCGTTGGCCGGCCAGTACTCGTTCGCCTATGGCGCAGTGGCGCGCTCGCGGCGAAAACGAACGGCCACCGGAATGTGGGCTTGCAGCTCGCGGGCGTACTGATGGCCTGCGTACACCGACGTGGCGATCGTGCCGGGTGCCTTGCAGTCGCCGATCGGGGTGATGTCGATTTCATCGACGAGCGAGTGATATAGCGCATCGTTCGGGGTCCGGGCGGTGACCATCACGATCGACGAGGTCTCTACAGTCCGTATCTGTCCGGTGTAGATGCACTCGAGATCGACGCTGTCTGATCGAACCTCGGCAAGCGAGTGACCGGTCGCGATCGAGATCCCGAGGCCGAGGACCCGAGCCTGGATCCGGTGCTGCTCCTCGGTATGTGTCGTCCAGGTCGAGATCTCGTTGGCGGGCGTCACGATCGTGACCTCGAGGCCCTCGCTGCGCAGCCGTTCTGCGAGAATCCCCCCGAGGTAATAGTGGTCGTCGTCGTAGATCACGACAGGCCCGTCAGGGATCGTTCCGTCGAGGACATCGTCAGCAGTAAGCACCGATGGCTGGTCCCAACCCTGCACGGGGTTCTCCAGCCAACGACCGGTGCCGTCTCGGTTCCATGTCGAACCGCTTGCAAGCACGACGTGATCGGCACCGAACTCGCGAATCTGCATCTCGTCGACGACGCTGTCGAGGTAGACCTCGACGCTGGGCAGCTTGTCGATCTGGGTGAGACGCCAGTCGCGAACTCTGCCGTACTCGGCGAGGCCTGGCATTCGTGCTTCACGGGTGACGCGGCCGCCGAGCTCGGTGCGAGCCTCGGTCAACACGACATCGAACCCTCGTTGGCCGAGCGCCATTGCTGCCTCGAGTCCGGCTGGACCAGATCCGATGACGAGTACCGATGCGTCGGCCTTCTTGGGCGGGATGAACTCGGGGTGCCAACCCTTGCGCCACTCCTCCCCCATTGTCGGGTTTTGGGTACAACGGATTGGTGTACCGGTCTGGTCTCCCGAGTAGCAGATGTTGCAGCCGATGCACTCGCGAATGTCGTCGTCGCGGCCCTCGGCAATCTTGGTGGGAAGAAACGGATCAGCGATCGACGGTCGGGCAGCGCCGACGAAATCGATGATCCCCTGGTTGACCATCCGGAGCATCGTTTCGGGTGACGTGAAGCGTCCGACGCTGACAACCGGCTTGCCGGTGACGCCCTTGACCCATGCCATCGTGTCCTCGAGCCCACCTTCCTTCACGAATCGCGAGGTACCCATCTCGTAGGAGTAATCGTCGACGACGATGTCCCAGAGATCAGGCAGGTCTTTGAGCATCTCGATGACCTCTCGCGGCTCATGGTTGTCGAGATCCTCTACTGCGCCGACTTCACCAGCCGAGAAGCGCACCGCCACGGCACACTCGTCGCCGATTGCTTCCTTGGTCTCCTCGAGCAGTTCCCGAATCAGACGGACCCTGTTCTTGAGTGCGCCGCCGTACTCGTCGTTGCGGGTGTTACCGGGATCGAGGAACTGTTTCAGCAGGTACCAGTGACACGCGTAGACGTAGACAACGTCGAATCCTGCCCGCTTCGCTCGTACAGCGGCGTCGAGATGCCACTGCTTGAGCTCTCGAATGTCGCGCTTGTCCATCTGACGGGTCTGCACCGGATCCCAGACACCGGCAGGGCGACTCGTTGGACCGATCGGCGTCTCACGGCTGTAGTGGTTTGCGCTTGCGGCACCGCCATGCCAAAGCTCGACACCGGCAAGTGCGCCGTGGGCGTGGACCTTGTCCACCATCAGGGCGTGCGAACGGATGTCTTCGTCGTCCCACAGAGTGGCCGACGGGTACGGATCGTCATCGGAACTCGGGTGGATCGAGCAGTACTCGGTGTTGATGACGCCCCAGCCTCCTTCGGCCTTCATCTCACGGAGCGCAGCCAAAGTCTGAGGCTTCTTGTAGCCAATCCCGGTGCAGTGGGGCACCTGATAGAAGCGATTCGGTGCCGTCACCGGACCGATCCTCACCGGCTCGAACAGGACGTCAAAACGAGGGTCACGGGGCATGGACCCTCCTAGGGTCATCGGATCGAGTGCTCAGCCTGCGGTAGGCCGATCGGCTCTTTGCCGAGAGACGCGCGGGCAGCCCGCTCGTGTCGGCGCCAGAACTTTTCTTGTCGTGCCGCCCCGCGACCAGCGCCCGGCCCTTGACGGGCGGGCGCTGGCCGCGACCGGAGCACTTAGCCCTTCGCCTCAACAAACGCGTCGGAGTAGTTGACCTCGAAGTCGCCGGTGTCTTCCAGCGCTTCGAGCGAATCCACACCGCCGGCGAGCACGGCCGGGTCATTGACGAAATCCAAGAGGTCTTCGTCTAGACCCGCGACAGCTGCCGCATTCGGCGTGTTGTAGTAGTTCCAGTTGGTCAAGGCCGCGCCCTGATCGGCGCCGTACATCCAGTTGATGAACGTGTGCGCAGTACAGGGGTGCGGTGCGTCATGTGCAATCGCGAAGTTGTCGATCCAGCGCGTCCCACCCTCTTCGGGCACGAAGTAGACGTAGTCACCGGGGTTATCGGTCTCGAGGAACTGAACGAACATGTCGCCGGAGTAGCCGTGAGCGATCACGGTCTCACCCGAGGTGAGGAACTCATCAGCAGAGTCGGTGTTGAACGCCGCAAGACGACCCGCAGTGGCGGCGACGAGTTCGGTCGCCTCGGCGAGTTCGTCCTCACTCGTGGTGTTCATCGAGTACCCGAGGTACTTCAGCGCAGCACCCATGGTCTCGCGTGGGTCGTTGAGCAGCTGGATTTGACCATCGAACTGGCCGGAGATGGCGGGGTCGAAGATGATGCCCCACGACCGAGGGAAGTCGGTTCCGACCACAGCGGTGTTGACGGCAATGCCCGTTGTACCCCACTGATAGGGCAGCGAGTACCCACCTTCCGGGTCGAAGTAGAGGTTGCTGAAGTCGTCACTCAGGTTCGACGAATTCGGGATCGCGTCGTAGTTGAGCGGCATCAGCGAGCCGGCTGAGATCATGACCGAGACCATGTAGTCCGATGGGACGATGACATCGAAGCCGCTGCCACCCTCTGAGACGATCGGCTGCATCGCCTCGTTGGAATCGTAACTGTCGAGCGAATAGGAGATGCCGTACTCGTCGGCAAACTCCTGGAGCTGCTCCTCATCGATGTACTCGGCCCAGTTGTACATGGCCAGATCGCCATCGATCTCGCCGACTTCGCAGTCAGCGCCCCCGCTGGACTCGTCATCGTCACTGCCGCAAGCAGCTGCAAGGAGCGTGAGGGTGAAGAGCCCGGCGAGGAGCCGGAGCCAGTGCTTTGTGTTCATTATTTCTCCTTTCGACCCGAAGGCCGATTCCAGGGACTTAGTAGAAAAAGGCAGTGTCAAGCTGTGCCTGAGCCACTGCGGCTGCGTTCGAGTAACAAGGACAGCACAACAAGGAGCATCGAGGCCACCAGCATCACCACAGAGATGGCGTTGATCAGCGGAGTGACGCCCTTTCGGATCAAACCGAACACATACACCGGCAAGGTCGTTCCTCCCGGGCCGGTGACGAACTGGGTGATCACGACGTCGTCAAGAGACAGGGTCATGGCGAGCAAGCCGCCACCCGCAATACCAGGGAGGATCTGCGGCATGGTGACGTACCGGAACGCCTGCCATCGGGTGGCGTAAAGGTCGAGTGCCGCCTCCTCCATCTTGGAGTCCATGCCGGCGAGTCGCGCCCGCACGACGACCGACACGAAACTGATGCTGAACGCAATGTGGCTCAGGGTGATCGAACCGACTCCCTTGGCGAGCTCGATGCCGAACACGGTGCCGAGAAGCTCAAAGAACTGTGAGAAGAACAGCAACAGCATCACGGCCATGGTTACGTCGGGGATGATGATCGGAAGGTAGAGCAGAGCGTCGAAAACCTGCTTCCCGCGAAATTCGAAGCGCTCAAGCGCCAGCGCCGACATCGTCCCGAGAACGACAGAGACCACCGTCGATACGAGTGCTATCTGGAGAGATGTCGACAGCGCGCTTCGTGCGTTCCGACTTTCTGCGAATTCTGCGTACCACTCGAGCGTCCACCCACCCCACGTTCCGACATTGCGACTGTCGCTGAACGAGAAGACGACGAGCAACAAAATTGGCGCATAGAAGAAGAAATAGACCAGCCACCCGTTGGTGTGAAGGAAGAATTTCGTCCAGCCATGCGGCTCGACCGCGCTGGTTTGCTTGCTCACAACGTCCTCCCTCCCTTCCGAAAGTACACGACAGTGGCAGCCAGCATGATCGCCATCAAGACGAAAGACATCGCAGCACCGAACGGCCAGTTCCGTGCGGTCAGGAACTGGGTGACGATGTAACTTCCCAGCAATGTCGTCTTGGCTCCGCCAAGGATCTCGGGCGTGACGTAGGCGCCAAGGCTCGGAATGAAGCAGAGAATCGACCCGGCGATCACCCCGGGCATCGACAACGGCAACAGCACGTGCCGGAACGACTGGAAGCCATTCGCGTAGAGATCACGACTCGCCTCGAGTAGTCGCCGGTCGATTCGCTCGATCGCTGCGTACAACGGAAGGATCATGAACGGCAGGAAGCCGTAGACGAGCCCCAAGACGACCGCGGTCTGGGTGAACAGGTACTCGTGCTCCCCGAGACCGACGAACTCGGTAGTTTTCGTTAGCGGACCGTCGTTGCCGAGGATGACTCGCCACGCGTAATTGCGAACCAAGAAGTTGGTCCAGAACGGGATCATCACGAAGACCAGCATCACGTTGCGTACCCGCAGACTTCTCGTCGCTAGGTAGTAGGCGAACGGGTAGCCGATCACGAGACAGATGACCGTGGTGAGCGCTGCCAACCAGACGGAGCGAAAGAAGATCTCGCGGACGAGTGGCTCGGCCAACTTGACATAGCTGTCGACGTTCCAACCCGAGAGATCGGTACCGCCGAAACGGTTGCGGGTAGCGAACGAGTAAACGACGACGATGACGAGAGGTACTGCGAAGAACAGCGTGAGGTAGCCGAATTCCGGCAGTGCCAACAGGAATCCCCGTCGTCGTTCCTGGCGCTCTGCAGCCGCCTCGAACTCCGGCGTTACCTCGAGGACCTCTTCATCGGCCGCGGGCGCCTCCACAGCTGTCATCAGTCGGTCACCACCGAGATGGCGGACGGGTCCCAACTGATCGACACATCGGTGCCCGGCTCGCAGACCTGCATTCCGGGCCGGTTCTCCTCCCGTACCTCCATGGTCATCCAGTCGAGCCGTATGTCGTACACGCGGGCGTTGCCGAGGTAGGTGATCCGCTCGACGATCCCATCGACAGAGGTTTCCCCCGGCGGAATATCTCCCCGGTCTCGAATGTGCGCTCGTTCGGGCCGGAGACTGACGGCCACCGCAGTGCCGGTGGCGTGCTCACTCGGTGCAGCTACCCGGGCTCCGTTGGCGAGACAGACCGTGTCGTGGTTCTCGACGGTACCTTCGAGCAGATTTGTTTGGCCGATGAAGTTTGCGACGAACCGATTGACAGGCTTTTCGTAGATTTCCTCCGGCGTAGCAACCTGGAGAAGGCGGCCTTCATTCATCACGGCGATCCGATCGCTCATTGTGAGCGCTTCTTCTTGGTCATGGGTGACGAAGACGAAGCTGATGCCGAGTTCCTCTTGGAGCCGCTTGAGCTCTCCTTGCATCTCCTGGCGCAGTTTGAGATCAAGCGCACCGAGCGGCTCGTCGAGCAACAGCACCTTCGGCCTGTTGACGAGTGCTCGAGCCAGCGCCACGCGTTGCTGCTGGCCACCCGACATCTGGGTCGGCCTACGCGCTTCGAGGCCGGCGAGCTGCACCGTGGTGATCATCTCACGGGCAGCCGCGCGAGCCTCGGCCTTCCCCACGCTGCTCATCTTCAAACCGAAGGCGACGTTGTCGAGCACGTTCATGTGGGGGAACAGCGCGTAGTTCTGAAAGACGGTGTTGACGGGTCGCTTGTTCGGAGGCAGCGTTCCGACCTCATCGCCGAAGATCTTGAGGCTGCCCTCGGTCGGAAAGTCGAGACCGGCGATCATGCGAAGCGTCGTGGTCTTGCCGCAGCCGGAAGGACCGAGCAATGCAAAGAACTCGCCGTCTTCGATGACGAGATCAATGGCGTCGACCGCGACAACGTCGCCGAATCGCTTCGTAATCGCTGTGAGTTCAACAGCTGCGGACATCAGTTGGTTCCCCAAGCGTAATTCTGCTGCACCATCCGCAGATAGGTCATGATTTCTACATCGCTGACGGCATCGGTGTCGCGGATCTGGTCACTCACTTCGAGCAGGTGTTTACGATCGCGACACACGATCTCGGCGAGAACGTCGAAGCGACCCGTCGCGACGACGGTGTAGTCAACAGACTCGATCTGACTGATCTTCTCGGCGGTGGCGTCAACCGCACCCGACACCTTGATACCGAGCATCGCCTGGAATGGATACCCGAGAGAGACAGGGTCGGTGACTGCCACGATTTGGATGACGCCCCGATCTTGGAGTCGGTTGACCCGCTGACGGACGGCGGCCTCGCTGAGCCCAACCTGCGGTGCAAGTCGCGAGTAGGCGGCCCGGCCATCGACCTGGAGTTCCCGGATGATCGCCTTGTCGATTTCGTCGATGTCGAAGGAAGCCATTATCGAAAACGTTCCATTTCCCCCATGGCCTCTGTGAGGGCCTGACGGATGACCTGGTTCATGGTGTCGAACTCCGCCTGGCCTGCGATCAGCGGCGGTGACAGCTGAATCACCGGCTCTCCGCGAGCATCAGCTCGACACAACAGACCGAGTTCAGCGAGGCGATTCGACAGAAACGATCGCAACAGGTGATGGGCCTCTGCAGCGGTGAAGGTCTCCTTCGTTCCTTTGTCCTTCACCAGTTCGATTCCGTAGAAGTAGCCCATCCCACGCACGTCACCAACGATCGGCAGGTCGCTGAGATCGTCAAGTGCAGCCCGGAACGACGCCTCGTTTTCCAACACATTGCCGCAGAGACCGTCTCGCTCGAAAAGGTCGAGGTTGGCGAGCGCCACCGCACACGAGACGGGATGACCGGCGAAGGTGTACCCGTGGAGGAACTGCTCGTCGGTGTCGGCGAACGGTTCGGCGATCTTGTCGCTCACGAGCATGGCGCCGAGCGGGGCGTACCCAGACGTGAGCCCTTTGGCTGAGGTGACGATGTCGGGCTGATAGCCGAGGCGCTCACAACCAAACATCGTGCCGAGGCGCCCGTAGGCGCAGATCACCTCGTCGGAGACGAGCAGCACGCCATACGTGTCGCAGATCTCACGAACCCGTTGGAAGTACCCATCAGGAGGCACGAAACAGCCGCCTGCGTTCTGCACCGGTTCGAGAAAGACCGCGGCGATGGTCTCGGGCCCCTCACGCAGAATGGCCTGCTCGATCTCTTCGGCAAAGTACGAATCGTCGGCTGCGTGGGGCGGCAAACGGTAGCTGTTGGTGGCAGGCACCTTGATCGCACCTGGAACGAGCGGCTCGAACATGCCCTTTACCGAGGCCAAGCCGGTGATCGACAACGCACCCATCGTGACGCCGTGATAACTGAGATCACGGCTGATCGCCTTCGTGCGAAGCGGCTCACCCTTGGCCTTGAAGTACTGACGAGCGAGCTTCCACGCCGACTCGACCGCCTCCGAACCTCCACTGGTGAAGAACACCCTGTTCAGATCGCCGGGCGCAAGGTGGGCGAGGCGAGCGGCGAGGTGGACCGCCGCCGGGTGTGCATACGTCCAGATCGGGAAGAACGCAAGGGTCTCGGCCTGGGCGCCTGCTGCGGCAGCGAGTTCGGACCGGCCGTATCCGGCCTGGGTGGTGTAGAGCCCTGCGAGGCCGTCGAGGTAGCGCTTGCCCGTCGTATCCCAGACATAGCAGCCTTCACCTCGCTCGATGACCGTCATGCCGTCCACGCTGCGACCGAGGCTCGAGAATTGACCCCACAGATGCCGGTTTGCCAGCTCGGCTAGTTCGACGTTCGACGTCACGGTTATCCCTCCAGCTCGCCACGGATTCAACACCACACCACCATCACCCGCAACCGAATCGGTTGCATACGTCGGCTGCGGGGCACAGAATCGGCGTTCATGGGTGAGCTGCAGTACGTCAATCTCTCCGTCGAGTACGCCGAGGAACTCGAAGAACTCGAACTCGCGGTCTTCTCCACGATCAACCCGGTCGACCTCTACGACGCGGCCGAACTCCGCACACTCGCTTCGGTCTTTCCCGAGGGAAATTTCGTAGCCCTCGATCAAGGCAGACCCATCGGCATGGGACTCGGCATCCTGACCAACTTCGACTTCGAGCACACCCAACATTCCCTAGCTGAGGCGGGTGGTACTGAACTCCACAACCCCGACGCGGATTGGTACTACGGCACCGACATCTCGGTGTATCCCGAGTACCGCGGTCGAGGGGTCGGGCGCCGACTCTACGAGCTTCGCAAGGACTGCGTGCGATCACTCGGCAAGCGAGGCATCGTCGCTGGCGGAGTCATCCCCGGCTTCGCAGACCACATCGACTTCATGAGTGCCCAGGAGTACATCGACAAGGTCGTGGCTGGCGACCTCTACGACCCGACGCTCACCTTCCAGCTGGAGAACGGCTTTCAGGCCTGCGGCGTGATCGAGAACTACCTCGACGATGCATCGGTCGGCAACAACTCGGTGCTCATCGTGTGGGAGAATCCCGATCACCAGCCATGACCGACTTCGACACCATCCGTACCCTCACCGCCACCATCGACAGTCTGTTCGACGCGATGGAGCCTGACCCGGAAAAGCCTGCCGAACTCGACTCGGTGTGGCGTTTCGCTTCGCTCGGCTCCCGCGCGCTGGAGTCCGGCGTATGGGAAGCCAGCACTGCGACCTGGACCGAAGACGAGTATCCCGTGGAGGAGGTCTGTGTCATCTTGGCCGGTCACCTTCGTCTGACTGACGCCGACGGCGCAGCGCACGACCTCCGCACAGGCGATGCGTTTCACCTCCCCAAAGGCTGGTCGGGAACCTGGGAGGTCGTGGAGGACATGCGCAAGTTCTACGTCATTCTCCCGTGACCGATCCGAGCGCTCTTGTCGCCGCTGCGAAGCCTGCGGTGTTCTGGACCGATCGCGGAGATGCGCCAACCCCGGCTGCGCCGCTTCACGGCTCGTCCAGTGCCGACCTCTGCATCGTCGGGGGTGGCTTCACTGGCCTCTGGGCAGCGCTTCAGGCCCTCGACGACAACCCGGGGCGACGTGTTGTCGTTCTCGAGGCGGCCGTGTGCGGCTCGGGCGCGTCGAGCCGCAACGGTGGATTCTGCGACCCCAGCCTGACCCACGGCTTCCTCAACGGCCTGATGCACTGGCCCGACGAGATCCACACTCTCGAGCGCCTCGGACGCCAGAACTTCAACGACATGCTCGAGTCGATCGAACGTTTCGCGATCAAAGCTGACGTGCAGCGGGTCGACGAGGTGTCGTTCGCGACCAGTGAAACCCAACTCCAACGGCAGCGAGAAGAAGCGGAGACGCTGTCGGCCCACGGGGTCGAGCACACACTGCTCGACCAGGTTGCCGCTCAGGCGATTGCTCGCTCCCCCACCTATCTCGGCGCTCTCACCAGCCCAGGGATCGCCCTCGTCGATCCAGCCCGCCTTGCCTGGGGTCTTCGGCGTGCCGTCCAAAGCCTGGGCGGCGTGATCCACGATCAATCTCGGGTGACCCAGATCGACGCCGACGAGGAACGGATACGGGTCGGGACCGAGCACGGTGCCATCCACGCACAACGCGTCATCGTCGCAACCAACGCATGGGCCGAACCACTCCGACAGATGCGTCGCTACATCGTCCCGGTCTACGACCATGTCTTGATGACCGAACCGCTCTCGGCGGAGCAGATGGCTGACGTCGGCTGGTCGGGTCGTGAAGGGCTCGCCGATGCCGGAAACCAGTTCCACTATTACCGGCTCACTGCCGACGACCGAATCCTGTGGGGCGGCTACGACGCGAACTACCACTGGAACAACGGTATGGGCGCCGAGTGTGAGCAGCGGACGGAATCCCACGAACTCCTTGCTCGTCACTTCTTCGAAACCTTCCCTCAACTCGAAGGGCTCCGCTTCAGTCACCGCTGGGCCGGGCCAATCGGCACAACGAGCAAGTTCGCGGCCACGTTCGGAACGATGCACGGCGAGCGGCTTGCCTGGGTCGGTGGCTACACCGGGCTCGGCGTTGCTGCAAGCCGGTTCGGGGCGGGAGTTGCGCTCGACCTGATCGATGGGCTTGCCACCGAGCGCTCGATGATCGAAATGGTCCGCCGCCGCCCGATGCCATTTCCGCCTGAGCCGCTCCGATCCCTGGCGATCCGCACGACCCGCAGCGCCCTCGCCAAGCAGGACGAGACCGGTAAAACCGGGCCGTGGTTGAAACTCCTCGACCGCATCGGCGTCGGCTTTGACAGCTGACGGTCAGCTACCGCGCAACCAGCGCGACACGCGCATGGCCAACTTCGCCTCCCGGCCGCGGGCTTCACGGGCGTCGGCGCTCGCCATGATCCGGCGGCTGCCGCGAATGCCGATCCAACGCAGCGGCTCGGGTTCCCACCGACGTGGCGTCGGTCCCACCCAGGGCAGGTCGGTGCGTTCAGACTCTGTCCGGGTGATCAGCTCCGCAAGGGTGCGGCCTGCTGCGTTGGCGGCTGCAACCCCTTCCCCTACGTAGCCGCCAGCGGCGGCGAAGCCAGCGGCAAGGTCGGCGTGCACGAACGGTGTCCAGTCGCGGGGCACACCAAGTACACCTCCCCATCGGTGCGTGATCTTGACATCGGCGAGAATCGGGAAGAGGTCAACGAGCGCTTCGTGAACAAGACGGTGTGAATCGGCACGCACTTCGCATGCAGGATCAATGCGGGAACCGAAGAGGTACGGTACGCCGCGCCCACCGAAGGCAATCCGGCCGTCCTCGGTGCGCTGACCATAAATGACCATGTACCGATCATCGGAGAAGGTCGGGCGATCATCGAGGCCGATCTCGGCCCATTGATGGTCGGTGAGCGGTGCGGTCGCGAGCATGCGGCTGTAGGTGGGCACGAGGTCACGTCGCCGTCCGGCGAGATCACGGGTGTAGCCCTCTGTCGCCATGACGACCATGCCTGCACGAACCTCACCGGACTCTCCCACAGCGCGGCCCACTTCGATCCGGTCGATCGGAGAACGCTCCATGATTGCGACGCCCGCAGCCTCGCAGGCCGCTGCCAGCCCGGCGACGAGTCGGGCTGGGTCGACTGCGGCACAGTGCGCGAAGAAGAGCCCGCCGTGCACTGCGGTGGCGCCACACATCGCCTCGGCCTCCGGAACCGACAGCAACCGCAGATCGTCATCGGAGAACCCGAGTTCGAGGTGATGCTCAACCTCTTCGACCTGGCGGTCTCGCTGGAAGCGATTCCGGGCGAGACGAATGTTGCCTCCCTTTGCGTAGCCGCAGTCGATTCCTTCGGTGGCGACAACGCGACCGATCTCGTCGACGGCTGCGAAGACTTCGCGCGTCAGGCGAAGTGCACCATCGAGCGAGCTGCGGGCCGCGTACTTTTCGACACCTGCGGCCAACTCGCCAACCGCCCAACCCCCATTTCGACCCGACGCACCAAACCCGACGTAGTCGCGCTCGAGCACGACGATCTGGAGTGTGGGATCGAGCTGAGCCAGGTAGTAGGCGGTCCACAGACCCGTGAAACCCCCGCCGATGATCGCCACGTCGGCATCAAGTTCGCCCTGCAACGCCGGGCGCCTGGGTGATGCGCCGAGCTGATCGAGCCAAAGAGACGGAGCACCAGCCACGTTCACCACGCTGCCACAGCCATCAGAAATGGAAAAGCACCTGCTCGAGCGGGTGTTCGGGATCGACGAGGTGGAAGTCGCACCCTGCAGCCGCAGCCGCTCTTCGATCGGTCTCGCTATCACCGACGAACAGCACCTCGGTGATCGCTACGCCTGCTCGTCGGGCCGACTCGTGAAGCATGCCGGGCTCGGGTTTGACACCGAAGCCCGAGTCGTAGCCCAGCACGCTGGCGAAGTGGCTACGCCATCCAAGGTGTTCGAGTTGGCGGTCGGTCGCCACGACACTGTCATTGGTCGCCACGCCCTGCCAGATCCTGCGACCGGTGAGTGTCGCCAATACCTGATCGGTTGCATCGAAGGGGACGGCATGGCGAACTGCGAGGTCCTCGGTCAGTGATTCGAGACTCACCAACACGTCAGCCACAGGCTCGTGAATCGCCGACGCGATCGCCTCGGCGATTTCTGCGTTGCTGCCGGCGATGACCACCGAATCGGCGGCGAGAGACGCCGTTTCGAGGTCGAGCGACAGAGCAGCGGACGCCGCTGCCGCGGCTTCGCCCGCCACGGCCGGAATCACCTGGGCGAACACTGGACCCCAGGTGAGATGGACATCGATGAGAGTGCCGTCTTTGTCGAAGACCACAGCCCGATAGCGCGTCACGCGGGGAGCGTACGCCGTACAGTGCGCGGCGATGCTTACGACGACCATCGGTGCGTTCCCGAAACCCGATTCGATCCCGTTGACGGACTGGTTCACCAAGCAGCATGGCAACTACACCGCCACGTATCTCGATGAACTCGCCTCGACGACCGATGAAGCGCTCGACGCAGCCGTTCACGACGTCGTGACGGCTCAGGTCGACGCCGGCATCGATATTCCTACCGACGGTGAGATCCGCCGTGAGAATTACATCCACTACCTCTGCCGCCACCTGGCGGGGATCGACTTCGAGAATCTCGGTCACCGGATGATCCGAGGCATCACCCCTGCCATGCTGCCGACGATCACCGGACCGATCACGACGACCGGCGACTCGCCGCTACCTCGCGACTTTCGGGTTGCGCAGACTGCGACCGATCGGCCGGTCAAGATCACACTTCCCGGCCCCATGACGATCATCGATTCGACGATCGACCGCTACTACTTCGATGATGTTTCACTCGGCGCGGAGCTCGCAGCGGCGATCAACAAACACGTTCTTGCGCTGGCCGGGGCCGGCTGCCGGCATATCCAGATCGACGAGCCGGTGCTGGCACGGAAGCCTACGGTCGGGCTCGCGCACGGCATCGCCCAACTCGATCGTTGCTTCGACGGCCTTCCCGAAGATGTCACCCGCATCGCTCATGCGTGCTGTGGGTACCCGAATTACCTCGACCAAGACGACTACGAGAAGGCTGACCGCCATGCCTACCTGGAAGTGGCAGAAGCGCTCGATGCGACGAGCATCCAGGTCCTCTCACTCGAAGACGCCCATGCCAACAACGACCTGGCCAAACTGCTCCCGCGTTTCGCTTCGACCACGATCGCCCTCGGCGTGATCGGCATCGCCCGAAGTCGAGTCGAATCCGTGGCGGAGATCTGCGATCGGCTCGAGGCTGCGCTCGCGTACCTTCCCACCGATCGTCTGATGGCGGCCCCCGACTGCGGGCTTGGCTATCTCCCGCGCGGCCTTGCCCTGGCAAAGCTGCGAAATCTGACCGAAGCCGCACGCGCCTTCAGTTGATGGCCAGCCGCAGCCGATCGACGAATAGCCGTTGGTTTTTGGCGAGTAGTCGTGCTGCATCACCCAGCGAAACCCATGCAGCGCGGTCGAGTTCGGGAAACGTCTGGAGAATCCCCGACTTTGGTGGCCATTCGAGTTCGAACTGGTTCGATTGGATCACCTCGGCGTCGAAGTCACCCGAACGGGCGAAAAGGCGGATCGATTTCCCGTTCGCCTCGATAACCCCGAGATCGCAGGTTTCTCCTGCTGGTGCAGGGGTGCCGAGTTCCTCGGCGAATTCTCGCTCAGCGGCGGCAAGTGCCTCCTCGCCGGACTCGATCAGCCCTTTGGGAAAGGTCCAACCTCCCTCGGCCTTCTTGGCGAAGTAGGGGCCACCCATATGCCCGATCAGCACCTCGATGTCGGTACCGCACCGGCGGTGAAGCACGAGTCCGACGCTCTCGATCACGGTCGCTGCTGCACCATCAGCGACTGGTTCGCCACACCCAGGTGACCGTCTCGATCGGCGAGTACGGCCGATGCGGTACCGAATCCTGCAGCGCGGGCGTGCGTGAGGGCATCACTGAGGACCCATTCGTCGATGGGTAACCGATGCAGATACACGGCAACATCGGGGTTGATGTAGACGTGGCTCGATCTGGGGGTGATATTGCTGATTCCGTTTCCGAAATCACCGACCGAAAGGACCCGGTCGAGGGGGCTGATGTTCTCACCGGCGAACACCGG
>Ga0222718_10001179_pt1 | contig 25946 bp, 56 predicted proteins | sample C33_27DmetaG_FD_165045 | JGI IMG/M metagenome (GOLD analysis project Ga0222718, IMG submission 165045) | Estuarine water microbial communities from San Francisco Bay, California, United States - C33_27D | ecosystem: Environmental > Aquatic > Marine > Unclassified | place: USA: California...
AAGTTTAACTATATAAATGAGAATGATTCTTATTTAGGCTATATGGCTGACGAAGTACAAAAGCTAGACCCTGATTCGGTATTCCTTGATACAGACACTAACTACCTAAAAGTTAGCTATAAATACGCACCTGTGAGGCTTAACTAATGGCAATAGACCCTAGCATCATAGGCAGACTTGATACTCGCCTACCCTTAACGGCTCAAGTAGCTGACCCTGTGAAAGCAATCCAAGGCGGTTTATTAACTCGCTCACAATTCGACAAAGCTAAAGAGTTGAGAGAGACAAAAGATGTAAGGAATAAGCTATTAGAGCAGCAAGAGAAGATAGGTCAGCAGCAAATAGAGACAGGTGATATTGCGCTAGAAACTGCTCAAGAGATTAAAAACTTTGAATCTATACACCAAGGTATATCTGATATGGAGGGTTTTATCAGGAGTGGTGATTTAGGTGGCGCTGAGAATATGCTGAATGAGCGTATAGCTAAAGGACAAGCAGAAGGGCGGGATATGTCCGACTCTATAAGAGCGCGTGACGACCTACTAAACGATATGCAGTCAGGAATGACAGCTCAAGAGATTCAAAAGAAACAGTATTCAGAATTGCAAGCAGATAAGGCTGAAGTTATTGACGCTATTAACTTGCGAAGAGGCAAGCTTGAGTCAGCCACAGGTGTAGACTCTGATACAGCCTTAAAAATGCAAGAGGCTAAATTTAAGCAAGTAAGAGAGCTTAGAGGCGATGCTGAGAAAATATCTAAGACCTTTAAGCAAACACAAGAGGCATACAACAGAGTTAACTCTGTATTTGAGACTAACGAAAGCGCAAAGGCAGCAGAGGCTGATATGAGGAATGCGCTAACTTCTCAGCAAGATGATGCGGGCGCTGATGCGCTATCTGTTTTGGAAAGCACAGAGGCTTTTGGTGACATGGCTTTGATATTTAACTATATGAAAGTGCTAGACCCAGGCTCAACAGTTAGAGAGGGTGAGTTTGCTAACGCTCAAAACACAGCAGGCATACCCGATAAGGTTAGAAACCTTAGAGACCAACTACTAGCAGGTAAGCGATTACAGCCAAACCAGCGAGAAGGTATTAAGAATCAAGTTGAGGGGCTTTACAGCACAGCAAGAAAGCAAAACAAAAAAGACCTTTCTAAGATTATAGGGCAAGCAGAAGAGAATGAGCTTCCTTTAGGTCAGATAGTAGATTTAGGTGAACCTGAGCCAGACCCCGCACAAGTTACAGACGATGAGCTAGCAGACGCTCAACAACAACCAGCGACACCTCAGCCAATTAGTGTGCAAGAAGGCACGATTATATCTAACGGGCAGCAACAACTAATACTTAGAGGCGGGCAGTGGATTCCGTTTCAGGGGCAATAATGGCTGAACTACCAGAAGGGTTTGAAGTAGTCTCACAACCTAAGCAAGCACAACCCTCTCAAGCGCCAGCAGTACCAGAAGGGTTTTCTATTGTTGAATCTCAAGCATCTTCTAGCGCACCCCTAGAGGTTACTTTTGGCGAGAATCCAGCAGAAGGCAGCATACTAGACCCTCTGGCAAGCGGCTTAGGTTTTGGCTTTACAGATGAGGCTTTAGCGGGCATGGGTACAGCTTTCGCTTTGGTTAAGGGTGATATAGAACCTAATCAAGTGGGTGAGATGTATGAGGGCATGAGAACAGGTCTATTAGAACAGAGACAGAGTTTTGCAGAAGACCACCCCGTACAAGATTTTCTAGCAGAAATCGCGCCAATGATTGTAGGCGGACTTCCTAAGATTATGGAGCAATACGCTTCTAAAGGGCTGTTTGGTGCTGGCATGGTGGGCGGTGGCGAAGCTGGTCTATATGGCGCAGGTACAGCAGAGGGAGACGGTATAAAAGAGGGCGACCCTATAAATGTGCCTTTCACAGATATTCAGATAGGTGAGTCTCCTATAGATGTGCCCGCTAGAGTTGAAGGGGCAGTAACAGAAGCGCCTATTGGTGTTTTGGGTGGCGCAGGTGGCGCTAAGGTAGTAAATACAGCGACAGACCTAATACAAAACGCAGCCACTAAGAAAAAGCTAGTAAGAGAGGGTAGAGCGGGTACTGAAAGAGCTGATTTAATCTTAAAAGACCCTTCTAAGGCACAGCCTACTGAGGGTATGTTTGACGAGCCTTCTGGTTTGTTTGAGGTGAGCAGTCAATTTATGCCTAACCAGCCTCGCGTGGTTAAGCTAAAGAGCGCAGACAAGGCGTTTAAGCAGCAAATAAGCAAGGGTACTGTAGCCAGAATAGCTAAGGCGAACAAATCTACAAGAGACAGCATGAAGCTGCTAACCAAACGCCACTACCAACAACTAGAAGGCATCTCAGACGATGAGGCTTATGGAATTATTGGTGATGAGTTTTCTAAGAGATTGACAAAAGTACAAGATACCCACAAAAAGGCTCTAAACTCTCAGAAGCGAGCTGTACAGACTGATTTAAGAGGAATTAAGGGAGAGCAATTAGCTAACTCGCTAGATAACTTTGCAGATGATTTATTTAGAGTTGATGAGGCGGGAAACCCTGCGGGAATCCTGAATAAAAACAATATATCTGTAAACGATAAAGGCTCTCTTGATTTCTCTCAAGTGCCTGAGTTAAACCCATTGTCAGACCCTTCTAACCAAGCAACACTCAATAAGATGTGGTCACAATATAAGAAGGTCAAAAATGGCGAGGACTTGCATAAGCTTAGACAGGATATTGATAAAGCAAGAAAGAACCCGCCTAAAGGCTTGGCAAAAGTGGACGATGTTTCTAATAACATTCTAAAACAGATGCGCGGCTCTCTCAGAAACCAGCTTATAGATTTATCAGACGACTACGCAGAGGCTAATGGCGTGATAAGCAGAAACATAGCAGCCTTTGAGAAGATGGAAGACACTATACCTGCGTTAAAGAAAATAGATTTCAACGACCCTGATGGCTACCAGAAGGCTATGGATTTAGTGGCTAACAAGTCTCGAAGCATGAGCGCAAACACAGACCAAGGCATAAAGATGCGCGACATGATAGACACCTTTGACAATCTATCTGCTGAGTATGGTGGAAAGTTTGACACAGACATAAAGCAGTTGTCTCGATATTTCTTAGACCTAAAGCAGTCTATGGGTACAACCAAGCCTGCCTCTTTTGCTGGAGAGGGTGAAACCTTTGTTAAGCGAGGTGTAGAGAAAGCGAAGCAATATACAGGGCTAGACCTTATAAAATCCAAACAATTAGACATAACTAATCGCACTAAACATGATGCACTTTTAGATGTAATAGACGAGGCGAACAAAAGGCAAAAATAATGGCATATAAAATAGGCGAACCCACACAACAGCAGTTTATAGATGATAATGGCGACCCTGCCACAAGTCATAAACTCTATTTCTATCTAGAAGGCACAACTACCCCTACTAACGTAGCTTTCGACACTGCGGGAAGCTCTGTAGCTACCACTGTGACTATTGGTAGCAATGGCTACCCTCAATCAGGTGGAAGCGATGTAACTATCTACTACGATGAGGACACGACTTACGACATCGTTAGAAAGGATGCCGCTGACGTAGCTTATGGCGCGACAATCGAGAGCTACAAAGTACCTACCCCTAGCTCAACAGATACTATTAAATCTGTACTAAGCGCGGGCGGTAGTGCTGCTGATGTGATAACAGCTAGCTTAACCCCTGCGCCTACTTCTTTAGTAGACCAGCAAACTGTCATTGTAGAATTACAACATGGCGCTAATACAACAACAACTCCTACCTTTAACCTAAACTCTCTAGGCGCTAAGACTATTGTCAGAGACGATGACCAAGCTCTAGTAGTGGGTGATACAGGTGGAGATGGTTATAAGCTATTATTGTCTTTTTCTAATACGAAAGATTCCTGGCAGTTATTAAACCCCGCGAAATCAGGCGTATCTAAAACAATTTATACCAGCAACGACACTCATACACCATCTAGCAAAGCCTCTACTATAGAGTTTGAGGTTATTGGTGCGGGTGGAGGTTCTGGCGGCTGTGCAGCAACAGGTGGAGCGCAGTATTCAACTGGTGGCGCTGGTGGCGGTGGTGGGTATGTAAACCATTCGACTACCACTGTCGATACATCTTATACCATAGTTGTTGGCTCAGGTGGTGCGGGTGGCACAGCAGGCGCTAACGCTGGCAGTGTTGGCGGTGATTCCTCAGTAACAGGCGCTTCTATTACTTTAACAGGTAACGGTGGTGCAGGTGGCATAGGCGGTACAGCCATTGGCTCTGTTATATATCCTGCAACTTCTGGAGGAACTGCAAGCGGAGGCTTATTTAATGTTGCTGGAGGAGATGCTGGTAGTGGTCTTGATGGGGGATTGTCTTTTAAACAGACAATAGTGGCTACGGCTACAAGACCTAGCGCGGGTGTTGCTGGTATTGATTACGGCACTGGTGCTAGTGGCGCTGCAAGCGACCCAAATGAGTCAGCTAGAGCTGGCGCAGCAGGCGGTGATGGAATCGTAATAGTAACTGAATACTAGAGGTAATTATGAGCGGATTTGTAATACTAGCACTAACAGTATCTATCACTTTATGGGTGGGGGATATGATAGAAGAGCATGAGCAAAAAGACATTAACATTGAGCAACAGAGGTAAAAATGTACTACCAATTTGAACAAGAACAAAACATAGCAACTAATGGCACTAAAACCATTACTGTAAATAAACCAGTGGATAAGTCTCGCAATCCTGACGACCCTTTCACAGACAAGCACTGTATTGCTATTGACCCAGGCGGCTTCACTGCTGGAACTATCACAGTAACCTCTACCGCTATCGGAGCGGCTTCTGATGAGGCTGTGTTTGAAGATGGCAGTGCTTTAGTTATCAATCTAGCCACAAGTGGCGAGCCTTTCACTCGCAAGCTTGAGGGCTTTCCTGTTGAGTCGTTTAAGTTTGTCGGAGCTTCTATGACAGGCGGCAGCGGTAACGATTGGGGAATAACTATAGTTTCAGGTCACTAGAATGACTTTAGACCTCTCTAAAATGTCGCTCTCTAAGATGGCTTTAGAGGGGATGGATGTTAATACAATAAATACCAGACTTGCGACTGCTTCCACTTTTTACGCAATGACACAAAGAACAGCCGCCTCTGTCGCTACGGTTGCCACTTTTGCTGATGGTACAACTTACTATCCAGTGGCGTTGACTACAGCGGCAGTAGGCACAGCTTATAATTTTACAGATAACAATGACGGAAGCTTTACAAACGCAAGCGGCATCACCTTAAAAGTAAGGGGAACGGTTTTAATACAGGGTGTAGATAGTGTTGCGGATTTACAACTACTCTTAACAGCTCAAACAAATGAAAGCGGCTCATGGGCTGAGATAGACACAAGGCGCGGAAGCATGACAAGAACACCAAGCTCATCAAACCCTATCACCTACACTTGTCAATACTCTCTTTCTTTAAGTAACGGGAAATCAATACGACCCGCAGTAAGGGCATACGATGGAACGGGTGCAGAAACTTTTAGCGCGTCAACTATTACGCATTCAGTTTGGGGGTATGAATAATGGCTACTAACCCTAAAATGATTGGCTCAACTATTGGCGCGGATAATTTAAACACAACAGAGGCTATGAGTACGAGTGCTTATGTTTTGCTTAATCCCGCTTGCGTAAGTGGAACTAATAACAGGAATTGCACAGACACATCAAGCGCGGGGCAGCTTAAAAACGAATCAGGGCAAGACTTAGATATTGAAATACTTTTTTCCTTGTCCAGTGATGATTCTGATCAGACAGCTAGATTCGCGCCAATGACTTCAACAGATAACTCAACATACACAGAAGACACCACAGCATACGCATGGACTTACCTAGTTGGCGCTGACCCGAAAGTCGTAGTGCTTAAATGGAGGCTAACCCTAGCGGCTGGTAGCTGGGTGGGTGTAGGCGTTAAGGGTGACACAAACACTAATAACCAATCTTATAGAACATACGTTTTGCATATTAGGTCTATTGAGGGCTACGGTACACCTTCACTTATTGGTGATGCGTACTCTACTTATGACAACACAGAAGAGACAACAGCAGGTACAACAGCTTTCCAGGTGCCTCTTGTTACAACAACAGCAGCAGGGGAAAATGTCGGTTTAACAACGGACAACGCAGGAGCATTAACAAACAATACAGGCAGCACATTGGTGTGTGATGTTTTCTGGTTTGGCACAGGTCGAAAGCCCACATCTACATCGAGAATTTACACCTTTAGCATTGGTAAAAACACAGGCTCTGGTTTTTCGGCTGTAGACACAGGCACTAGCCGAATCAACTTAGCACAACAATCACAGCAGGGGGTTTTCGCTTTTGCTACAGTTAGCCTAGACGATGGCGATTCTATTGCAGCGATGTTTAGTTGCCCCTCAACCAACGCTAGCTGGGAAATGTGGTCTTATCAATTACATATTATGAGTAGAACTTAGGAGCAAAATTATGGATTTAGTATTACATGGCGTAGAGCCAAACAGGGTTTTAATAGGTACAGATGCAGACGGTAATCGCTGGAATGCTCAAGAGGGTTTGCATGATGGTGGTGCTAAGTTTGCTAATGCTATGGCTGACGATAACAACAACACTGTCACAAAATTTGAAGACACTCAGGAATATGCTGACGGTGTAGCTGCACAAGAAAGATATAACAAGCTAGGTGAGATTGAGGCGCTCGAACAAAAGGCTTTACGCTCAGTGATTGCTTTGTCGCTTGACCCTAGCGACAATACAGAGCGCGGGTATCTTCAAGACTATAAAAACCAAATAGACGCGATAAGAGCTAGCTTATAAATGACTATAGACGTATCAGGCGGGGGTGGTGGTGTAGCAGATGTACCTCTAGCAGGTAATGACAGCTCCACTGCTTTAAACACAGGCTCTAGCTTTACAGGCTCATGGTCTGCTGTACCTGTTGGCTCTTTGCTTACTGTTGATTTAAAGAGTGATGTGGACTTAACTTTAAAAGTTGAGTATTCCGTAGATGGTGGTACTACAACGGACTCTACCTTAACTCGATACTATCGCACTGCTTTTATATTTGCTCCCCAAACCTTTAAGAATGCTAGACCCTATGTTCGTTTAGTTGTTGAGAATAGTAGCGGTACAAACGCCACATACATGAGATTAAATTCCTATGTGGGTGAAGGCGAGGCTATTCTTAACATACCCGTAGACGGCACAATGTCTAAGGACTATGGGGCTATCTCTACACGCCCTACTGACTTCCATGCAGAGGTAGCATTGGGAAGGCGGCAAGGTGTGAGTTTATGGAATAAGTTTGGATATAACGATGATGTTGACACAGGCACAGAGCTTCTAGCTTCTTGGGGTGGTACTTTTCAGTTTCTAACAACAGGCGAGACTATCAATATCGTATCGACATCTACTGCTGACGATGGCGACCCTGCTGGTACAGGCGTAAATTCTATTGTTGTTTATGGTGTTGATGAAAACTGGGATTCTCAAACTGTAGTCTACACAATGGACGGCACTAGCACAGTCACAAGCGCAGAATCATGGATAGGCATAAATAGGGTAGCTTCTTTCCTATCAGGAAGCGGGCAAACTAACGCAGGCACTATCAACATTACTGCAACTACATCGGGCTACCAGATGGCTCAAATGCCAGCAGGGGAGGGGGTATCTCAACAATGTATTTTCTACACTCCCCAAAATCATACATTCTTAGCTGAGTGGTTACATTTCAACAGTATCAAGTTATCAGGCGGGGGAAACCCTGAGCTAATCTTTAAAGCGTGGGTTTATAGTGCTGTAAACAATACTAAACAAGAAGTATTCAGGGGAAAGATGGATTTAGCCAGAAGTAATGATTTAGATGTAGCGCCCCCTGTGCCTTTTCCTCTTTCTGAAAAGACTATATTCTGGCTAGAGTGTACCACTGACTCTGATAATACTCAGGCAAGCGCCAGGTTTTCAGGTGAGCTAGCAAGAGACGCAGACGCATGATTATAGAAGATGCAAAAAAGTTAATTATACAATCTGACTCTCGCGGTGTGTGGATTGGTTATTTAAGGAAGGAGATAGGCGCAGATGCGGTTAATGACTTACTAGAGTCGGGTGAGTTTGTTAAGGTTAAGCAATCCAACCCTATCCACAATAACGGCTCTAGCGGTATGGTTTGGGCAGTCAAGGGTGCTAAAAAATGACAACGCCTATACAATTAGTCTTTATCGCTCTAGGTGTAATAATCGCCATTCAATCACTGTCAAAAGGTATAGCTGTTGGCGCTTTGCCTACAGGGTGGTTTTTTGCAGAAGATGCTGAGAACTCAGTCTATGTTTGGCTAGGTGCTGTCTTTGTATGGAGCTTATCGCTCGTTTTCTTATTAAAGGTTCAAGATGCTCGAAATAATCAAAAACAGCCTCAACGATAAGAGCGGAGCACTTACTGTCATACTAGCGGTGATTATAATGGCTGTAGGAGGCTCTTATAAGCTGCTGACAGACCGTTTAAATGAAGAGCATAGAGATGTGACACAGTTACAAAAAGACCTTCACAGCCTTGATAAGCGCGTTACAGTGCTAGAGGTTAAGAATGACAATTGAGCAATTTTTAAATAATGTTATAGGCTCTTCCTGGCTTTTACCCTTATTAGCTATTTTAGGGTGGATATTAGTCAAGTATTTAGATGGTAAGTTTCTATCTACTGACGACTTCAATAAATACAAGGAAGCTAGGGGTGAGGAGGAAAGGGAATACCGTGAGCATATTAAGGATGAGTTTGAAGAGAAGCAGCGGTATATAGAAACCGTGGATAAGAAAGCCAACGATAACGGGAGAGAAGTGGCTAGGCTTGAGGGTAAGTTAGAGAGCTAAACTCCTTTCTAGCCCTCTTACTTAATGCGCGTTTTATTTTTTTTCTTTGTCCAGACTTCCATGTGTGGATATTTTTAGCGCAGATTGCATCTACCTCATCACCTGACTTGAGTTTCTGTTTCACTCTACAGCTTCGCTAACAGCATCCTGTACAGCTTCATTTTGCACCAAATCAAGTAGTGCTTGAGCTAGGTTGCCATCTATCCAGCCTTGACTTTGAGCGATTGTGATTGATACCACTGCCACTGCTACCCATGCGGCTGATTTCTTCTTAGATACGCCCTCATAAACTACTTCTAGCTCCTTAACCTCAGACTCTAAGCCTTCGTTTATAACCTTTTTAGATACTTCCTTAACTACCTTTTTGGCTATCATGGGGGCTACTATCTTGCCCACTGCTAGTAAGATTGGATGTGCCATTGTTTATTCCTCGCATTATTTTGCGCTTATCGCTATTTGAATAGGTTAGCCATTCTATCACTTGAGTAGCACTTCTGCCACAACCCTTACAAACTGCATCACCTAATGCTGTAGCTGAGCAAATCCCTTTGCAGGGGTAAAGCTCTCTATCTAAGGACAAGCTCAAAGTGAGGGTAATCCATGAACGAATGGTCTGTTATATCTCCATCACAATCCCAGTCAATACCGCAGCGAATATCAATACCTTTTGAATGCGCTATACCTCTAATAATCCCTATCAAGTGAGTGAATCGCTCCAGATTATTCCAGTCAATAGGATATGGCGCAATATCTACAGCCTGTGAGGGCATTGTATTATGCCGACTATTTGGAAACTGTACTTTGCTCATCCCCTTATGGAATACATCGTCTTGCTCTTCCTTGGTTCGATGCCCACACAACACAGTAAAATCAACTATCTGAATAGCTTCCTCAAGTATTGCCTGTATAGATGGATGGCAAGTATCTAATCTTGCCTGTGAAGACTTACCAAATTTATACATAATCCCTCCGAATTAAGCGTGGCGCTACCCTAGCCGAGGAGAAAGGTGAGAGGGAAAACTAGGGCGCATACCACTAGCCGCGATTGTAACCCCTCTCTCAATCTCAATCAATTAGCTTAATGAATTGCTAACTTTCCACTTATCAAACTATCAGGCATATCCTTATGAAATATACCCACCCTGTTTAAAGAGGTGTCTGAAATCATGGTCTTGCTTTTTACTGTCCTAGCAAAGAACTCGTAAAACATTCCATCCTCTTCAAAAACTACGATAGGACTATAAGGCTCTGCTACACTTATCCTGTCTTTAATCCTTTTAACTACAAGCTGTAAATCAGGTCTATCCCCCTCTTCTTTTGGCTTAAACATCTTATCACTACGCAGATACTTTTTTAGCATTTTTAGCCCTCTTCTTACATTTTGCGTCTGTTTTTGCTTTATTGTCTTTTATTAGATTTCTTCTATCTAGCCTCTCTTGATAAGTATTTCCAGGCTCTAAAGCCTTCATACTTGAATTACGCCACTTCTGAGTAAATGTACAGTATCTAAAATATGTGCCTGTTTTCTCGACATACTTATAATGCTGCCCATTCCAGAAATGAGTGCCTTGCGCTGGTCTGTCTGTTTCAAATGCTCCAAACATATCTATCTCCTCAAAAAGGCAAATCCTCGTCTAAGCCAGCATCTTTAACAGGTGGCGCGTAGTTATTCTGAGCCTGTGTTGTCTGCCCACCGTCTGACCAAAACACCTTAACATTTCCTAAAATGGGTGTATTAGTTTTACTGTCTGACTCTTCCTTAGTCTGCTTGTGTGAGATAAAGCCATTATTGTCATATTGGTCTTTATTATCCGTATCGACAAAGGTAGTCATAGTTAAATACTTACCCTTCTTACCCTCGTAAATTCGCGCCTTATCTATCTTAGACACATCTATTTGTACTTCTATACCGTATTTAGGCATGTTATTACTCCTCTACTTGGTTTCACACTTGATTATGCGCGAGTCTGGATATACATAAACACCCAAACTCTCACACTGTTTATAAATCCTTTCACTTGTAGGCTCTGCCACTATATTCACCATCCAAATACTCGCAGACATTAGAAAAACGCCAGTGAAAAAGCCTATAGTGAATTTACCGTCCATGCCTAACTTCCGTCATTAGCTTCTTAGACTCATCTGAGAACATATGATAAAGCACGGCTTTCTCGTCTTTCTCTAAGCCTTCCATGTGGTTTTTCCAATCAGGGTCGTCATTAGCTAGCAAATCGTCTACAGTTTCCACAATCTCTAGCGCGACCTTTGAGCCGTCTAGCTCTAGCTTATTACAAAGCTTCTTACCCGCTGTTTTCTTACCATCACCAAAAGAATTGTAAAGAGCAGTTTGTGCCTCTTCTGAGAGTGATTTCATAAACAGGAAGTATCTAAGCGCGTCCTCGTTATTGAAGTACATATCAAAGCGCCCTTTCTCTTCAGGCGTGTAATCCTCACCTTTTGGTAAGCTCTCGCCTGCGTAGATATAATGACCTAGACCAAACATAGCTAGACACTTCACAAGGCATCTCATGCGCGTGTCAGAGACATCTCTAGCAGTAGGGTTAGGCATTGCTTTGTTGTTGAAATCCATCACAGGAAGCCACATAGAGCGTGTATGACCGTCTATAGTCACATCTACCCAAACCTCTATTGAGCCATCTGGATAGATAAGATTCTCCCTAAACTCATAGACTGCGCTAGGGTAATGCTCCATTAAGGTAGCCCACCCCCATGTCCATGATAGATAGGTAAATTGACCTTTCTTTTCAGTGTGTTTATTAACGTCTATATTAGACAGTGTTCCCCAAACTTCAGCAAACTCGCTCATTTCTTCCCCCTTGTTTCTCGCCTAATTCATACGCGATTGTATCAAATAAGTCAGGCATCGCATAGGATAATTTTACAATACATTCCTCACAAACCAGCTCACCCGTTAAAGGATGCTCGTGGCAGAATTCGTGGTCATTGTCTTTTTGCTCGTCACATTCAAAACAGTAGTAAATACTCATAGTCTCTCCTCGTATAAAATAAAATCTTGTGCTTTCTCTAATACCCATTCCTCTTGAAACATTCTGAGCCTTGCGTGAATGGCGTTTTTCCACTCCTCTAGCTCACACTCTAGCATTTCCTCTAAAAGCTCGTAGTCGTCCTCACAGATGCTTAGAAGGTCATTAAGGTCAGCTAGCGCCTTATTCTGGTCATGCTCCTTAATAATCCTCTCAGCAGCGTGGTCTAGGTCGCTCTCATAGACGTTATATGTTGCCTTAGTCTCATCACCTACTACAAACTCAAAAGTGTGTACAGGTTGCTCGCATTGAATTGCTGTCATATTTCCTCCTCGTTTTCGCCTAGTATAAAGGCTGATTTATAGATTAGTAGTGTTAATTTGCGACAAAATGCAAAATAATTTAATATATTTTTATGAGCATATTCAAAAGCTTTAAAAGCATGAACTATCGGCAGAAGGCTGAGCTAAGGGAAAAATTACACAATTTAGCTGCAAATCCCGCCTTTCAGGTCGCTTGTGCCGTAGTGATTGTTTACTTTTTGTACAATATCTGATATATGGGGCATATATAAACTATTGACGATAACGTCAGGAGCTATTATATGTGCGCTATTGATAAGCTTTTTCCAGCTATTCGAGAAGAAAGAAACTTAGAGAAGAGAGAGCTGCTTAAGGAAGTATTAACAGAGCTAGTCGAGGATAAAAAACAGATATTCGACCTTTCTAGCGAAGTGGAACGATTGCAGCCTTTTGAGCATATAGCAGAAGAATTGACATACGCATAGAAATATAGATAATCAATAAATAAGGGGCTAACTATCATTGGTTGCTCTTTGGTAGATGGTCGCTTACCGCCTAACCAGCCCCCTTTCCTTTATTCTGGTAAGCACACATAAGGTAAGCGGCAATGAATTACTATAATTTTAATATAGGTGACTACGCAGGTCACACCCTCCACTTAGAGCCTCTAGAGGATTTAGCTTTTAGGCGGCTTCTCGATTACTTATACCTTCACGAAAAACCACTACCAAAAGATATAGATGAGATAGCTAGACTTATCCGTATGCGAACGCATAGCGATTGCATTGCGTATGTATTAGAACAGTTTTTCACACTAGAGAATGATGGGTATATAAACAAAAGAGCTATGTCTGAAATAATCACTTATCAAGAGAAGTGCAGCAAGGCTAGCAAGTCAGCAAAGGCTAGATGGGGGAAAAATAAGAATAAAAACAAAGCCTTAGATAGTGATGCGAAGGCAATGCGAACGCATAGCGAAGGCAATGCTATACAAGAAACAATAAACAATAAACAAAAAACAAATATACCTTATTCAGCTATCGCTGAACTCTATAACTCTAAATTTGCAGAGCCTACAGGTTGCCCAAAAGTTAGACCTAATGAGCTTAATGAGAAACGCAAGAAAAAGATTAAAAAGTTTTGGACATTAACTGACCAGTCTAATACGCTAGAATGGTGGCAGAGTTATTTTAACGCGTGCTCTCAATTTCCAAATATGCAAGCAGATGCTGAAAGGTCAAAAGGCTGGGAAAACTGGAAGCCTAATTTTGACTTCTTGTTAACTGTAGACACTTTAGAGAAAGCAAGGGAGAACAGGTTATGAAAACAGTATCATGGAATCGCTGCAAAAACTGCGGTAACTACTTCTCTGACGTTAATTGGCTATCATGGCGAGTAAACGGCTATTGTCGAAAAGCTTGTGAGGACGGTAAAAAGCCCACACAGTTTATTTACATTAAAGGACAAAAGTATGATGAAAGGTCAGTAAATGGCTTTGATTTTAAGGCGGGCATGAGTACAAAATACTTAGGCGATATTTACAACTAACAACACACAGGCGCAAGAGAGGGTAAATACCAATGAAAAAACTAACTTTAATCTTATCAATCATTTTAAGTGGAAACGCTTTAGCAGCTACCGACTACACTTGTGTAAATCGTTGCTCAGCTAATGGCTATCAGTATGGCTACTGTCAATCTAAGTGTAGCTATAACTCAGGCTACAGCAGTGGACAAACAGACTATACTTGTGTCAATCGCTGTACAGCTAACGGTTATCTTTACGGTTACTGCCAACAAGCTTGCAGCTATTAGGAGGATAACGTGAGAGCTAGAATTAACATAACTCATAAAAACGCGCATCTGCTAGAGTCTGACGCTTTTGAGATACCTGTATTGCCTAGAGTGGGCGATATTATCCATGTCTTAGAGTTTAACGAATCATGGTGGTTAGGTGTGGAGTTTTGCGAAACAGCAAAAGTAACAGAAGTCGAGTTTTGGGATATAACAAGGGGCGAGGTATTTATACAATGCACAGCAGAGCAGTTAAGAATAGAAGCGAAGTAATCGAATACCTAAAAGAGCTAGTCTGTTATGACTACAATATGGGCAATAGTCTCTACTCAGTAAGAATGAATCGCGCTAGATATTTGCATGATACTAAAATGATAGTAGAGCTGGAGCAATTGCATTATTCTGTGAGAGAATTTGTAGAGGGGTTAGAGGATGAGCCAAGAAGCTGAGCAGGCTGTATTAGGTGGTTTAATGTTAGATAATTCTAAGTTAGATATTATCGACTTAGAGCCAGACCACTTCACAAGCCTAGCGCATAAGAAAATATTCAAAAGCATCTTAGATTTAAGGTCACAGGATTTAGCCTTTGACGCTATCACTATCGCTGAGGACTTGGATAGTAAAAACGACTTAGGCGCTGTTGGCACTCCTTATTTAATGGAGTTGTCTAATAATACAATTAACTCCAGGAATGTGCCTTCTTACGCAAAGATTGTTAAGCGAGACTATAAGAATAATACTTTAAAAGGAATTGGCTTAAACATTCAAATGCTAGCAGAAGATGGCAGCGACTGTGATAAGAATATTGAGGCGGCATTAAAGCTATTTGACTCTTTCAATGTCGAGGGTGAGAAGGATTTAAAACCTATTGGTGAGCATGTTGCTGCTTATGTCGAGGATTTAGAAGCTCGAATGAGCCAGGAAGGTGTAGACGGATTAGAGACAGGCTTCAGGGATTTAGACAAACGCTTGCAAGGATTGAAGGCGGGTGAATTGATAATCATAGCGGGGCGACCTGCTAGCGGTAAATCAGCCCTAGCCCTAAACATAGCCCACCACATTGCAAAGACTGACCCCGTGATGTTCTTCTCAATGGAAATGCCGAGCAAGCAATTAGTACAGAGAAGCGTGGCAAGTTTGGGGAATGTTGATTTAAACTGGTTAAAATTTGGACTCAAAGAAGATGATAGTGGTTGGGGCGCAGCTACTCATGGCGCTACTCAATTAGCAGAGTCACAGTTAATCCTAGACGATAACGGCTTACAAACGATTCAAAGCATAAAGGTTAAGTGTAAGAAGCAAGGCAAGCTAGGCGCTGTGTTTGTGGATTACTTACAACTAATCAGAGGCAAGGGTGAGAATCGTACACAGGAAATCGGACTAATATCGAGAAGCCTTAAAGAGCTATCTAAGGAGCTTCAATGCCCTGTTATCGCATTATCTCAGCTTAATCGAGGTCTTGAGTCTAGGAAGGATAAAAGACCACTTATGAGCGATTTAAGGGAGAGTGGCGATATAGAGCAGGATGCGGATATTATCTTAATGCTTTATCGAGATGAGTATTATTACCCTGAGTTTCCACCAAACCAAGGCTTTGCAGAAATCAACACAGCAAAGTTTAGAGATGGCGAAGTGGGCAAGGATTATCTTGCTACAGAGTTAGCTAAAAGTCAGTTTAAAGATATAATGAGTTTTACTTATCAACCATTCGAGGAAAAAAATAAAAAAGGGGGTGGTTTCAGTGGCTAAACAAGCAGAGCTATTTAAAAGACGCTTAGAATTTCGAAGAACGAAAAAAAATGCCGATTTAATGAAAAAGTGCTTTACAGATGTTTACAACTTAGGCATGGTAAGCGAACCAACTATGAGAAAGGTTTTAACTACAAACTATGAGAGGTGAGAGGAATGAGTGAATTTAAATCCCCTGTATATAATGTTTTATCTGTGCCTATTGATAAGGTAACAGCTAACGACTACAACCCTAACAGTGTTGCTCCTCCTGAAATGGAATTGCTAGAAACTTCTATTTGGGAGGACGGATATACTCAGCCAGTGGTAACGGCTTACGATTCTGAAAACGATGTTTATGTTGTTGTGGACGGATTCCACAGATACCTTACGCTAAAAAACAGCAAGCGTATTTTTGAACGAGAGCAAGGTATGTTGCCAGTTGTTGTTATCAATAAAGAAATTGGCGACAGAATGGCTTCTACCATCCGACACAATAGAGCAAGGGGAAGCCATAACATTGAGCTAATGAGTACGATTGTTTCTGAGCTTGTGGAAATGGGCAAGGGCGATAGGTGGATATGCCAACACATAGGCATGAGCCCTGATGAGCTTTTAAGAATGAAGCAAATAACAGGTGTTGCTGCATTGTTTGAAAACAAAGACTTCTCTGATAGTTGGGAAGCGGAGATGAAAGGGTGAAGCTAAAGAGAATTTACCACCACTATTTAGACTGGGAGGAAATAGATTTTAATATGTGGGGAATTATAGAAAATAGAAAAGCTATGCTCAACAAGGCGATTAAGTTTACAGGCGACCATAAAAGATACGGGCGCTTTATGTTGAGAGTTGTTAATGAGTGGAAATTTAGCTGCGAGAATGCGCTAACAGATTATTCTATAAATCGCAGAGCATGGATAGGTCACGCGGCTACAGCTTTAGCTTTAGGTTGTCCAGAGGATATAACGAGAGAGGCTTGGGGGTATTTAACAAGTGAGCAGCAATTATTGGCAAATAAAAAAGCAGATGAAGCAATTAGATTGTGGGAAGTCAACCATGTCGAGAATGGAGGCTTATGTCTCGAAATGGGAGAGCAGATGTTATAGCGAAGGCATACCAGACGAGGTATCTTATACTTTAGAAAAAAGCCATCGAGTACCATCGTATAGAGCTATAGCTATTTGCATATTAAAAAACGATTTAATGTTGACAGGACTAGGCTTTTCGGGTGAGTATTCAAAGTGGAGCAGGGTTTTAAAGGAAGAGAAAGAGAAGAGAGAAAGCAATCAATTAGATTTGTTGTGAGGGCAGCATGGAAAAGAATTTCGAGAGAGTTTACATAAAAGAAACTAATGTTTATGAGGCGGCTAATAACCGCCTTGATTTTATCTTTAAAAAGTTCAATAGAATTTATCTATCTTTTTCTGGTGGAAAGGATAGTGGTGTTATGTTGAATCTTACGCTTGAGTATATGCGTAAAAACAATATCACCAAAAAAATAGGGCTTATGATTTTGGATAATGAGGCAAACTATGAAATGTCTCTTGAGTTTATGCACGAGATTATTCAGGAAAACCTAGATTTATTAGATGTGTATTGGTGCTGCCTTCCTATTACCCTTCCTTGTACGGTTAGCTCATATGCTATCGAGTGGCAGTGTTGGGGCGAGAGAGATAAGGAGCGATGGATTAGGCCGATGCCAGAACAGGAATATATTGTAAATATAAATAACCATAAGTTTGATTTCTTTGAGGAGGATATGACTTATGATGAGTTTTGGGACAAGTTTGGCGATTGGTATGCTCAAGGTGAGGAGTGCGCCTGCATGATTGGTATTAGAGCAGACGAAAGCTTAAACCGATTCAGGGCGATTATGAACGAAAGAAAAACCACAAAAGACGGCATGATGTGGACAAAGAAAAACACTGACTTGGTTTATAATGTGTACCCTGTGTATGACTGGCGCAGCCAGGATATTTGGATTGCTAATAGCAAGTTTGAGTGGAAGTACAACAAACTCTACGATTTATTTTATAAGGCTGGAGTGCCTGTTGGCTCTATGCGTGTCGCTTCCCCTTTCATGAGTGAGTCAAAATCCAGCTTACAGCTTTACAGGGTTATTGATGGGCATACATGGGCTAGGCTTTGCGCCAGAGTACAAGGAGCTAACTTTATAGCGACCTATGGCAAGCAGTTAAGCTATCGGTCTTTCTCTCTACCAGAAGGACATACTTGGAAATCATTTACTAAATTTTTACTTGAGACTCTACCTCAAGAGGTGGCGGAAAATTTTAAAATGCGCTTTGTTCAGTCTATAAAATACTGGGGTAGGACGGGGCGCGGACTCCCTGAAAAAACAATTCAAGAATTGCTTGATAATGGTGTGAAAATTAAGTTAAATGGAAAGACGGCTCACGGCAATAAGAGTTTGGACAGGGTTGTTATTAAAACCCCGCCTGACCACTTAGATATGCTGTCATGCCATAATAGTGACGTTACATCGTGGAAGCGGTTTGCTATCACTATTTTAAAGAATGACCACACCTGCAAGTATTTGGGGCTAGCTCCAACAAAAGAGCAAGCGGTTAGACAGAGAGAGATAATGGAAAAATACAAATCCATATAGAGGGGAATTATGAAAGTTATAACATTAGACGAAGTAAAGAAAACAGACAGAATGGTTTTATGCCCAAAGAAGAATTTTATCAGCAATAGGTTTTTAGTTGAGAGTGACGGAATGGGTTACTCGATAACTAAAACAATTATCCCCAAGGGAACGGTAGCAACATGGCACTACAAAAAGCATTTAGAATCTTGTTATTGCGTAAAAGGTTTGGGTTATCTGGTAGATTGCGCCACAAGCGATACACATAAGATTGAGCCTGACTCTCTTTATGTTTTGGATAATCACGACAAGCATAGATTTATAGCTGTCGAGGAAGTGCATTTAATCTGTGTTTTCAATCCACCTTTAAAGGGTGATGAGGTTCACAAAGAGGACGGGTCTTACTAATGGCACAAATACAATGGGCAAAGCGTAAAGAAGAAATCCAGGAAATGCTAAACGAGAAAGGCGCGGATTATGTCTGTGATTATTTCGGAGTAAACCGCAAACACTTGCTTACAAGTTGTAGAGAAAACGGGATTTATGTAGAGAGCAGGCAGAAGCGCAAAATAGAAAAAGAGCGAGAGCATCCAAACGATTTGCCTACATGGTTAATCAAGCGAAGAAACGAAGTTATGTTAATGAGGTGGTGAGATGAGCGAATATACCTGTGTTGAGTGTAACAAGAGAAAGTATTTGTCTGAGTTTGACAAGGGTTTTATAGCTTGCCGTGATTGTGTGGGAGAGATAGAGAAAGGCTCAAAGAAAGTAAAAACGAAACTATCGAAAGAAGAAAAGCATGACCCTGTTAATCACCCTAGGCATTATACAGAGCACCCTAGCGGACTCGAAGCAATCGAAGTAACTTCATTTTTTGGATTTTGCCTAGGGAATACGATAAAATACATTTGGAGAGCAGAGCTTAAAGACGATGCTTTAGAGGACTTAAAAAAAGCTCGATGGTACTTAGATTACGAGATTAAGAGGCGAGAAAGTGAAAGCGATATTTAGCAAGCGCCACCAAGGTATATTTCCTACAGGCGAGGACGGACTAAAGCTAATAACGTCAATGAATAATGGCGAGCTTTGCAAAGTCGAATTTATCAGGAAGCGAAACTACGAAAACCATAAACGATTTTTTAAATTCATTGAGGTGGCTTTTGACAATCAAGATTTCTACGATAACCCTGAGCACTTAAGAAAAGCCTTACAAATGATTGCGGGGCATTTCGACACTTTGGTTATTCAGGATAAAGCTGGAAACGTAACTACTCAGTACATTCCTAAATCAATAGAATTTGAAAAGCTAGAAGAGCCTGAATTTCAGGAATTATTTAAACGCTGTATAACTGCATTTTTAGAGCGATATGGCAACGGATTAACAGAACAACAACTTTTACAGGTTATAGAGTTTGACTAAAAAACGAATAGTAGCAACAGCAATACTTGACACAATAACCGCACTCACGGTTATTTTTTTTATTATAATGGTATTTGGATTTTTTGAGGGGATATGATTATGAGGGTTTTGGTGGGTTGCGAGGAAAGCCAGGTAGTAACAAAAGCTTTTAGGGAAAGAGGGCATGAAGCTTATTCTTGTGATATTCAAGAAACAAGGGGTAATCCTGAATGGCATTTCCAAAAAGATATAATGGACGCTATTAAGGGCGTTTACTGGGATTTAATCATACTTCACCCTGACTGTACCGCGATGGCTGTAAGCGGGAATAGGTGGTACGGAAAAGGAATGCCAAAAAATCAAGAAAGGCGTGAGGCTATCGAATGGACTGTTAAGCTTTGTAATCATGCTAGATTTTGGTCAGAGCGAACTTGTTTAGAAAATCCTGTAAGCGTGATATTTCCAGAGCTTAACGCTAAAACGCAATATATCCAGCCTTGGCAGTTTGGGCATGGTGAAACAAAAAAGACTGGATTAGCTTTGTATAATTTACCGCCCCTAAACCCCACCAATATTGTAGAGGGTAGAGAGCAAAGGGTTTGGAAAATGGCTCCTGGACCGAACAGGAAGCGGGATAGGTCGGTTACCTTCCAAGGTATTGCTGATGCAATGGCTGACCAGTGGGGGAGTCTTTGAAAACCTGCAAAGTCTGTAAGACCAAATTCAATGCTTACAACTCCCTCCAGGTAGCTTGCTCACCTAAATGTGCGGTATCACTAGCCAAAGACAAGCGGCACAAGAAAGAGAAGAAAGAGCTAGCAGACTTTAGAAACGATAATAAGACGGTAAGGAAGCGCATAGAAGAGGCTCAGGCGGCTTTTAACGGTTACATAAGGGAAAGGGATAGGAATAAGCCTTGTGTCTCCTGTGGAGCTACAGAAAGCCCTCAATGGGATAGCGGTCACTATCGAAGCAGGGGAGCAGCTAGCCATCTAAGATTCAACTTATTAAACACTCACAAGCAGTGCAATAAGTGCAATAGATTCCTTTCGGGCAATATTGTTGAGTACAGAAAAGAGCTATTAAACAGAATAGGCGAGGAAAGGCTAGAAGCTTTGGAGGATGACAACAAGCCTAGAAAGTTTGACCGTGATTATTTAGAGAGAATCAAGAAGATATTTGCCAAAAGAACGCGGATTTATAAGAAATTGTCGCAAAACAATAAGAATTTGTCGTGATTTCATAGTATTTTTTGGTTTATAGTTACCAAAACAACGAGGAGAAAGGCAATGTTTAGAATTAAATACTTAGACAATAGCGGCAGAATCCGCGAATACGAGGTGAAAGCAGCGATATGGGCAGAAGCTGTATCTGACCTAGAGGCTAACGCTAATGAGATAGGTCACGGCATACAGGCTATATTTTGGGCAGTTAGGGAGGGGTAAGTAAGTGAACAATTTTATATATGATTTAATTTGTGTGGTAACTAAACGGTTGAGCGAGGCTGACTTGAGATGTGCTGACTTGAGCGAGGCTGACTTGAGATGTGCTGACTTGAGCGAGGCTGACTTGAGATGTGCTGACTTGAGCGAGGCTGACTTGAGAGGGGCTGACTTGAGATGGGCTGACTTGAGAGGGGCTAACTTGAGAGGGGCTAACTTGAGAGGGGCTGACTTGAGAAGGGCTGACTTGAGAGGGGCTAAAGGGTCTCTATTAGGCTTGCAACGCTCAGATGGCTATCAGTTCTTTTTAACAGAATTTAAAGATGGGTGGAAGGTTGTTGCAGGTTGTAGAAGGATGACAATCGAAGAATATCGAGAGCATGTTAAAAGCTATAACGATGAAGAAAAGGAGTTTGAGACTACTTTAATTTTGGATAATTTAGAGAAGCGTTTAGAGCATTATTTAGAAAGGGAGGGTAAGTGATGGAAAATAAAGATAAGCCAGCATATCCAGTAGAGACTCATAACGAAATACACGGGGGCTTAACCAAGCGAGAGTACATGGCAGCTATGGCTATGCAGGGGCTTTTGGCTCAGACACCAACAGCAGAAAGCGCAAAAACAGTAAACAGAGGTGTGTTGTGAAGATTGAATTAAATGAATCAGAAATACAGTTAATTAAACGGTTGTTGAATCCTTTGTTTTGCGTACCACAAGGGCTATCGCCAGAGTTTTACAGAACGCTGTCTTGGGATGGTGATATGGAATTAGCTGGTATTGCAGACAGCATAGTTACAAAGCTTAACAACCAAAACAGCGAGGCGGGTGATGAGCTTAGTTGAACAATTAGAAAAAGAACTCTCATTAGAGAATAAGGAAGTTGATGAGTGGGGGTTGGGTGATTACGACAATGGTGAAACTGGATGCCCAAAATGCGGAAGGCATAGACTTTGTGTTTGCGGAAACGGAAAACACCGTTGTGAAAAATGCTATTGGTGTCCTGAAGAAAACCAATATAAAAAATTTGAATGGGAAGCTTAACCCCAAAAGCAAGAGGTAGAGTATGAGTAAAGAAAATTTAGGAATAGATGCAGATAGCATTGTCGGAGAAAACACAAGAACTTTTACTAAGGACGAATATATAGCCGAATTAGAAGCCAAGCTTAGTGAGAGTGAGGAAGAGAAAGCAGAGCTTAAGGATGAAATTGCTGGATGGAAAGCAGCGGCAGAATCAACCTATTTTGATAATTTAGCAATGCTTGAAGAATTAGGGGAGTAGGTATGTTTACATCAGGCACAGATTCTAACAGAGCACTTGTTTATCATTACAGGTCAGCCATTCAGTCTAATGTGTGGCTAACAGCAGATAAAAAAAATCAGGAAATGGCTTGGATTGCTTTTGTCTTTTTTGCTATTAGATTTTTAACCACCATAGGGGAGAGATAGGAATGAGTGAACTAGACCAAGAAAGAAAAGATGAGTTAGAAAACGTCATAGAAAATATCATGCAAGACGCTCACAACAAAGCTATTCGGGATTGCCATCATTTAATTCTAGGGTGCTTTGATGATGCTGATAATACAACAAAGCCAATATATATGGGTTTAGAGCATGAAATTGTAAGACTGTATAAACAGTAACCAACAAACAAGATAGGTGAGAGAATGAGTGAATTAACGAGATACGAAATTGTCGCGCATGACTATATAGATTTTCACAAAAAAGGGAGGCTTTGCCTGTACAAAGATGCTGTTGAGTTAATCGAAAAGCTAGAGCAAGAAAACAAAAGGCTAGCTGAGAGGGAGATTAAATCAAGAGAAGAGGCAGCAAGATTTATAGAAAATCAACTCGACTTTGATTCGGATTATAAATGCAAAAGAGAAAAAAATTGGTGTCACCACTACGGCTGGCAAGAGCTTAGAGAGTTAATGGATTTTATTTACGAAGGTGAGCCAAAATCCAAAGAGGAATGTTTAATTAACGCATGCGAGTACAGGAAATGTTAAACCAACAAAAGGCTAAGTAACAATAACCGTACATTAACAAACAATAACTATAGATTAAGAGCAGTAAGTGTAGATTAAGGAGTAACCTAATGGCAGATGAAATAGATTTAGCAAACATAGAAATAGAAAGAGAGAAAGAGAGGGCGCTTAGTAAAATCAAGCAATTACAGCAACAATCAGGTATAATCGACTGTATTGATTGCGGTATTGAGATTCCAAAGGCGAGAAAAGAGGCAGTACCAAGCGCGAAACGCTGCATTGACTGTCAGAGCTTAAAAGACCTGGAGTAATTTATGACAAATTTTGGGGAGTTAATGAGAGGGGAATACGAGAAGCTTTTAGACTACTGCCAGACAGATGTAGAGCGGGAAACTGTCGAGGCTTGTATTAAATACGGTGGAACTACAAAAGCAGCACCACACATAGGGATAAATGATAGGTCAGTAAGGAAAAGGCTGTCTAAGATTAGAGAGAGAGCTAAAACACCTAGAGATTTAATAGGAAACCTAGACGAGCCTATTCAAAGCCCTATGGCGGTCAAAGGCACTAGCACACTATTCGATGCACAGACAGGCGAAGCTAAAATAGCATGGATAAAGACGGATTTAGACAAACAGCAACAACTAGAGCAGCTATTAGAGACAATAGATAACGCGGTCTCAACTTACAAACCTTTAAAAAGAATTAAATCGCCTAAAAAATCAGACAAAGACAAGCTAGTCGTGCTGCCACTTGGCGACCCACATCTAGGAATGTATGCATGGCATGAGGAAGCAGGTGAGGATTTTGATTGTGATATTGCAGAGACTAATCTAAGAAAGGCTCTATCCTATTTAATCGACAAAGCACCCCCTGCTGAGCATTGTATTATTTTAAACCTTGGCGACTTCTTCCATTCTGATAACGCAAGCAACACAACCACAAGAGGCACAGATGTCGATGTTGATGGGCGTTGGGGTAGAGTGTTTGATATTGGCATGGTCTTGATGATTGACGCTGTGCATTTAGCCTTAGAGCGATTCAAGAAAGTGACTGTAAGAAACAATCCAGGCAACCACGACAAACATACAGGACAGGCATTATCCATAGCTATGAAGTATATATTCAAGGACAACCCTAGAGTTGAGATAGCCGAGCCTAGCAATCCCTTTTTCATTTATGAGTTTGGGAATAATATGTTATTCTCTACACATGGAGACGGATTGAAGCCTAAACAAGCACAGGGCTTTATCTCTAACGCTTACCCTGAAATGTGGGGCAAGACAGAGCATAGATTGGCGCTGTTTGGTCACTTCCACCATGAAGATAGGAAGGAAGAGAACGGGCTAATAGTTGAGATATTCAACACGCTAGCAAGCTCAGACGCTTGGCATCATGCAAGTGGTTATAGGTCAAAGAGAAACATGAAGTGCATTGTATTAGACAGAGAAGAGGGTGAGATTGAGCGGTATACATTCAGCTTAAAGAGAAAATCTTTATGTCAGACAAAAAGCTAGTAAGTATCACAGGCGGCAAAGAAGAGGAAATATATATAAACCCAGAAGCATTAGATGCTCTTTCAGGTGTTGCCGAATGGATTAAAGAGATAGGATGCTCAGAGATTCAGATTGTTGTTTTAAGTGGGTGTATGACTTACAGCGAGGTTTACAATACAACAACCGTATCGGAGACAATGGGCGGGGCGATAAGGAAGTATGAAGCCAGATACCAAAGAGAATTAGACGCTGAGTATTGGGAGGAAGATTGTGACGAGTGAGGAGGAGGAAATAGAGCAAATGCTTGATTACCTTAACGACAAAGTGAGAGCTTGGTACAAATCGGGCGAAGATGTTATAATAAGCGTCCACTTACCTAGCCTTATGGTTGGTTTGGTAACAATCGAAGAGGACGAGGAAGCGGATATATTACATTGAAAACATGCAGTCATTGTGAGAACAAAGCCATATATTCAGTAGCCAGCTATGACTCATGCGCTTCATGTTTAACGCATCACATATCTAAACTATTAAGATACTGTGATTTTGTACAGGTAGTAAAAGCTCGTGAAATTGATAAGAATTAAAGACGGTGAGAGAGAATTAGCCTGTCTAGTAGCAGACGACTTAAGCGGTGTTAAGATTGAGGACAACACTTTAGATTTAATCTACCAGGGTAGGGAAGTACAATTACTCTTCTCAACATCTAAAAGCGCAGGATATGCTTACGGATATGTATGTGTAGCTTTAGAGTCAGTGGAAGAGACGGCTAACAACTTTGAGAGAACCTTTGTATTTGGGAGAGAAGAAGATGAGTAAGACTAATTTAATAGCAGCAGTTAAAGCTTTTGTTATAACTTTGGCTTTATTTCTAGGACTTGGAGTAGTTTTTTTAGTGTTCGCTATAGCAACAGGTTTTTTTGGTATAGAGGCGGTGCTAGGGATGGTATTATTCTTTATGGTTTTTTATTGCGTATTCCAAGAGATAGGAGCGAAACCAGAATAATGAGCAAAGGTAGCGGAAGAAGAAAAGAAAACACCAAACAAGTAGAAGAGAACATAAATAAGGTTAAGTTTGGCACATTAAAACCATCGAGAGAGTGGGAAGTTAAGAAGCCAAATGCAAATAAGAATGATTCGCATTCTCAATAAGTTAAAGTTATATCAACATGAATAAAGGTGGAGCGCCTAAAGGCAATCAGAACGCAGCTAAGGGCAGGCAAGCAACGCAAGCCCTAGAGATAGCCTGTGCCATTCATTCAGGTGAGAGAGACTTAGAGAGCGTTGTAGAGGGTAACGGAAT
>Ga0222718_10001180_pt1 | contig 25939 bp, 23 predicted proteins | sample C33_27DmetaG_FD_165045 | JGI IMG/M metagenome (GOLD analysis project Ga0222718, IMG submission 165045) | Estuarine water microbial communities from San Francisco Bay, California, United States - C33_27D | ecosystem: Environmental > Aquatic > Marine > Unclassified | place: USA: California...
AACCATGATACCTGCGATGGCAGTTCGGTCTTATTAGTTATGACGAAGCATCACTATGATAATACATAAGTTATGCGAAGATTATGAGTGGCATAGGATACTTTCAACTCTTGAAAGAAAATAAGCCATTTCGTAGATTATTTACGGCAGATATGATATCATATATTGGCGACTGGTTCACTGTTATTGCACTCTTCATTCTAGCAGGAGAAGCTACTGATAATTCTCCTCTAGCAATTGCTGGCGTATTAGTAACTAGAAGCTTTGGAATGGCTTTATGTGATCCTTTTTCAGGTATGTTTGCAGATAGATATTCCAGAAAAGGATTAATGATGTTATCTAATTTTATTTCTCTATTAGCTCTGGTTTCTGTAGTCTCATTTGATCTGCTTGATAATTTATTTTCATACTATTTTCTTGCTTTTGTTATGGTCTTAGCAAAATCGCTGTTTGACCCTGCAGAATTTTCATACCTTCCTAAAATTTGTTCAAATGATGAACTGATTACCGCAAATGCGTTAGGTTCCGGGGGGTGGTCTGTAGCCTTGGGAATTGGGGCAGGAATAGGGGGCTTAACTATCTCAGAATTTGGAATTACTACGGCTTTATGGATTGATTGTTCAACCTTTTTACTCTCGATTTTATTAATATCTACTCTACCTCCTGGTGGACCTGATAATCCAGTTGAAGGTAGGCTCACGCCTAAATCTGCGTTTAAAGAAATTATATCGGGTTGGAAATATATTCGTAGTGAACCGGCAATCGGTAGAGTTGTGTTTGCTAAAGGAATGTGGGCATCAGGAGGGGGAGCACAAGTTTTCTTACTAATTTTAATTGGCATGGAAACTAGTTTTGGAGAATTAGCAGCAGGAATAGGTTTGCTGTTTATGATAAGAGGATTTGGTTCAGGTTTTGGCCCGATTATAGCTAGACCATTAATGAAAAAGAGAGAATTTTTACCATATCTCCTAGGTGTTTCAGTAGGCATATCAGGGATATTTTATCTCTTAGTTGCTTATTTAGAATGGACCGATATCCTATTGCTATTAGTGTTCTGTGCACATGCTAGTTCGGGCGTTAACTGGGTTTATTCAACCACAATGCTTCAAATTCGTTCTGGTGATGAATGGAGAGGTAGAGTGGCAGGTACAGATTACTTAGTGATCACATTTACCATGGGTTGCTCGGCCCTAGCTGCTGCACTTATACTAGAGAATAATCTTCTAGAATTGAGAGAAGTAATTGCACTGTCAGCATTAATTCAGATTATTATAGGAATGGGGTGGATTTTATTTGCTTCACCAAAAGAAAAGAAATTTTTCAAAAATAATATTAAAACTAGCCTATAAAATTCTGAAGAAGAATTAGTACAACAATAGGTGCTATAGAGAAAATCACATCTCTGAAAAGAGATTTAGAAGATGTTTGAACTTGAGTCGTGATACGTTCTCGTATTTCGGTATCAATCTTCTCAATCATTCCTGAAGCTGGATCTTTGGCCTTAGCCAAAACGTCTTCTAGCATATCTACTCCTTTATCAAGTAAATTTGTGAAAATATCTTGCAATGGGTTTCTCTGATCAGGTTTGTGAATGCCGTCATCATCTTCAGAAATATCAATTATCTCTCTCCAAGGCCTAGGTATAGTAAATTCATCTACAGTCTTTAGAAATTCTCTACTTACTACTGTACCTTCTACAAATATCTTAGCAGTAGTTAGATTATACTTAGCGATTGTCTGAATATTTTTTCTAGAACGAGTAACCTTACCGAAATCGACTATTAACCAGATAATACCGGCCAAAATCAGTAATATTTTACCTGATTCAGGAGTTTCTATCCAGCTATTCCAACCTATATCTCCATCAATTAGTAATCGAGCTGTTAATGCAACTAGAGCGGGTAAAATGAATGAAAGAATTTCATTCATGACAATCTTCCAAAATCCCTCCATTGGTAGCTTCTTAAATTTGCTTAAAAACCACTTGATATGACCGGTTCTATTTCCAGGGGGAGCATATGTGTTTACTAAATCTATCAAAGGCGGTGCAATTAGTAATAACCTTAGCAAAAATGGGACAATTAAGAGTAATAGATATGCCTCCCAAGGGGATTCTGGTGGAACACTTGGGAATTGAAGTGCGTCCGACATGGGACTAACTCGAACACCACCTGCCATGAATGTCACCCCTTCACTACCTTGACATTCTGGACAACGTATCTGCTTGATTTGATGCTGTTCTCAAGAATAATACAGCTAAAATTGCAGAAATGATGAATGCAGTCCCCATATAATAGTGAGTATTTGTCATAAGAATCGCTATTCCAATCAGTGAAGAATAAGAAATTACTTGACAAATTATTAGTAATCTTTCCAACATCACATATTCTAACTCGTTTGTACCATCAAATTCTCTAATATAGGAATTTATAAGGAAAAATATAGCTTGAAAAGGGAGTGCGGCTGCAAGAATCGTCAGTCCAGTAACTACTACCATATCAGGATCTGCTTGATCTAATTCTAAACCGCGGAACAAAATATTACCCATATTCAAACCTATTATTGAGGCGTGAATTGTCCATGCTTTATCGTAAGGCGACGTGGTTTCTCCTGTCGCATTAGAAGCCATATAGCAGATTGAGTTTTAATCAATAGTTGAATATTACTCAAGATTAATCTTTTAATTGTATGATTTCGATATGGAAAGAAGAAAACGAAAAAAAAAATCTTATTCATATAGGGATGCATGTTTAGCCCTTGTTTTGGAAATCTTCGGACTTACAACCATGGCACAATAAGGGTTATTTGGGTTATTTGCAAAATAATTATGATGATAATTTTCAGCCACATAGAAATTAATTAATGGACTTACTTCAGTAACAATATCATCAACAAAGTTTTGTTGAAGATATCCTATTACTTCATTCACCTCTAACTTCTCTTCCTCATTTTTGTAGTAAACTACACTTCGATATTGTGGACCTATATCATTCCCTTGACGATTTAATTGGGTTGGATCATGGCAAGTGAAAAATACTTCAAGTAATATTTTCCTTGGGATTATTTCTGAATTGAAAGTTACCTCTATGACCTCAGCATGGCCACTATTCTTACTACAAACTTGTTCATATGTAGGATTATCAATATGTCCTCCGCTATATCCTGGAATAACTTTGGAAACTCCTTTTAGACCTAATATTGCGCCTTCAACGCACCAAAAACAGCCACCTCCAAGGACAATTGTTTCCATTACTTCACCTTCTATAATTTGGAGCCTCACGAGTGATTTCTACATCGTGAACATGTGATTCGGAAAGACCAGCATTAGTAATTTTAACAAAATCACAATTTATTTTCATAGAATCAATATCAGGATTACCTGTATAACCCATACTTGAACGGAGACCCCCTGTTAATTGATGTATTACATTTTCAACAGGACCTCTAGCAGGAACTCTTCCTTCAATTCCTTCGGGTACATATTTACTTGTATCACCTTGCTCAGACTGGAAATAACGATCATGAGCGCCTTTGCTCATTGCACCCACAGAACCCATTCCGCGATATACTTTGTATGACCTACCTTGGTAAAGAATCACTTCACCAGGTGCCTCATCAGTTCCAGCAAGAAGGCTTCCCACCATGACACAATCTGCACCTGCAGCAATTGCTTTGGCTATGTCTCCACTAAACTTAATTCCTCCATCTGCAATTACAGGTATGTCTAATTTCTTACATACAGAAACCACACTCTGGACCGCAGTTAATTGAGGCACTCCTACGCCTGAAACAATTCTAGTAGTACAAATAGAGCCAGGGCCAATACCGACTTTAATCGCATTTGCACCCGCAGCAATCAAAGCATCAGCAGCAGCAGCAGTAGCTACGTTACCTGCAATTATCTGGGAATCTGTACCGAGTATTTCTCTAATTTTTGCAACTGTGTGCAATACACCGTGAGAATGTCCATGGGCTGTATCAACTACTACTGCGTCAGCTCCCGCCTCAAATAATGCGATTGCTCTTTGGATTCCTTTCTCACCAGTTCCTGTCGCTGCTGCAACTCTCAAACGGCCATGTTTATCTTTACATGATTCGGGGTTATCTCTACTGCGCTGAATATCTCTGACTGTCATCATTCCAGTACATTTCCCTTCAGAATCTACAACTAATAATTTCTCTATTCTATGTTTATGTAACAATTTCTTAGCATATTCTGGATCTACATGTTCGGGTACCGTGACCAAATCCGTAGTCATCATTGAAGATACAAGCTGATTGTCATCATCAACAAACCTAATATCACGATTTGTAATAATACCTACTAGTTTGTCATCATCATCAATTACAGGTAAACCCGAAAATCCATGTTTTTCTTTCAAATGACGCATTTCTCCTATAGTTGTTGAAGGCTTAATTGTAATCGGATCTAATACCAATCCTGACTCAAATCGCTTTACAGAATTAACCTTCGATGCTTGCTCTTCGATTGTCATATTTCTGTGAATAACACCTATTCCACCCGCCTGGGCTAAAGCAATAGCCATACGAGATTCAGTTACTGTATCCATTGCAGCAGACATTATTGGTATATTCAAAGAAATTGTAGAAGTAAGTCTAGTTTTCAACTTAACTTGAGCCGGAAGAACTGCTGATTCAGCAGGTAACAAAAGTACATCATCAAATGTAAAAGCTTCTGGTATGCTGTCCTGTGCCATTAAAGATGGCCTAGACCATTCCTATTTCAATGGTTGCTATATTGATGCAGAAAAAATAGACTAGAATATCATTAATTTTAGCCTTGCCTTCCTTCAATTGCAATAATTACCATGGCTGCACCTAGAATTATTCGAGAGTCTATCTGATTTCCCTCAGAGATGTCTACGCTGAGTTTTTGAATTACGGGATTAATCTTTTGAGTAAACCTAATTGGCGGATTACCGGGGAAATCTAAAGCAAATTCCTGAGGGAAGAATAATTTTGTAGGTGGAAGAATTCGTCTAATGATAGCACTAAACAACCTGTCTTCTTTTATCTCGGCATAAATCTGATTATCTGGGTCAAAAACGGAATAACTATCTCGAATAAGTGACTTTCGGAAATTACGCCTGACTCCACCTAAACTTTCACCGGTTTGTGAATCAGTAAAGTCATATCCTCCTGTTAAATCTAGAATATTCCTAGCCTTTATCTTCATTATTTCTTCCGACTCACTTTCGTCAGTATAAACTCTGATATCTTCTTTAAGTTTCAATGCCTTTTGATATGAATACCCTATTAGGTTCTCCTGACTATCATCAGAATAAATATGGAATTTTTCACCTAAAATCTTCAGTAATTTCTTCCTAATTAGATAATGATTACTTTCTAGCAGCCCTGTCATCAAATGTAACGTATGGATTCCGAGTCATAGTCTATTCGCCTACAAGATATCGTATTATTATACGTATAATTGAAATCAGAACCTTGATTCGAAGAGTCATCTGACACTGCCCCTCTGTGGGAATTGATGTCTGAGTTGATGCCTATGCAAAACCCCGTGACTAAAATTGAACCAAAAATAGCTGCTCGTCTAGCAAAACAAAGTTATCACTTAGTTGGAGAACATGGTGGAGTCAAGGTTTGTCATTGGACAAAACAAAGTCTAATCGCAGATAGATCTTGTTACAAAGGTACATTTTACGGAATTGAAAGTCATGGATGCATGCAAATGGCTCCCAATGTAGATACCTGTAATTTAGCATGTACATATTGCTGGAGAGAACCTCATTCTGATGCTTTAACAAAAATTGATGATGATCCTTACGAATTATTTCTTCAATCAGTAAAGGCGCATCGTAGATTGTTAACTGGTTTTGGAGGACATCCTTCCGTCCCTAGAGAAAAATGGTTAGATGCTCAAGATCCAAAGCATGTTGCAATATCTCTTAATGGAGAGCCTACTCTATATTCTCGCTTAGGAGAGTTTCTAGACATTTGTCATCAACATGGAGTCTCTACATTCTTGGTAACTAATGGTTCATTACCAAAAGTAATTGAAAAACTGGATACACTACCAACCCAACTTTATGTCAGTGTAGATGCGCCAAATAAAGAAATTTTTGACCGAATATGTAAACCAAAGTTTGATCAGTCAGCCTTTGAAAAATTAGAACAAACATTGGAACTTCTGCCAAGTTTAGATACAAGAACAGTTTGTAGACACACACTAATCAAAGGAGAATCACTTGGTCACTGGAAAGACTATGCAAGACTAGATAATATAGCAGACCCAGATTTTATTGAGGCGAAGGGTTACATCTACGTAGGAAATTCTCAATCTAACCATACTATTGAAAATATGCCATCTCATGATGAAGTTATGGATTTCTCGAGAAATCTAGCACCATTAGTTGGAAGAGAAGTTCTATCTGACCGTAGAGAGAGTAGAGTAGCACTGATTGGAAAAGAAATGATTCCAGTTACTTTGCCTACAAAAATTAGAGATTTACCGAAAGATTTGGGTATAGCGAAACCTCAGAAATTTACACTTCCACAACTCTAGGGACAATCTAGGATTGTATCATAGGTCTACTAGAACCACATTCGGGGCATAACTGATCTTCGCTTCCTGCATAATCATATTTACATGCTGGACAATGAGAAGATAATACCATTGCATTGGTTCCTGAAGACACTGATACCTTATCTTCATCAACTCTCTCTAAATGTAGGTAATCTCTATCAATCTCCGACATTTCAAATCGGCCTGGACCTCCCAAACTAAGTAGGACATCTGGAGGAAGAGTAATCGTACCAGTATCATCGACAATTAATTCTCTAGAATCTGATAGATCACCAATGTCTACATCAGTACCATGCTGAGCTATGAAACGTCCTTCTCTGAGTTCCAGAGAGCGCTCACAGAAAGAGGCTACTTCACGATTGTGAGTAACTAACAGAAATGCAACTTCACTTTCTTTGTGAAGTGTTTTGAATAACTGCAGAACTTCTCTACTTGTTATTGGATCTAAGGCACCGGTAGGCTCATCAGCCAAGATTAATTTAGGATCTGTAATTAATGCCCTAGCAATTGCAACTCTTTGTTGCTCACCCCCTGAAAGTTCTTCTGGCATTCCGTACGATCTTTCACCCATACCGAGTTTATCTAGAAGTTCCTGTGCCTTTGGTCGTGCCTTTCTTGCGAGAACTCCTTGATGAATTAGAGGCTGGGCAACATTATCAAGCGCGTTTAGATGAGGAAGTAAGTTAGAATCTTGGAAAATGAAAGAAACTGTGTCCTGTCTTAACTTAACCAATTGTTTACCAGTTAATCTAGTCATTCGAGTTCCAGCTAACTCCACAGACCCTGCTGATGGTTTCATCAATCCACCAAGGCACTTGAGTAGCGTTGACTTACCAGATCCAGAAGGACCGACTACTGCAACTGCTTCTCCTTCATGAATAGAAACATTGAGACCTCTAAGAGCGACAACATTACCATCTTCTGCATTTGACTCATATACATGATAAATAGAGTTTGCACGCAGTATTTCATTTGGTTTATCGGACATCTTACTCACCTTTTAGTACTGTAGCCAAATCAGAGTCAAGCGCTCTTCTAGTTGTAAATAGTAATGATATAATTACGGCTACGAGAACTAATCCATTAACTGCAATTATTTCAAACCATGGCCAAACTAAATCTCTATCAATAGGGTTACTCTGACCAAGGAATAATTGGAAAATAAACCCAAACACACTAAAGAAGCCGTTGAATGATTCTGAAACCGCTAGACCAAGGGTAACACCCAAAACCATGCTAACAAGAAGAATAGACATTATCTCGAAAAGTACTAGGCGAATAACCTGATTAGGACTTGCGCCTATTGCTTGTAATATTGCTAATTCTCTTTTTCTCTGGCTCAAAACTAGAGAAAGGAATACGAATGCAGATGATATCGATGCTAGAGCGGCTACTACGAACATCATGCTAAGCAACCCGGGTGTTCCGAATATCAAACCACCATTACGCTCATTTTCTTCATGAGCTGTAGACCAATCTGATGCAGAAACTACTCCACTATTACTCTTTACATCCGCACTCAAAAGTTCCAGTGCCTTCGCACATTCTGTATTAGTTTCATCGCACAATTCAAACATCCATATCGAAGATGTATGTGAATCAACAATTTGGTCACCTACTAGTTCCCTGTAAGAACTCTCACCAATTACTATTGCTGAGGAAGCCTCTATTGAGGTAATACCTGGTACCCATTGATGACGGCCAGCATAATTTACTGTAGATTCAGTAGTACCAGTTTCAACAGGAAGTCCAAATTCATTTAACTCGTATGTAGTGTATTGCAATGTCAATGATTTGCCTATTGAAGGGAAGTCCAGAGATTCACGAGCAGCAGTGCCAGCAGTATATCCGCCGAGACGCCACGTCTCCGACATATCTTCAATATCATTTCCAGGAATTGCCTGAGTATCCCAAATTAATGTGTTCTGGTGACCATCAAATACAACCCAAGTAAGTAGCAAATTCCCTTCCTCTTTGGTCTGAGTCAGAGTCCTAGCTACAGAAGTCATTGAAGAAATATCTGTGATATCATTGTCACCAATAGAATTTAGAGAAAGCATAATTTGATTGCGGGCTTCTTCTTCTGTTAATGAACTATCAAATTGAACCATCAGATCTGCACCATTCTGGGCATTAGTTGTTCTTTCATCGACCATTGTACCAGTGTGGCCCTGTACTGCTGCCAAAGTTACTATCGAAAGAGTCAACAAAAGAATCAACGATAATCGGCTTACAGAAGAACTTGAACCAGAACCACTGAGACCTCTTCTTATATCTGAAATTGCTGGAGACCAGCCGAATAAACGATTCAATATTTGAGGGCCAGATGCCCCGATTTGAGAAAGAACTAGTGCACCCCCAATCCAAAGGAAGAATGGTCCCAACAAGAGAAGAATTGCGTTGAGAATAAAATTAGTCACCAACCCTCCACTGCCAATTGGCCCGTATCCACCATTAGATTGAATCCAGCTCTCCGTAAATGCAAAGATACCAATAACGAAGGTTGCATAATGCAACAAGTAGAAAGGTTCTCTTTCGTTGCTAACTTTTCTAACACCTTCATCAATTTCCATATTGAGGAATCTTTTAGTCGTTACAGAGCCTCTCCAAAATGCAATCGCTAAGGTTAGTAAACCTACTAGTACTGTTGAAATAACACTCAGAATTGGATCAACAGCAAAATCTCCTTCCTCGGTAAATCTGAGGAAACCAACGGCTCGGAGTACTATTTCAACAGCACCTGTCGCAAGTAGGTAACCTAATCCCCAGGCCACGGAACCTATTGCAAGTACTTCAATCATCATCATCCTAGACAAAGTATCCTGAGTCCCTCCAATTACTCTATGAATGGCAACTTCTCTTCTTCTCTGCTCTAGAGAAAGTTGTAATCCATAAAGTAATACAACAAATGAAAGCGCGACTATAGGTATCACTAGGATATAATCGAAGACTTGGATTATACCCAAGAAAATATTAAGGAAAGTTATTGAACCTGAGATTAGATCTACATATTCTACAGATATCAGAATCACATCAGAGCCATTATTTATTTCAAAATAGCGAGGAACTGAGGATTTTTCAGTACCTGTTTCATTTCCATTTGAATCATATACTGGGATAAAACCCTCTGTTGATTCCAAATTGTTTTGCAAATCACTCAGCCAATTTGTTGCGTCACGAGTTGAAGATGTTGGTAGTTGGGTTCTATCTACTGATACACCAAGATATCCATGATCATTCTGCATAAGAATTGTTTTCTGCTCATCAGTAAGTACAGAGTCGGTAACCATTACTGGATTGAAAAGTAATGTAGGGTTTCCAAAACTCTCTTCATAAATTGCTGCAAGTGTGAGGTTTGTTACGGTCATAGTGTCTTTGCAGAATATTCTCTCAACCTCGTAATTAGGGTCAAGAATAGTGTTACATTCTTCAAATGCCTCTACTGCTTCACTAATCTCATAAGTTTCTGTTACATAAGAAAATGTAAGAGCATCTATCTTTCCATTTATCTCAATACCAGCCGCACTTGCTATTTTAGATGGCAAAACTACTGATCTATTATTTTCAGCATCAAGTGGAGTAGAAGGCCAATCTCCAAAAATTACCGTATCTGCATGTCTCTTGCCTAATTCACCATCCCAAATTCCGTCACCATAGAATCTTATTGTACGTTGATCATTTATTGGTGGGCCATTTTCAGATGCTTCGGTATAATCCCAGCTTACATTTGACCAGTCAGAAGTTGTACTATTGATTAATTCCACATTCAAAGGCTGTGGATTGGCAAAATTTGAATCAAAAAATCCAGAAATTCGTATTCCTTGACGCCCAAAAACAAGACCACAATCTGAAAACTCATCTCTATCAGTAAGATCGTCACAAAATGATTCCCATACTGAGGAATTATTAGTTCGACCTTCCCAATTCCCTGTCGGATCCTCTTGAAAATCTATCTTTGCATCGAATACATCGTTTCCAAGTGATGCTTGGAAAAATGTTTGATTAAGTCCTACAGCGTATCCTAAAACAGTGGTCATCACAAGTGACGCGAGAAATACACCTGAGAAAATTGCTAATCCTCTTTCCCTCCCTCTCCATGCGCTTTGAATAGCCAAACGTAAGTTATTAGGAGCCGCTAAAAAATTCTGTCTAAATGATTCAACCCATCCATCTATCCATTCACTCAAGGAATGTTTTTCGAAATTGAGTTTGGGGTCAGAAAGGATTTGCAGCCATTTCTTAAAAATACGAAATCTTTTAATGACCTGTAAAATAGTAATAATAAAGAAAATTACGAATATCCAAGAAATTATCATCGTAGGGATAACTTCTGTAAGCATAGAATTCAAATCCATCAGTTCACCTCCTCGATTCCCCACGCTGAGCGAATATCAGATGCTGCTGTAGTTCCGTCTTTCAGAAGTAGCATCCTATCAGCCATAGATGCTTGTAGAGGATCGTGAGTAACCATCAGAATTGAGATTCCATCGTCGCGACATAGATCTTGAAAAAGATGTATTATCTCTTGAGCACTCTTAACATCAAGATTTCCTGTTGGTTCGTCTGCGAGTATTAAAGACCTTGATCCAGATATCGCACGTGCTACTGCAACTCTCTGTTGTTGACCACCAGACAATTGATCGGGAATGAAATTCATTCTATCACCTAATCCTACTCTTTTAAGTGCGTCACGCGCCCTAGTTTCTGCTTCAGCTGTTGATACACCTGATAGTTCTAAACTGAAAATTACATTATCAAGAGCAGTGAGTCTCTCGACAAGATGGAAGTCTTGGAAAATCCAGCCAACTCCTTTTCTACGAACGTCAACGACTTTATTTGGAGATTTAGTCCCATATTCAAAAGACCCCAAGTTGATTTTACCCGAATCGGCTTCAAGTAAGCCACCGATGATATTCAATAAAGTACTCTTACCACAACCACTAGGCCCCATCAGACTAACTAATTCACCCTTCTCAACTTTGAGATTTATTCCTTTCAAAACCTCAAGTCTCCTTCTGCCTGAACCAAACCCTTTCCTTAGATTATTAACATGCAGCACAAGTCGGCGATTTACAGTTGGCTTAAACAGTTATTGTATTATTGAACTATACAATATTCATTTCTTCGAGCACTCTTTCAATGAAGAAAGTGAGACAATCTGAAGAGTTTCTTCATGTGTAGATTCTAGAATAACTGGGCAGGCGAGGCCTAAATCATATGCATCTTGCCAAGTTTGAGCACATACACACCATCTATCTCCTGGTTTCAATCCAGGGAAATTAAACTGAGGGGCTGGTGTGATTAAATCGTTACCTCTTGATAGAGCGAAATCAAGAAAATCTCTAGTAACTTCACAGCAAATAGTGTGAAGACTTCGATCACTTCTATCTGTGTTACAGCAACCATCTCTAAACCAACCAGTTAATGGTGAAAGTGAACATGTTTGTAATTCAGTACCAAGCACATTAAATGACGGGAGCATAATAATCAATAATCCTATTCTTCAAAAAGAGAATCGTAAGCCTTAGACAATGCAATTCCGTGCGCTGTAGGACTTAATAAATTTCGAACATGTTGAATTAAATTATTATTTGCTTGACGTTGTTGACCTTTGTTCATTTTCCATTCTGAATGAATTCCCTCTACGGCATCTATCCAAGCTCTAAAGTCATCAACCGGTAAAAGATAGTTGTTAGGAATGATCTCATTATGTGCCGCAGAATTTGAAGCTAATACTTTGCATCCTGCAGCCATAGCTTCCGCAGGAGGATAACCAAAACCTTCTGACACACTGGGAAATAGTAATGCCTCAGCATGTTGAAATGAAGCTATTAACTGATCTTCATCCAATCTAATTTCACTACCAATATTAACTAGATTAATCTCTTTTGATACCTCCGGGTCTAGTCTAGAGATTATGTCTTTAACTAGATCTAATCTTTTCCTGGGTTCATCACTACCTACAGTAATTATCAAACATTTTTCAGAATCATAAAAATCACTAATCAATTCAGAAGATTTAGGATTTAATTCGGGGTCCCAATAATCAACATCAATTTGGTGTCTAACGAGCGCTGTTTTCTTGTTTGGGAAAAGGCGCTTTACTTCATTTCGTGTTGATTCAGAAATACAAATTAATAAATCTGCACGATTTAGGCCTGACTTTAGTTTACTGATATCAAATTTGCGAATTAAATTAGGATTATATTCACCTACATCGATTACACCATTATCTAATGCGATTTTTCTAGGACTGATATGGAATAAATCATGAACTGTAACTGCTACTGGAATTTTACTATTATTAGGTACTAGATGAGCTTGCTCCTGGTCAGTGACATGTAATAAATCAGCAGTTGTAGATTCTGTTTTTCGTTTTACTAGAATTGGATGAGACCTCCATCTATTCCAAACTCTTGAAAAAATATTCTCTTCCAGTTTATGCTCTATGTTTCCAGCTAGAGTCCAATCCTTAACCAGTGTTTTTTCTAACAATGAAACAACCGAAAAATGTGCTCTGCCAAGACCTGTGTCAGATCCTAAAGCACCTCCCCTAGCTAGTAAAACACGTCTAACCACATTACTCGTCAAAGCGTATCTGACTTAAACGAGAGCAGTAGATGAAGAGGTAGATGTCAAGTTATGCGGGGTCAGGTTCAACTGCGAAACCGCGACTTTTAGTTGTTAAAGGCTGTTTTTCGGCAATGGGAGGCGCCGAAAGAGATCTAATTAGAAATATTCCATTTCTTTCAGAAAATTTCTCTGTGAAAGTTGCAACACTTGATCCAGTTAGTGAATTAATATCAATATGTGAAAAAATGAACTTTGAACTACTTTCTCCTAAAAAATCATGGGATGTATCAAAAAATCCAATTTCGATTATTCTTGATAATGATACAAGTCTCTCCGAATGGAAAAAAATAGAAGGGTTAGATACCGCTATAGATAATTCAGATTTTATTCATATCGTAAGTGGAGATGGTTCGATGTCAATTATTGACTTGATACCTAGCACAATTCCAGTCCATTTTCATCTCCTTGAACCGCACAGAGGGTTACATGAAGATGTCCTTCATCTGAAAATTGATGGCCAACCAAAAAGGAATCTTGGAATAACAAAGACCTTATTGTCCCGGGCAAAAAAAAGAGATATTTTACGAGTACAGAGTTTTAATTCTAGATTGAAATCATCGATAAGTGGTAATTCAAATTATACTGTTGCTAGAATCAAAGAAGTATACGATATAGAAGCAGGATTATTATGGCCGAGTATTCACTTAGAAGATTTTTCAATTTATGCAGAGAATTGTAATTTTAATGAATTAAATAGCCCCTATGTTGTGAATATTGGTAAAGCTAGTTGGGTAAAAGGAACTTGGGAAACTATCTCAATGTTAAAAAATACAAATCTCTCTCTAGCACATATTGGTGGAGGCAATACAGAAGATATTAATCAACTAAAAGAACATGCAAAATCATGTAATGTAGAGGTTTGGTTTGCTCCAAGATTAACACAAAATGAATTAACCGTTTTACTGAGAAATGCTAGAGCAAGTATAAGTTTAGCCCATGGGGAACCTTTTGGATTAACTCCTATCGAGGCATTTGCTGTTGGTACTCCAGCAATATATGTAAAAGAGGGAGGCTTCAGAGATACCATTATCGACAAAGAAAATGGTAGATTAATTGCAAGAGAAGATATAGATATTTGGCATAAAGCCCTAAAAGAAGCAAAAAATATAGAAAAGCGGATTAGATGGTCTGAAGCTGGTAAAGAAAAAATCAAGTCTCTAGATTTGAGTTGTGAAAAGCATGCGGAAAGAATTTACAATATCTATCAAGAATTAAATAATCGTACTTAATCATTGAGAGAAATCCTCATTGAACTAGATCTTGAGGAAATTACTACAGAAATAAGACCAATAATAACTAAGAATAAACTAAACCACTGATTAATTACTATAGAGTTCATGAAATCTGGCCAGAATGGAAGAATGTCTAAAGTAGATTCTCCCAATGTGATTTTAGAGCCTATAGATCCTAGAATCATTATCGAAGTTAGTGAAAATAATGCTGAAATCATCTGCAAATTCGCTAAAGAGGAGTATTTCCAAAGTTCAGGACCAAATCTTACTCTTCCAACCAAATATGATGATGTGAATCCAAAAGCTATTCCGGAGAAAAGAAATTTATTGTAGAACATAGCGCCGCCAGAATTAGTTGAAGAATAATTACCAGAAATCATAGCTAATGGAATTACTATCAAAGTAAAAATTGATGCTACATATGCCGCTCTATCTAGAGTAGATTTTGATGATTCAAGATTTGATATATAAGAAGAAAGCCACACTAAAGCAGCACAAACACCCATAATTACTCCGGAACCAGCGACTAATCCTACTACAAGATGATGGAATGCAGTCATAAACATCATTCATCACCTCCTGGGGTTACTGCTGGATCAGCTACCCATTCATTTTCTATTGGGTCCCATAACCATCCAGGGTTTTCTTCTGATTTCATCAGCCTTGACCAATATTCATTATCTAAATCTGTAACTGGCAGCTCTTGGTCATCGTTTATTGATTTATCAACTTCTGCAGTATTATCAATAATTTTTCTAACTCCTCTAGGGGCGAACCAAGATTGTAAGGATACCATGAATCCTAGAATAATCAATGCAAACGAAATTGATTGTAAGTTTGCCCCTAATGATGTTCCATCAAAATATGGTTCAGAAGTACCCATAGATAACCATGGCATACGATTACTGAAGTCACCCATTGTTGCAACTATTTGGTATTCAATTCTTGTATCTCCAAGTGTTGCAGGAAGTGATACTTCCCACTCCTGTTCTGAAACCATTTCAACAGTTGCTTGGTGAGATTGAGACTCACCAGATAATCTCCAATATACCATTAGAGATTCAGTATTTACAGTTCTAACTGTGATAGTTGAGGAGTCTCCGGATATTCTTTCTTCTGGAGAAGTCCAACCATCAGCAAGAGTGGGATAATTCTCTGGAATAGGTTCAATATTAACAGTGAAAGCGTCTGTTTCACCAATGAATGCCTTGTTGTTATGATTGTAGTAACTACCATGATGGATTGAAACATAAATTTCCTTTTCACCTAAATCTTCTGGCGCTAATAGAACCCAACTAACGGTAACTTGATTTTCTGAAGATACTACTTCAACATAATTAGATGAACCACCATTTGGATCTTGTATTATTGTCCATCCATGGTCTTCTGGATTGTCGTCATTACCATTCTTTGAACCGAGTAAGAAAATACCAACTAAACCATTATCAGATGTATCTAGATCACTAATTGAGACTGAGACCTCAGTAGTTGTACTGGAATATGCAGTAGATTTCATTTCTACGTTTATTATTGCAGTTGAATCAGAAGATAGACTGGGGTCGCCATGACAAGATCCTCCACAAGTATAGTCTCTGTTACTATCTCCTTTCCCTCCAGGATTAGCTACACCAGAAGATGTTGCTAATAGTAGAATTAGGATAGCACTTAATGCAATTATTCTAGATTTCATAATTCAGACCTCCTTTTCTTAACCCGTAAACTAATAACTAAACTGGAAACTGCTAATAACAAGAATACAATTGTCAGAGGGATTGAGAAAATTGTAAGTGAACCAGTAGGCGAATCATCAACATAATTAGTAACAGATGAGGCATCGACAGAAACAATATTTGTTCCATTGTCAAGCCATAATATTTCATTATCTCCTACCACAATAGTAACTGCATAATATAAATTCGAAGCTATAGGTGCAATTTCATTCCAATTATTCTCATTAGTAACACCAACAAGTTGCATCTCATCTAATGTCTCGGTTGAATATGAAGAACGATATATTCGATATTCTTCTGCATTACCCGACCAACTTAACTGAATATCTATCCCACTAATTTCTGAATTAAGATTACTAATCATAGAAACTGGTCCTAAAGAATAAAAATCTTGTACTGTAATAGATGAACCAAAGTTATCAGTTACTGTCAGCCTGACTATATGAGTCCCCTCGCCCAATAATATCTCAGCACTTGAACCAGAGAATGATTGCCCGTTTATCTGCCATAACCAATTATTGATAGTCCCATCAGGATCTATTGAAGATGAACCATCAAACATAATCATCGAACCTGAAACAGAAATCTCTGGAATTGTAGACCAAGAGGGAATAGGAGGTAAATTAGATATCTCAACAATTGCAGATGATTGAGAAGTTAATCCCCAAGGGTCTCTAGCAATAATTTTTACTTCCCAAAATTGCCCTGGTTCCAGTCTTTCAGAAGGAACTAAAGATTCTCCATCTAATTCAGGAACCTGATATCCATTTCTATACCAAATTACATCAAAGAATAGAGGTTCTTCGTCAGGATCTATTGACGATGCTAGTACTACTAAATCGTCTAGAGAATTTGCAATTCCTAATTCAGGGAATGAGTCTGGTGCACCTAAGTATCCAGTAGTACCAGAACCTAGAATAATTGTTGGAATTTCAGGAGCGCCATTCATTATTACTCTAGACGGAGTTGTCATTGAACTACCTAGATCTTCTCCGTCACGAGGAATTACCTGAACCGACCAATGTTGATCTCGATACACTGATTCTGAAGGTATTGTCATTAGGCCATCAAAATCAGGTTCTCTCTCACCATTAACCATCCAATATATTTCACTACCAGATTCTGAATCACCATCTAAATCCGATTGTTCCCAAATAACAGTTAAATCTTGGTTAGCAGTAAGATTACCTTCTGGAAGCATAGTAATCGAAGTAACCTCGGGAGCACTATTGAGAATAGTGATACTATCTGCGTCTACCCACTCAGACCACACCAGTGAATCTGAAACTCTAACACTAGCATACCATACCTGATTTTTCGCAGTGGCGTCAGGTGTAACCCATGTCAGGTCATTGAATGCAGAAACTTGGTAACCATCTCTAAACCATCTAATTTCTGTGCCTGCGAGGTTATCCCCATCTGGGTCAAACCATCCTACAATTACCTGTAGTGCATCATCTGTATATGCATTAGAACCTTGAGAAATATACGCATTAGCAGTAGGAGGAGTATTTGATGAACCTATTATAATTAATCCTGTAGATTTTGTCAATCCATAAGATGTCCCATCAAATGGAGTTACTCTAGCTTCCCATTCATCACCAGAACGAATCATCAAAGAGGTCACAGCAAGTGTATCATCGAGATCACTAATTCTAACACCATCAAGATACCAACGAATCTGGGAATCCTGTTCATTATCTCCATCTAAATCAAAATAATCATAATCCAGATTTATATCATCAACATCTGTTGGAGACTCTGGAGTGATCTCAAGATTTCTAGCAATTGGGACTGTATTTTGTATAATAATTGGATTTAATGAAACAGTATCTCCTTGATCTTCATTGTCCGAAGGGGTAACCTCAACACGCCATTCTTGTCCCTTAGAAATCCAGATATCCGGAACTGATTTCATATCATTAATTTGAGCTATTTGAAGTCCGTCTCTGAACCAACGAATTGTAGTGCCTTGTTCAGAGTCTCCATCAGCATCATCGTAATCATATTCTACCCCAAGACCTGTTTCTTTAGTAGGTGAGGAAGGAATATAACGAACATTTGTTGCATTTGGAGGATTGTTGGTACTAGCAGTTGATTCCGGTAAATTCCAAGACCCTGTATCCCAAGAATCACCTTGATTATTCCCATTTCCATTCGCATATAGAACAGCTAAATTGAAGACTGTGGTTCCTGAACCTCCGGGCGGTGCTGTCCAAGACGCTGACCATGAACGAGAAGAGGTCCCATCGTGTGTCAATTCGCTACCGACAAGCTTGACATTATTTCCTAAATTACTCCATGAACCCATGATAGCCTGACCACTCGAATGTGTTGCTATTAGATTAAAACCACCTGAACCAGGAATATGAGGTCCTCCATCCCAAGATAAACTGTATGTTGTATTTCCGATATAACCTGAAGAGGGTAGTCCGTTTAGTGAGACACTCATCGATGAGCTCGAACCATGGCAAGTACAACCGGAAGACGAACTACCTGTTTTACCAGAGGAATTTGATTGTACTGTTTGAGCTGTAGAAATCAAAAATAAAACAACTAGAAAGACTGCTATGCGCCGGGACATCACTATATGGTGGAGATATAGATATTGAAGAAGTTACTCCATAAACTGAGTCTATTACGCCGTTGCATTCATGGATGAGTTGTGTCTCGCAAGGTCATGAATACTGTAAATTCAGTTGCAATTATCGGCGCGGGAAACATGGGCTCAGGAATTGCTCAGAAATCTGCACAAGAAGAATTTAATGTTCAAATGGTAGATCGTGAAAAACAGTGGGTAGATAGAGGAGAAAAAATAATCAATGATTTTCTTGAAGAAGCAATCCAAAGAAGAATATTCAAACCTGAAAAAGTTGAAGAAATAAAAAGTCGGATTACTGGAGTCGTTGGTACTGAAAATGTTGCACCTGATACAGATTTAGTCATTGAAGCGGTTTTCGAAGATTTCAATATTAAGAAAGATGTTTTTAATATTCTAGATAGAGTATGTGGCGATAAAACAATTCTTGCATCTAACACATCATCCTTGTCCGTAAATGAACTAGCTAAGGCCACTGGAAGACCTGATAAATTTGTAGGTTTACATTTCTTTTATCATCCAGCAAAAAATAGATTAATTGAAATTATTCCTGCAGAAACCACTTCGCCAGAATCATTAGCAGCGGTGGAACAATACTGTAAAACAATGGGTAAAGTAGTGATTGTTTGTAAAGATAGACCTGGATTTGTAGTAAATAGATTCTTTGTTCCTTGGTTGAATGAGGCTTGTCATCTTGTTGATGAGGGCGTGGCTTCAATTGCTCAAATTGACGCTGTTGCAGAGAAGGCATTCAATATTGGAATGGGTCCATTTGCTTTGATGAATTTGACTGGTCCGTCAATCGCCCTGCATGCTACAAATTATCTAGCCGAACAATTGAATTGTGCCCGTTATTATGGGGCCGAATGCCTTAAACAAACTATCGCTGAATCAGGGATGTGGGATATTGGTGAAATAACTGAATGTGACGATGAAACATCACAAATAATTAGTGAGAGACTTTTAGGACAAGTTTTCGCTGTTTCTGCTCAAATTGTACAGGAAGAAATATGTTCAATTGAGGATGTCGATAGAGGAGCAAAGGTTGGACTCAGATGGGCAGAAGGACCTTTCGAAATTGCCAACAAGATTGGAATCAAAGATACGAAAAGAATGGCGCAAAAATACGCTGAATTAGCCAAATTTGAATTGCCATTATGGATAAAAGAAAAAGAGGGATTGTTTGATTTTAATTATATCGATACTAAAATTGATAATGATATTGCGACAATCGTACTAAACAGACCAGAAGCAATGAATGCTCTTAATGAAGAAGTTGTTAGACAATTAGGAACTGTTCTAGACGATCTAAACTCAAGGAAAGAAATTTCGACTATAGTACTAGAGGGGGCTGGAAAAGCATTCGTTGCAGGAGCTGATGTCAAATACTTCGTAGATAAGATTCGTGAAGACTCAATAAAAGATATTTATGATTTCACTTCTTATGGTCACGAAGTTTTGAACAAGCTTGAGAAGTCTCAGAAAACAACTATTGCACTAACAACAGGTTTGGCTCTAGGGGGAGGATTAGAACTGGCACTATCATGTGACTACAGAATTGGAACTAGAAGATCTCAATTCCGTTTCCCTGAAACAAGTATCGGTATTTTCCCAGGTCTGGGAGGAACACAAAGAACTCCGCGTATTTGTGGAATAGAAGCTTCCAGATATGCAGTTTTAGCAGGGAATTTCCTCGATTCAAAAGTCGCTTCAGCACTTGGTATTATCACTCATTTAATAGATTCTGCCTCAATTAATGAAACTGTCGTTACATTGTCAAAAGCAGGTAAACCTCAGAATAAATATCCTTGTCAGCCCAAAGACATTGAACACCCCATTTCCAAATTTGCTACAGAATTTTACAAGGATGAAAATATGGAAGAAATAATATCAGGGAAAATCCCTAAGAATTTCAATGGAGATGAAAAATTAGCTTCAAGGCAAATTAAGTCTCTGGGCTTTACCGCCCCCATAGCACTGGGAATTGCTAACGAACTTCTCAATCAAGCAATCGAAACTGGAGATGATCTAGATGCAGGCTTAAACAAAGAGCTGTCGAATCTAAATACAATATTTGAATCAGAAGATGCACTGGAAGGTTTGTCCGCTCTAATCGAGGGAAGAAGACCAAGTTATACTAAATCTTAAATTAATCAAAACCTATTTATTCTGAATTCTAAGTTTTCTTCTTGGGGATTGAGACCAAGCAGGAGTACGATATTCAGCCATACCTGTAATTACAAGTTCCAATATATTGTTAAAACTCATAATTTTTCCTCCTTATCCTTAATTTCTATTTCTTCCATTGTTTCATCTAACCATAATTCTAACCATTTATCCATATTAGTTTCCTCCTGCACCTTAGTGTAGTTTTCACACTAAGCCAATAACCATTAATATATCAATTAGAAAGTATTTGAGTATACACTAAGGTGTATTTTATACACTAGATGCTATTGGAAACATTTGTTAATTATGAGTCAGACACGAATGAATGTATCGAATGAAGATTGGAAAAAAATTAATTTGGCCTTAGATCAAGTACAAGATAATGGAAGAGAAATTAGACAAATTTTTCAATCTTATTATGAGGATGGAGAAGAAAATATGGAATGGGAGGTAGATGCTGCTGTAGTCTCTTTCAGTATGTTCAGTTCGAGGTGGACTACTGAAATTCTTTCAGCTCTGTATATAGCTGGCGATAAAAGATTCAATGAATTGAGAACTTTATTAAGAGGAATTTCAAGTAGAACTTTATCTGATAAATTAAGATCTTGTCAAGAAAATGGATTGGTTGAAAGAGTTGTTGATGATGGCCCTCCTATACGTGTAATCTACAGATTGACCACTCATGGAAGAAATTGTGGGAGATTATTGGGGCCATTAGTTGCTTACATGAAAATACATAATGATATGGTCGTTTCAGAAGATTGATTGGGAAATGAAGCATTATCGACTCAAATGACCGATTCTTTCAAAGACTAGTTCGTTAAAAAGTGTGTATGGCTTTACTCCAACAGTGGCGCAGTAGGCGTTCTTGGGCTGTCGATGGCATTATCGCTCTCGGAGGTGCAGCGATGGGTATTTCTGCTCTAATGCCTGCACTAATACCTCCCATTTCTGAAGGTACAATTTCTTCGCCGGCTGAACACCCTTGGGAACATCCAGTACGTGCAAAAATTTTGACTACATTGGAGACATCGCCTGGGCTACATTTCCGTGAATTACAAAGAAGAATGAATGCAGCAAATGGTACTCTTAGGCACCACTTAGATGTTCTAGTTAACGAAAAAACTGTATCAATAATACCGGTTAATGGAAGAACTTGTTATTATGCAGGTGCATCAGCTCAAATTGAAATATTATTAGGAACAGGTGTCAGAGATGAAAAAAGAGCGGCTGCAATGTTGCCTGTAGGCCTATCTAGTCTTCAAAAATCGATAGTTGTAAGACTCGCAGAATCTTGTATTCCTGAAAGTCAAGCTCAATTAGCTAGAGATTTGGGGAGATCTCGTTCTGCAGTTCATTCGGCTATTTGCGTTCTAAGAAATAGAGGTATTATTTCTGAAAACAAATTAGCATTAGCCGACCATTTATCTGGATTGAAGACTTCAAAAATTGAATATAACTGGCTCGACTTAAGAGCAGAGTATGCTTGATTAGCCGAAATAATGCAAAGTTTAGCAGAATGCTCTTACACTCTGAATTATCGCATAAGGTTGTATGTTCAGATTAAGGTTGGTAGAACAACCGATGCCAACAGGCAGTAAAGATACTCAAGTCCTATTAGAATGGTTAATGGATTCACTATCTCTAGTAAGAAGAAAATCCGAGTCTTGGAATACTAATGATGAACCAAGTGCACTTCATAGGATGTTTACAGGATCTCTGTTGAACGAACCACTTCGTGGCTGGAATACTAAAGAATTGGGAGATTGTTGTGGACTATCACAAACTGCAATGCACAATCAGATGTTAAGGTTAAGAGAATCCGGACTAGTATCTTCTGAACTTAAGGGAAGGTGGCATATTCATGTTTTGAGAGGGGGGTCAATGGCTAATGCTGTAGAGTTATTAGGAGTTCAGGCAAGAAAAATTCTTGATATACGCCTTACAGAACTATCTGATTTAATTATTGATTCTGAAGAAAGAATGTCTAATAATCCTGAAAATGAAGAGAGGAGATTTAAGATTAAAATTGCAGAACCAAGTGCTACAATTGACGGGAAAGATCGAATTGACTCTCTAATGGAAGATCTAGGCCTAAATGGTGAAAGAGGGAAATCAGAAGATGATCTAGCAAAAAAAATAACAATTGAGCTATCTCAGAGTCATAGGCCAATTACTTTACTAGTGTTGGCAGAAAGATTGAATGAAACAAGATCAAGAGTTCAAAGAGTCCTTGAAAGACTATTGGAGATGAGTATTATTGAAAGAGTTGCAATGCCAGATAGAATTGCACAGGATGTCTATCTTGGATTGATGAGACAGTTTGATGCTAGAGGTGAGGAGTGGTTAGTCACAAGAGGAGGATTGGGTAGATTAGATACGAATATAACAAAGAAAATTATCTTAGGTATTAAGAAGAAAAATCTGAGTATTGAGAGAGTACAGGAGATACTCGAAGATGTAGAAATTGAAAATCAAAAATTATTACTTAACACATTAGGCGGAAGAATGCCTTATGGATTTAGGATAGCAGGCAAAAATGGGGATGAAATAAGAGAAAGAGTTCTGAATCGTTTAGATAGAACAATACGTAGACTAATTACAGTTGCCAAAAGAATAGATAATTCTCTTGAAGTGTGATCATTTTCCATCAATGACAAAGCCTTTCCAGGCTCGCATATATTCTACAAAAACAGGGCTTAAATCTGCTTCAAGGAGATGGCGCTCAGAAAAAGGAGGTTTTTCGGGAGAATATGATATGTCAGAGAGATATTTTGGCCAATCAGGGTAAGCTATTCCTACTCTAGCGACACCAACTAAGTCAGCACCTTCGTCAATAACATACTGAGCATCTTTCGCAGACCATACAGCACCAGTAGATATCAAGGGTAATCTATTATCAGTCACTTCACTAAATATCTTAGTTAAACTTCTGCTATCTAAGTCAGAATCGACTTTTTGAAAAACATTCCAGCATGATATGTGTAAAATATCAATTTCTAGTTCTGAAAGCATTCTTGCTAATTGTAAGCTATCTTCTAAGTAAATGCCTAGTTTTTCAATTATTGGTGAAATACGAACTACAATTAAAAAATCAGGACTTGTTTGTTCACGGATAGACGTGATGATCTCTCTCAAAAATCTACTTCGACCTTCTAAATCGCCCCCCCAATCGTCTTCACGACGGTTTGTAACCATACCTAAAAACTGACAAATCAGGTAAGAATGAGCACCATGCAACTCTACACCATCAAATCCTGCTTTATGGCACCTAACTGCTGCATCGGCAAATGACTGAACCATTTCTACAATTTCTTCATGACTTAGGGCTCTAGTGTAAACTCCGTTCATTCCCGGTTCAGTATTGATACTAGCAGATATCGGTTGAACTCCATTGATATGCTTAGGTGCTCGCATACCTCCATGGAATAATTGGGCTAAACTAACTGCGCCAGTTTTCTTTAATTCACGGGCTAAATTAGTGAGTTCTGGTATCTGATGATCACCCCAAACTCCCATTTCTCCAACCCAACCTCTTCCATTTTCAGTAACATTAGTTGCTGCTGTAGTAATTATTCCAAAGTCTCCTTTGGCTCTACGAATAAGCCATTTTTTCTCTTCCTCAGAAAGAATACCATTTTCATGGCTCTGCTTATTAGTCATTGCAGCAAGTACCGTTCTATTTTTCAAAACTTTACCAGTTCGGGGTAATACTAACGCATCTGTTAAATTCATTTTCTCACCAAATAACATTATTTTGTAAATGCATCAGGGCGATAAACCCAGCGAATAGAGTCTTCTTTCATATCTTTATATCTTGAATAAACTTCAGGAATAGATGATACTCTAGAATGGAAATCCAGCAATATATCTCTACCATCAATTAATGAAGTGTCAATTCCATCATAATTACCACTAACCAATCCAAAACAATCTGAGAATAGTCTGATATCGGCTATCGAAGGTTTCTCAGTCCCTGCAATCCATCCAGTCTTTGAATTCTCTAGCTTCTCACAAAATATATCATATGATTTACTCAGTTTACCACCAGGTGAAACAAGAATTTTTCTTGCAGATATTTTTTCATCAATATCATTGATTCTGAAGGTTTCCGTCAGAATATTTGACATGTCAGATATTGCATCTAAGCACTCATCTACCTTAGCAGCTAACCATTCATCATCGGGATTAAGAAATGTCATATTCCCAATATATCTCAATATAGCGGAAGATTCACTCAATATCCCAGATGGAGTTTCTAATGCAGGTAGTAATCCCCAAGGAAGTTTTTTTGAGTTTCGCATCTCTGAATATTCAGAAAAATCAACAATTACATTCTCCCATGGAAGGTTCGAGATATCTAATGCGATTCTTATTGCTTCGGCTCGGCCTGCAGAAGAAAAATATATCAAACGATACATAAGATATTGGAAATGATTCTGACTAATTACTTTTTACTATACAAGACGTCCTTCCATACCGCCTGCTACCTCGATAATTTGGCCAGTTATATGTCCAGAAATCAAATCAGAAGATATTGATACCACAGCATTAGCAACATCTTCAGGGGTTGCTAACTTCTTCAAGGACATCGTCGCAGTGGCCTTTTCTACTAAATCATCATTAATACCTTGATCAATTTTTTTAGGTGTAATTGTCCATCCTGGAGCGATTGCATTAACTCTTACATTACCTAATATTGATACATCATTTTTAACAGACATCAGTAGTCCTGAAGTTATTGCACCCTTGGCTGCTGCATAGTCTGAATGCCCGGATTCTCCATATATTCCAGCAGTAGATCCTACAAATACAAGAGAACCTGATCCTGTTCGAGATGCTTCTCTGAGAAAACCACGAGCCGTATTGACAGCTACATCCAAATTAGAAGAAATTGTTTGATTCCATCTCTCTTCATCAATATCCCAGATAGGTTTTGATTCCGAAGGATAATATCCAGCATTAGCAATACAGATATCTAATTTACCAAAATTCTCAACTATTGTATCGA
>Ga0222718_10001181_pt1 | contig 25935 bp, 34 predicted proteins | sample C33_27DmetaG_FD_165045 | JGI IMG/M metagenome (GOLD analysis project Ga0222718, IMG submission 165045) | Estuarine water microbial communities from San Francisco Bay, California, United States - C33_27D | ecosystem: Environmental > Aquatic > Marine > Unclassified | place: USA: California...
AAGCGATTTCGCCCTCGTCGTCGTACATATCCCAAGTTAATCCAAGGCTTACATCATAAAGGGGTGTTTGATCCCAACCACCAAGATTAAAAATCCTAGGCTCAAGAATAAATTTTTCTTCTTCTTGATTATCCCAATATAAAACCTTGTCTTCTTCAAATAGAAAATATGGCCTATTGTTTCCGTCGTCTTTAAAGTATTTATCTTGTATTTTATTAAATTGGCGTAAGCCCTCAATCGTTAACCAAGGAACCCGCCAACCGTTCCACCGATCAAAGGGATTGTGCCAACCTTTGATATAATCACCTTGCCAAACATCAAAGCCAAATTTTCCCGTTTCCATTACGACGGGCATCTCATCAGTAAAGGTGTATTCACCCTCCCGCCATTTATTAAGAAAGTAATCATCAAGCTTTATTGTAGTTTGAAAACCACCGCCCAAGGGATAGACCTTTAAATATTTAAACGCAATATTTAATTCAGATAATTTATAATATTGATTATCCCTTTTAAAATATTTCTTGTTAAATTCTTGCATTATTTCTTGTGGTATCATTTTTATTCTTCCTTTCGTTAAATTATTTCTTGACTATATCCCATATTACCCCATAATCAAAGCATAAATATAGAAAGGTAAGTAAAATGAATACAGATTTTAAACTAAATAAAACATCAAAAATGAGTGCTTTTAGTTTTTCTTTAGATGCTAGAAACTGCGTTACAGGCTCAAAGCTTAGAAAAATTAAAGGATCAGTTTGTGAAAAGTGCTACGCTTTCAAAGGTAGATATCCAACACCCTCAGTCAGAAAGAATAGAGAAACTAATCTAGAACATTTTAATAATAAATACTTTGTTGAAGTAATGGCTTTTAAATTACAACATCAAAAGTTTTTCAGATGGTTTGATAGTGGGGACTTGCCCAATATGGAGGGATTAAAAAAGATTGTCAAAATTGCGGAACTAACACCTGATACGAAGCATTGGTTACCTACTAGGGAAATAAAACTTATTCAACAGTATTTGAAAAAAAATACATTTCCAAAAAATCTAGTTGTTAGAGTGTCGGGCCTCATGATCGATGGACCACCGCCCAAGGGATTTCAAAACACGTCTACAGTACATAAGGATAAAGACCCAATTGGCTTTGATTGTGTGTCAAGACATCAAGGCGGTAAGTGTTTATCTTGTACTGCGTGTTGGGATAAAAGAATAAAAAATATAAGTTATAAGGCGCATTAAAATGAAAACTAAAAATATTGGTGACAAATGTATCACTTGTTTTAGTGATACATCATTCGGCAGTGGAAAATTTGTTAATAGAATTCCCGCTGAAGATGATCAACACGACGGGTATATGTGTCCCGACTGTCAAATGATAGAGTGTGATGATTGTAATGAGTCCATACTTGAGTATGTATCAACTGTTGAGGGGGCTTTTGTTTGTGATGATTGTTTTAAAAAGGGAGGATACGAAGCACTATGAGTTGGAAAAGAAGAAGTAAGAATATGCAATGGCTTTATAATATTTATCAACCATGGAGAATTAAAAATAATTTTGAAAAAGGATGTGCTGAAGAACTTTATATAAAATTATTAGATGATCCCGAAAAATATAAGAAACAATTAAAATGGCTTAAAAAATTTATACGCATTTGGGAGGTTGCGGAACATGGATAGTACCGAACGCAAGCACAGGCAGAACCTGGACTCCATCCACAAGCTGATCCAAGACGCACGCAAGCGCATGCTCAAGCACGAGCCTGGAACACGGGCACAGGAACAAGCTTGGGTCACGCTCAAGCACCTAATAGTAATGCGGGACCAGGGGCAGGCCTGGATACCGAAATTTTAATGCTTGACTTTTCCTGGGAGTATCCTATAGTATCCCATAAGAAAGGAAGAATATTATGAAAATGACAAATACAGATATCGAAGTATTAAGTATCGGTGTCGGATCAACTCTGGACCAGGATCAAGGTAAGTACGAGTCTGGAGTCCTAATAGTCCTTCTCAAGGACAAAAAAGGCACAACCGTAACAGCTAAGTTAGATTGTAATATCAAGCAGCTACGAGAAAGGTTCAAGTGGGAAAGAATCTACGAGAAAATGCTCAAGATTTACGGGGGAGATAAGAACAAGCTCAATAGCGCCCTGAAAGAGATGGCCAAACAATAAATTCAAGAGCCTCGGAGAAATCCGGGGCTTTTTTAATTCCTGGAAAAATATAAAATTAATTAAGGAACATGCACAAGCACACGCTCAAGCGCAGGCTCAAGGTCATGCGTCCATGGTTGGTGGACCACGAACAAGGGTTCAACCGAAGTGAAGTCAGTCGCAAGCTCACGCACCATTGACCCCGGATAAAAATAAATAGCCCTCTGTTCGACCCCCTTTGCCATAATAAAATTATCCTTGCATAAAGAATAACGCTTTAAATTCCACGAAATTTGAAAAGGTGATAGATTAAGTTTGTTTCCTTTTGTTAGTTTCAATTCGCACCAAAAAGAAATATTACGATTAAATTTTTTTGATTTAAAAACTCCCAATAAATCGGGAATACCAGGTGTCCCGTATGTTTCTATGCGGGTCCAAAATATATTAGGAGTAATGGACCTAACATTCTTCCAAAATGTCGATTCCCTTCCTCGCTTTGTTGAGGAACTTTTTTTCTTTTCTTTGTCTTTGATTGATTGTTTCTCTTTTTTCAACAATGCGAATTTCGTCTCCCTCGACAAGGCAGAGTCGGACTCCAAGTTCTTTTTGATGTGGTTTAAGTTTAGCGCCCGAACCACCTACATTTTTTCCTTTAACAATTGTGTTTCCTTTTGATGTTTTAATATCAAGAAAGTGAGTTCTACCATTCTTTGGATTGACAACAATAATATCAATAGGACCTTGTTCGCATACGTTAGTAAAGACAAGGTATCCTTCTTCAAGAAACTTGTTGATCGCTTTGTTCTGACTGATCGTCGCTTTGTACTGTCTTGGGTCCATTGTCCTCCAAATCAGCAGGGGTGCCTTCAATAATAACTGTTTTTTTCATTTTGGAAAGCATTTCAGATACTTCATCTAAGCTTAAAGAGTCTATGCTTTTGTCTTTAACTTTTTCTTTCTTCTCATAATATCCTGCAGCTTTACCTCTACTAATCTCGGCAGCTAGTGCAGTCTTGAGATCGGGTTTCATATCAAACTCAACTATATCCTTAGCTTCTGGATTTTCAGCACGAAGGCCAATCTCATGTAGTCTTCTCATGTGAGTAGCGGGTGAGATTTTGTACTTATTCCAAAGATCCTCTTGTAGAGCTCTAATGTAAGCATGAACTTTGGGAAACTCTTTTGCACTTTGTAGTTTAGAGGCAGTGATTCTAGCCGAGTGTTCAGAATATCCTGCCATAATTGCACATTCAGTAGCAGTCTTTCTATTCTCTTGAGCAACTAAGTGATGACAAAACTCTATTTGTTTTGCAGTAAGTTCATCTCGCATTCCAGCGAGTTCTTTTGTTAGGATGATATCATCCCCTGGTTTTCTAAATTTCATAATACAAATATTATATAGTGACAATTGTTGAAAAATAAAGAAAAAAGTAAAACAAAATGACAACCCCTGCTCCCCTAGTGGGGTTGGTAAAGACTGTGTATAGTCTTCTGAAGAACGGGTGAAGAACGAGTAAATTTACAATAAACTACTGTATCTACTGTATATATAGGGTATTGAAGAACGGAAGAACGAGATTTAGGTTTTTTAAAAATTATTTTTTTTTTACTCAGGATTTGGCACTATATAGTCTTTATGCTACAATCCTGGGCAGTGGTCAGTGGTCCGTGGTTAGTTATCCTTTCCTAATCACTATATTCCCTCCTTTACTTTTACTTAACCATTGACCACTATCTCAAAACAATATAATATCCTATATAGAAATGGACATAACAATTAACGTTAAGACGAATGAGGGCAAAGAATACTCTCGCAACTTCATAGGAGATAAAGATAAAATCTTACCTTCCATGAAAGACTACATCCAAAAGAATATTGACAATCAAATCAATGTAGTTTTCAGCAGTGATGAAGAGAAGAGCCACTTCACTTACCCAGAATTGTTTAGTCCCCAATAAATAAGAAAGGCAGAAAGAGGATGACTTACTTAATAAACGAAATAACTTTTTACAAAGTGGATGATGAGGGAGAAGAGGTAGTAGACAAAGACGGAAACGTTATTGAATACACCTTCAAACCAGGGATTAGAGTGAAAGCTATGGAAAATCTAACCGACGACTTTGATGATGATATTATGGAGGAAATAAAAAATGAACTATAAATTTGACCACATAACAAAAAGACTATTAACAGAACATGGGTGGCTCCGTGTTCCGTGGTTCGTGCCCCAATCACAAGAGAACAAGAAAGAAAACCTTTTGCAAAAACTTAACAAATTAGAAAGGATAATCAAAAATGGTCGTTGACATGAGATCAAGTGAAAGTGTTTACATAACAATCAATGATTGGGTGTATTACATAGACGATTCAACAGGAGAACAAATAATGCATAAGTGGAGGAAGAAAAAGAAATCAAGAAAAAGTGTAGCCAAAGATCGCTTCTGGGAAGACATGGAGAAAAGGTATGAAGTACGGTAGACATGGAAAACTGTTTCCTCTTGAGATGAACCAAAAGGCTTTATTCTATTTGCAAATGTTTCTGCATGAATACAAAAATAAAGGACTGCGAGATACCGACGAGAAACGCAGATCCTACGATCATGCCCTGGACCAGATACGCAAAGGGATTAATGGAGTTCATGCTCATCAAAACATGAATAATTTAAGGCCACCAAGAACATATAACTTTAGGAATAAATAAAATGGGAGTAAAAAATCCAATCTATGATTACAGTGACAGAAGATATTCTGTCCGACTGAAGAAGCAGGAAGCAAAACGGAAAAAAGCAAGAGAGCTCGCAGCTAAAATGCTAGGTAGAAATTATTTTACAAACATGCGAAAGGAAAGACAATGTATAAATATTTAGACATACCAGGTTGGTTTAACATGCATGATGCCATGATGAACTTGGTGAAATATTGTGAAGATGGTGATGATATCGTCGAAATAGGGTGTTTTGCCGGAAGATCGACAAGATTTCTCTGTGACGCCCTAGAATTGAGTGGAAAACACGACGTTAAGGTCCATGTGATAGATACTTTTGAAGGATCGGGTATGGAACATGCCAACGTTAATTTAAACCCCCTGTGGGACGATTTCTGCAGGAATTTACATGATCATATCGAAGCAGAAAGGTGCATAGTCAATGTTAACAAATCCGATAACGCCAATATTCTTAATTCTTTTGATGATGGCTCTGTATTTGGGGTCATCGTAGACGGGGCGCATACCTACGAAGCAGTAAAAGAGGACATTATTAATTGGTGGCCTAAGGTAAAGGATGGTGGCATGATGGTCGGAGATGATGTATCTTTAGAGTCTGTCAAGCAAGCTGCTTTAGATGGATTTGCGCATCATGGACTTAAAACATATAACATTTGTAAAGGGGTTGAGGGATGGTTCTCTCAGATAAAAAACGACCGAAGCAACGAGATGACCGACAGTCTGAAACTCATCCCAGGGGTCAACTGTATGAAGTTAAATGGCTAGACGCTTATGAAATGGAATCAGGGTGGCATAGTTTGCAAGACGCAATGAAAACGACACCACCCGAAGTTCTTTCAGTAGGATACGTCCTGAAAGAAACAAAAGAATATCTCTTACTAGCTGCCGATATAGGGTCCGATAAGATGGACAATGACGTTGGTCGGGTGACCGTGATCCCTGGTCAGTGGATCGTGGACAAAAAACTAATAATATAAAGCATTGACTATATAGGAATTATCCTATATAAATTAAGCATGGTAGAATTAAAAGAAATTATAATCGAAGAAACAAGAGCACAAATTGCGTGCATGTTAAATGAACTATGGCATTCTCGATTACCAGATATTCATTGGTCAAATGTCGTCAGAAATAAAAAGTATGTTTGTTATGTTTTTAAATATAAACAAGCAATAATTGGAGTAGGTATATGGTCCTCTCCTGTTGCAGCAAACAGATTTAAAGATGGAGAAAAAATTTTAGAGTTAAGAAGACTCGCATTATCAGATGTCTGTCCTAAAAATACCGCAACATTTACAATTTCTCAAATGATTAAAAGAATAAAGATAAAGTTCCCTGATCTGATAAAACTAATATCATATCAGGATAAAGAGGTTCACTTAGGAACAATCTATAAGGCCTCTAACTGGATCCCTGCAAGTGATGTTCCCCTACTAGATTGGACAACAAAGTCAAGAAAAAGAAGCACATTACAATCTAACGCTGGAAAAGTCCGTTGGGAATATTCAATTTAAAAGTCAAGTAATTTATTTTAATTTTACAGTAGAAATTTTTCCACAAACTTTGATATACTAGAGGTTCGCATGAAACAATATAACCTAAACATAGAATCCTTATTACCAACAGAGCTCAGAAATCTCTACATAGCCTCATTACAAAACAAATTATCTAAAGGTGAGTGTTCTTGTGGCAGAACTTGTATCTGCAAAAAAGCGAAAGACCAGGGCGTAAAACTAGGTCAGCGTTAATCTAGCTGCGGTCGAGTAGCTTTCGGTTCAATAATAAAAGCCTTCTCTAACATAGAGTCTACCTGACTCAGCATGTTATCCCACTCTTCAGCAAGATAACCATTTACATTCCCGTCGTTGAAAGTCACTAAGACTTTGTCAACTGTATCTTTCAATACCGGATCGTACATTCGTTGTCGTTGGACAGCGAGGACGATTTTTGTTTTTATCTCGTTCAACATAATGTTGTCCTTGTAAAGCCAGGAGATCGAAACAGGGAAATACTCCTGGCTATGTGTAAAATTATATAGTTTTTTGGGATAAATTAATAGGTAAATCGATTAAACTTCTGCGTTGTCTTTTTGATCTTTTAACCAAGCAGCATAATTTAGTTTATCTATTTCTGCTAGGCCTTCTAAAAATCCTTTGATAAAGGCAGTTGTTTCATGAAGAGGAAAATTAGTTGTATCTTTCTCCATATACTGAACTGCATTGTTTAAATGCTTTCTTAGTTCAATCGAATTATTAACGTATGTACTCATTTTTTCCTTTCTAGACCGGGAGGGAAAATAGTTTTTCCCTCCCTAGTCGTTCATGCGAGAGCTAAAATGGTTCTCATCCTTCTAGCTTTGGGAGGTAGACATCAGAGATGATTACTAATTCTCGCTATCAGTAATCAAGAGAAGGGATATGACACCTACAAAAATGGAATAAATTGTAGGAACACTATTGCGGAGACAACTCATACCCCCTCTCTTCATTACTGAAGAGTCTTCTTAATATTTCTTTCTCCCAATTCTTCAATGTTATCTAACTCGTTTATGTCAGCATTGAGAATATGTTTACAACTTTTAATTCCTGCAACTTCACCAGAAACAAAGGCCATATTCCATAGTTCATATAGCCAATGTTCTGTAATAGATTGATCCTCTTCTCTTTCCAAAGCAGGTTCCATTTGATTATCTATTTTAGCTGCAATAATCTTAATCATCTTTTCTTTATTTCTGTCTTTCTTGTTTGTCATTTATGCTCCTACTTTTCTATCGTATTCTTTATCAACTAGTTGCGATAAGATACCAGAAATCTTTTTGTCTTTACCAGCAAGTTTTTTTAACTTCTTATGTGTTTCTACTCGCACGATAACAGATTTATATTTTGTAATATCAGTCATTCTTTCTCCTTATATAAGATAATATATAGTCATTCCCATTTAATTGTCAACTCTTTTTCTTCTTTCCTTCTATCAACCAGGACTTGAGTTTCTCTCCTAATGATTGTGAGGCCAAATCAATTTTGTTTCTAAGGCTGCTAACAATATTTTCATCAACAGTTTTTTCTGAAATCAAATCAATGTATGTCACATTATTCTTTTGACCAATGCGGTGAGCTCTATCTTCTGATTGAATTCTTTTTTCTAAATCATAATTATTTGAAAAATAAATAACGGTATGTGCCTGGGTCAATGTCAATCCATAGCCACCTGTTTGCTGATTGGCTACAAAAAATCTTACCGGGCTATCTTTATCCTGGAATTGTTTGACAATGTCTTGTCGGTCCTTATCCTTAGTATCTCCAAAGTAAGTGACAACAGTTTCTTCACCATGTTTTTTTGATAATGCTTCTTTGATATCAAAGATTGATTGTCGATAGTTTGCCCAAATAATTATCTTACCTTCTACTTCTTCAATAGCTGCCATGAGCTCATCAAGTCGATTATTTTTTAAAGGTACCGGTGGTCCGTCGTCCGTGGGCAGATAACCACACGTAATCTGATGAAGGCGCAGCAACATAGTCATGGTATTATTAACCGTGAGTGTTTCTCCCTCTAACTCTGTAATAGCAAATGTCGCTAAATCATTATACGCTTTCTCTTGTTCCCTAGTCATCTCGACATAGCGAGGTTGATAAATCTTTGCAGGTAAATCTAGACAATCTTCTTTCAATACTCGAAAAGAAAAGGTTCCTAACTTTATCGATAGTTCATCTAAGTTTCGAAAGCCCACCACCTGGGAGAATGCATGACTAGATGTATGACGCTTTACTTCGATAGCGTAGCGAGCCTTGTAAGCATAGTAAGAACTAAAACCTAAAAGATCCTCATCTAAAAACTGACATTGTGAATATAAATCCAGGGGATTTTTTGTGACAGGAGATCCTGTCAGTATTCGACGATACTCAGCAAGTTTACAAATCTTTAAAATATTTTTTGTTCGTTTGGCAGTAGGACTTTTGATCGTGGTGCTTTCATCAATAGCCATTAAACTTTTGGTCCCTAATAAATATCGATCAAGAAATTGTACTGAAGGAAGATGAGCTAGAGCTTCGATATTCATTAAAAAAATATCTAAGCCATCAAAACTTTCTGATAACTTATCTAAGTTTTTTTGATCATCTTTTTTTCTAGAACTCGGTGCCACCCAAGTTGTTATCCTGGTTTGAATATGATCAGGTAAGTGAGCTGGTATTTCTAATCGTTCCCAATTGCGGTAGACACCTTTGGGTGCAATGATAACGGCAGCATTAATTTTACCCTGGTCATAGAGCATTGCAATATTATCGATCAATACTTTTGATTTACCGGTACCCATTTCCATGAAGTAGGCAAAGTTTGTTTTGTCCCAACTACAACCTAACGCTTGTAATTGATGATTAAACGGTTTCGTTTTAAAATTCGGATACATAGTTTTTTACTTTCTAATTTCTTTATATAGGATAAGCTATATCGTTGTCAAGTTTTTTGCAGAACAAAAAGAAGTCATGTATAAATCTGGGTTCTTTATATTATTGTAAATATAATTAGCTGCCATTCGACATTCTTGTAAAGAATCAAAGGTACTTTCATATTGTTCTTGAATACAAGTGTTTTCTAGGGAGACACTTGGATCATTCAAACATAGCCATATTAACATAAAGTATTTCATACTTGTAATTGTATCTTAAATATCCTATACATACTAAGTATAATTATAGAATGTTAAAACACTTAGATTTATTCAGCGGAATAGGCGGATTTTCTTTAGGATTAGAATCTGCGGGCTTAGTCGAAACAGTTGCGTTTTGTGACTTCGATAAATATTGTCAGCAACTTTTAAAAAAGAATTTTCCAGGTGTACCCATTTATGAAGATGTGAAGGAGTTAAATTATGACAAACTTAAAGCAGACGGAATTGATACAATCGACATCATCACAGGAGGATACCCTTGCCAACCTTTCTCCGTCGCAGGTAGAAAAAAAGGTGAAGAAGATCCGAGACACGTCTGGCCAGAAATGTTTAGACTTGTCCAAGAACTCCGACCTACTTGGGTCATTGGAGAAAACGTTGGTGGACACATTAAACTCGGTCTCGACACCGTACTTGAGAACTTGGAGAGTGAAGGTTACTCCACAAGGACGTTTAGTATTTCAGCTTCTAGCATCGGTGCAAACCACAAAAGAGAAAGAGTCTGGATCATCGCTAACTTGGCCGACTCCCAACGCTTGGGACGGACAGAGGGGACCAAGAAGTCAGAAGAACTTACGAGAGAAGAGTCATCAGATCAATTTGATAACCGCAGTGAAGGACGCATCGAGTCCGAACCCAGTCAAGTTATGGCCGACTCCGAGGGCAGCAATAGGGATGAACATGAGATTAACAGAGAACATGGCAAAGCTTCGTCACAAGAAATATTTGGAAACGGAAGTAGCGTATCAGGAGTCAGCACCTGGTGGTCAGTTGAACCCGACGTGGGTCGAGTGGCTCATGGGGTACCCAACAGGGTGGACCGTCTCAAATGCTTAGGCAATTCTGTTGTACCTCAGATACCTTATGTGATAGGTTTAAGTATAAAAAAGATTTTAGAAAATGAATAAAGTATATGTGACTACAAATACGAAATTACCTAGTGGTGGTTATCGTGATATATCTGATTGTGAAAGATTTGGTACTCCCTACATTCTTTTCGATAACCCTTGGCAAATACAAGTAAACTCTTTGCCTTTTATTTTTACTGTTGAAAAGAAACTCAAAGACATGACATCAAAAGATTATTTGTTATTGATGGGTGATCCGGTGTTAATCGGCATTGTTTGTGCAGTGGCTGCTAAAGTTACAAATAATAATTTTAAGGTCTTGAAATGGGATAGGGAAAGTGCTATATATATTCCTATAACAATAGAATTAAAATAAGGAGAATAAAATGGGTCTATTAGATAAAGCATTAGAGCAATCTAAAATTGATAATTTAGATAGCTCAGATGTAAAAGACGTCGGCGAAGCTTGTAATGAACTTGATGATGTTCGTCAAGCAATCCAAAATAAAGAAGCTGAAATCAAACAGCTTAAAGACAGAGAGTACCAATTAGAAAATGAAGTGATACCTAGTTTCTTTGAGAGATCTGGTGTATCAGCTATTACCTTAACTGATGGTAGTAAGGTATCAATCAAAGATCGACTAAGAGCAAACATCACCGATGAGAACGAAGATTATTGTTATGATAAGCTAAGAGAATTGGGATTAGGAGATGTTATTAAAAACAAAGTAGAACTGATCTTTGGTAAAGGACAAGATTCTGATGCAAGTAATCTTATGACGGAGTTACAAGACCGTGGTCTGTATCCTAGTAATAAGTTGGACGTTGCATGGAATACACTCGATAAAGTGGTTAATGAGTTGATTGAAAAAGGTTCGATGTCATCAGCTGACCAGGAAAAATTTGGAGTGTGGACTTTTAAAAAAGTCAAGATCGAACGAAAAAAATAAACAAGGAAAAATAAAAAATGACAAACGCAAAAGCAAATGGTGCGGTCACCACAAAGACCGAAAAGTTACCTGCTATGGATTTCGATAATCTCGAACAGTTCGCAGGTACAGGACTTGATACCATCACTACTGATGATATCGCAACACCAAGACTAAAAGTCTTGGCACAAATGTCTCCAGAAGTTGAAGAAATTGAAGGTGCAAAAGCTGGAATGATCTGCAATTCTGTGAGCAAAAAAGTATACTCTGGACAGGACGGTATTAACGTTGTTGTCTGCGGGTATGAAAAAGTATGGTTGGAATGGCAAGACAGAGGGAAAGGTTCTTCTGCTCCTGTTAATATCTACTCAGCGGTAGATAAACCAGCTAATGCAGTGCGTGGAGATGACGGAAAATTCCGTCTTGAAAGTGGTAACTATTTAGAAGAATGTGCAAACTTTTATGTGCTTCTTTTGAATGGTGGAGTGGCTCCAGAACCTGCAATCATATCAATGAAAGCAACGCAGTTAAAAGCTGCTAGAAGTTGGGCTTATAGTTTGAAGAATGAGTTCATTCAAAATCCAAAAACGAAAAAGCTTTTCTTAGCTCCTTCCTGGTATCGTGTCTACAATCTAAAAACAATCAAGCAGTCTAATGATAAAGGCACTTGGTATGGATGGGTTGTTGACAAAGAGGATTTCCTCGACAACGAAGGAACATTTGATATGGCTGCTAACTTTAATGAGTCAGTCAGAAAAGGTATTGTCAAACCTAAATATGATGATGAAGCGGATACTTCAAACATTTCTGAGGATATTCCGTTTTAATGAACCAAAGGGTCTCTCAATTTAAAGAGATCTTTTCAGGGTTGGAACGTGCTCATGGTGTGTTCCAACCCAATGGAAAGGTCAAGGAAAATGGTAAGCGTGAAGGTGACGCCTGGATAAATAAGAAACCTGTAGAAGATATTCTATGGGAAAATCATTTAGCTGGTGAGTGGCCTAGCCTTGGTATCATTCCTATCAATGAAAAAAATGAATGTCGTTGGGTTGCCATTGATGTTGATGAATACCCTATTGATCATGCAAATATTGTTAAGACATTAAAAGAAAAAAAATTACCTTTTATAACTGCTGTTTCTAAAAGTGGGGGAGCACATTTATTTTTATTTTTTAAAGAACCTATTCCTTCCGAATTAGCCCACAACAAAATTAAAGATCTTGCTTCTCGATTAGGTTATGGGGGATGTGAAACTTTTCCGAAGCAACCTAACCTTGGTAAAGAAGCTACAGGAAACTTTCTTAATCTACCTTATCACAATGGATTAAATTATAGCGATCGCTTTGCTCTTAGTGATGAGGGTAACGGTTTGACTCTTGATGAATTTTTAGAAGACGTAGAAAAAAAATCTTTAACAAAAGAAGATTTTGAAAACCTAGCCGTAACATCAAAAAAGCAAGTAAAATCGCCATTTTCTGACGCTCCTTTTTGTATTGAAGCGTACCTTGATGAGAATAAAAAAGTACAACAAGGCAGCAGAGACAACATGTTGTTTCATTATTCTGTCTTTGCAAAGAAAAAATATGGAGAGAATTTTGCAGAAGAAGTTCAAAAGTTTCATCATAATTATTTTGAAGAACCACTTGCTCCTGCCCAGATAGATAAGATTATTAGGCAAGTAGAAAAAAAAGATTGGGGCTATAAATGTAATGATCAACCAATGTGTTCTTTTTGTAATAAATCAAAATGCAGAGTTAGAAAATATGGTATTGGTGAGACAAACGAAGTATCCGATATTGATAATGTATTTCAGTATGGTGATGGACCTGAAACAATTTACGAGATGACAGTTAATGGAGAACACAAATTAGTTGTGTCACTACAAGAAATGTATGAACAAAATAAATTTAGAATGCAGTGTCTCGCTAAAATAGCAATGATGCCACCTAATATGAGAAGAGGTGATTGGGATCAATTCATCCTAGGTATTGTTTCCAAAGCAGTGAAGGTCAAGGAATTTGAAATGTCTCCTGTTGGTAGATTAAAAAATTATCTTACAAAATTTATTGTTAACCAGGGTAATGCTTTAGGCATGGATGATATTGTTAATGGTTCTTGTTACACAAGTGAAGAAGAAAGTAGGGTTTTCTTTAGGCTCGATCAGTTTCAAGAGTACATGAGAAATAAAAGATTGCCTCAGATAGATGAAAATAAATTAGGTATCTATTTACGAGAGATGGGTGCGGACAGTACAAAAAGAAAACTTAATGGTAAGCCAGGTCTTCTTGTTTGGTATGTTCCCTCTGAAGGATTTAGTAATTTAATTAATAAAATAGACCAAGAAGAGATTGAAAGAACGGAGCTCGAACCATTTTAGATAACGTCTATAAAATTATAGGTCCCCCTGGGACAGGGAAGACAACCACACTTTTAAATATTGTAGAGAAAGAATTGTCCCTAGGCCGTGAGCCAGATAGGATTGGCTATTTTTCTTTTACAAGGAAGGCTACTAGCGAAGCTGTTAACAGAGCTGTAGATAAATTTAGTATTGATAAGAAAGATTTGAAATGGTTTAGGACCTTACACTCTTGTGCCTATCATTGGTTGAACTTAAAAAGTGTTGATATTATTGGTCAATCTGACTTTGTAGAATTCTATAATGAGTCTGGTATAGACCTGCATAATAGTGTTCGGTCTAAAGATTCTATGATTGGAGAAGAAAGCAATGGGTTTCATCTATTAGATTTATACAGGGTCAAAAATTCTACTATTGAAAAAGAATTATATCTATCAAAGCTTCATGTAAAAGGGGGCGTTAATAGATTACTACAGGCCGATAAACTCTATCGTGTTTTTAAAAAGAGAAAAGGTGTAATGGATTTTACCGATATCATTATGAAGTTTAATCAAATTAATCAGTCTCCTAAACTAGGAATTGTTATTATTGATGAGGTCCAGGATCTTAAACCTATTGAATGGGACATGGTCAATATCATGATGAATCAAGCAGAGAAAATTTATTTAGCCGGTGATGATGATCAAGCCATCTATGGGTGGAGTGGGGCTGATGTATCTAAACTAATTAATTTAAAATGTAATGTAGAAGTTTTGAAACAATCATATAGAATACCAAACAAAGTATTTTATAGAGCGAATAAATTAATATCGAGAATAAATGATAGAATTCCTAAACAATGGAAACCAAGGGAGGTAGATGGACAAATGCGAACTGTTAATTTTCAAAGTTTAGATTTGTCAAAAGGGGAATGGCTCATACTTGCAAGAACAAATTATTATATTAATGAGGTTGCTAAAAGCCTAATGCAGCAGGGTATCTTTTTTGAAAAAAATAATTCTCTATCGATTAGTGAGTCAACGATATTGGCTTATCGTTCTTGGATGAGTTTACAAGAAGGTAATAGTATTTCTTATGAGCAAGTAAAAAATCTTTATCAGTATATACCGACAGGTAAGTTAGGTATTAAAAGAGGAATGAAAAAACTAACGGGGGCAAAGGAAGATCAGAGATATTCTTATGAAGCATTATCAAAAGATTGGGGATTGAATGTTGAACTCAACGCTCCCTGGGATATTGTTCTACAAAGGATACCTGAATACGAACGTATTTACATGAGAACTATTCAAAGCAGAGGGCACGACTTGGATAAAACAGCGAATGTAAAACTATCTACAATACACGGTGCTAAGGGTGGAGAAAGTCAGAACGTCGTTGTGTTTTCTGATATATCCAAAAGAATTTATGATAACATGTGGGGAAATAGAGACGATGAAAGAAGAGTTTTTTACGTAGCTATGACAAGAGCTAAAGAAAATTTATATTTAATACCTTCTAGTTCTCAATATCAATTTGAGGAAATATTTATATGACAGAAGAAAAGATTATAGACCCTTTAAAAAAAACAGATTCAAAGATTTGGAGACTTCCTAGCTTTCCTGACGTTACAAACATTAAACAAGTAGCAGTTGATTTGGAAACATATGATCCTAGGATCAAAGATTTAGGACCAGGTTATGCATCAGGAACAGGTTACGTGGTGGGTGTGGCAGTTTCTTTTGAAGGTTTTGATGGATACTTTCCTGTTAAGCATGAACGAGGAAGTAATCATTCTGAAACTGCAGTGAAGAATTGGTTAAAGGATTTATTTAAACAAGACCCTATCGTTATATTCCATAATGCTATTTATGATTTAGGGTGGCTTCGTCGTTGGGGTGTTGAATGTAATGTATCTAAAATTTATGACACATTATTAGCTGCTCCTCTTGTTGATGAAAATAAATTTAATTACAAGTTAGATTTTCTAGCCAAGGATTATTTAGGAGAGAGAAAAGAAAGCAATCTTCTAGAGGACTTTGGTAAGGAGCATGGCTTCCGGGCTATTGAAAATATGCACTTAGTTCCTTCTAATATTGCAGGTATCTATGCAGAGCAAGACACAAGATTGACTTATAATCTTTGGGAACATCTTCGTGTAGAAATACAAAAACAAAATCTAGTTGATGTGTTTAATTTGGAAACAGAACTACTTCCTATTTTATTTGAAATGAAATGGAAAGGTGTTCGCTTTGATATAGAAAGAGCAGAAGAAACTAAAAAGTTTTTTAATCAAGAAGAAAAAAAGATTTATAAAAAAATTACAAAAGAAACAGGCGTCAAGATTGATGAAGCTAGCATCTATACCCCTAGTGTTTTACAAGAGGTATTTGAAAAACTTGGAGAGAAGTTCGATACAACAGAAAAGAATAAGCAAATTAAAATTGAAAAGGATGCTATGCTCGATAGTGAAAATCCTTTGATTAGAGATATAGCTTTAGCGAGAGAATACAATAAAGCTTATACCACTTTTATTGACTCTTATATTAAGTTCGCAGTTAATGGTAGGATTCATGCAGATATTAATCAGTTAAAGAAAGAAGATAACAGAGGCACGGTCAGTGGTCGGTTGTCCATGAGCTATCCTAATTTACAACAGGTCCCTTCTCGTAATCCCTTGGTAGCCTCTAAGATACGATCTCTTTTCTTACCAGAGGAGGGGGAGCAATGGGCTTCCTTAGATTATTCACAGCAAGAGCCTAGACTCCTCGTACATTATGCCAAAAAACAGCGTTTAGAAGGCGCTGACACTATGGTTAAGTTCTTTGAAGATGGAAAGGACTTCCATCAAGTAACTGCAGAAATGGCAGGTATTTCTAGAAAAGAAGCTAAAACAATAGGATTATCTTTGATGTATGGCATGGGTATTAAAAAACTAGCTGCGGATCTAGAGTGTACTGAAGAACAGGCTAAATCATTGAAGAAAAAATATAATGCAAACGTAAGTTTTTTAAAAAATATCGTAACAAAAGCGACTAGATATGCGTCTAATCAAGGTTTTATTACAACCTTAATGGGAAGAAAGTGTCGCTTTAATCTATGGACAAGTAGAGACTTTAATAACAGAAAAGTTTTCTCTGAGGAAAATGCTTTAAAAGAATGGCCTCTGAATGAGATTGAAAGAGCTCATACTTACAAAGCATTAAATAGATTAATACAAGGTTCAGCAGCAGATCAAACCAAACAAGCCATGGTGAATCTGCGGAAACAAGTAGGGGTTATTCCTATGATTCAAATACATGACGAACTCAATATCTCCATAGCCAATGAGACCCAGGTAAAAGAGATTAAAGAGATAATGGAGACTGCTGTTGAACTACACGTACCTGTAAAGTGCGAAGTTAAAATAGGGAAAAATTGGGGAGAATCCGAATGAGAATAATGTATCAAAGTGGAGAACTTAAACTCAGCCTAACAAAAAAAGAAATAAAACATATTGTAGATAATTCTGGTAGTCCGGTGACTATGGATATTAAGATGCTGAAAGTTTTACATGAGGATATATCTGATTGTGTCAAAGCACATTGGTCCAATGTAGAAGTGTGGCAAGCTATAGAGGAACATCTAGCGTCTCAAAAAAGCATAAGTAAAAAAGAAAAATAAACATTATATTCTCTATCGAAATGGAGAAAAAATAATGTTTAACTTAACCAACAAAGCAAAAAATCATTTCTTAAACTTCTTCAAGCAAGAAGATAAAGATGAGTCAATAAAAGAATTCTGCCAATCAGAGTATAAAAAAGATTGGTATGCAGCGTATAGATTTTTTAAAGAAGAAGGTCAGTTCCCTAATTTTATTAGAAGAACTCTGTAAGAAAAGGGGCTAATGCCCCTAATCTTATTTAACTTCTGTCGTATATCTCTTACCGTTCCAGGTAAATTCTTTTGCACCTTTTTTTCTAAAGTGTTTGAATGCTTCTCCAAAAGAAACACCGCCTTTAGATACTCCTACATTAAACTTCTTTCCACTAGACTTTGAGATATTATCTCCTGCTTTAGCCTTTGATGTCTTTGTAGTTGCTTTTTTACCACTCATCCCTGCTTTAGAAGAAGACTTCTTTGCAGAAGCAAGATTTGCCATCGTTGATTCTTTTCTCTTTTTAAAATCAGCTATGGCTTTGTTTCTTTCGCCTCTAGTGACTTCTTTTCTCTTAGCAGTTTTACCTACTATATCACTGTCTTTAGTGATTGTACTTTTCTCACCAGGATTCTTCTTACCTGCTTGATACCCTCTACCAGGAGTACCTCTAAAAGTTCTTTTGCCTGCCATTGTATTACCCCTTATGCGTTTGCTACTATATCTGCCAGGGCTTCACAACGCACTGGCGTTTGTTTAAACCATCTCGAGTCTTTCATTTGAGTAGCAGCCTCCTGCCTATCTCCATTAGACAATGCTTTCCACATCTTCTTGAACTTCGAGACACCTGTTTTTCCTAATTGAAAAACCATCTCCACAATAACATGCTCAATTTGTTGAGGCAATCTTTTATCTCCTCTGTAATTTTCTGATATTAGCTGTTCTGCTCCTGCGCAAGCTCTATTAAGATCAATTAAAAATAGATCTTCTATCTCATCTGTTGATATCTTAACGCCTTCTTTAAATCTTTTTCTTTCATGCGCTTGTACTAGATGCCCGATTCCTATCGTGGCCTTTCCTAAGGTGTCTAGGTAAACAGTATCCACACAACCTTCATGGTCTCGTATTCTCGCTTTTAATTCGTCAGTGATTTTAATTGTATTCATCTTGATCCTATACCCCAGTGTTCTTCATGAGGGTCTTTGGATTCCTTTCTTTTAATTATTAATTTAATTAGTTTTAATATCTTTTTCATTGCATATCAACATCAAAAACTCTTTCAAGTTCTGATAGTTGGTTTTTTGCGTTGTTAATACCTGAGTTAAACATATTATTATTGCTTACTTGGTTTTGATTGATTAGTTCTTGCATCCTTGCTTCAGGACTTTGATAGTCAGAAAGGATTTCAAATCCTGCAGGTATTGCAGAAGGTATACCCATTCCCGCACCTGCTTGATATCCTGATCCAGGCATTCTTACAAATCTATTATCAAATACTCTTGGAGCACTTGTGATACCTGTGGCAGGTATCCCTCTAAAAGAATCATCTGTAACTGAAGAAGCAACAGGTGTTGAGACTCGATCTAAATTTTGTTTAATTAAATCTGCTTGTTGTTTAGCAGTCATTTGTTCTTTTTCAGTAAAAGAAATATCCTGTAGTTCAGGATCTTTTAACATACTTAATTTGTATTTTGAGGGGTTTGCAATTTTTTCTTTTTGAACATCTGTTAAAGCACTTATCTTTTCACCAAGCTGTTGTCTTTTTTGATCAACAGTATTTGACAAATTTTTAAATGCATTGATAGCTAAACCAAATAATCCACCAGAACCTAGATATTGTTGTGCTGCTTGACCCACACCTCGTGCAAGACTACCTAATCCATATCCAATATCCCCCATAACTTCTCTTGTTGTAGGCCCATATTGTTGAACTAATCTTTGTCTCTCTTGCTCTAATGTTCTAGGAGCGTCTAGCTTCATTTGAGTAACACCTGTAACACGACTTCCTGTATCTGTATAAACAGGCTTTGTATATAGGTTTTTGAATCGCTGAAGTTCATCAGCTTGTGTCATTCTTCTAGCTGCTCTGTCGTCAGAGACATCTGGTCTGTTGGAAAAGAATTCTTTACGACCTCTAGCAGCATCTAAATCTCTAGCAATATCTGCTCTACTTGTTCTAGCTCTACTAGACTTAGCTTTCAGTTGTGCAGTTGTACTAGCTGGCGTACTCCCTGGAGGGGCTGACGGTCTAGAGGGTCTCCTAATATTTGCTTTTCTTCTACGTGGTGGTGCCATTTTAATCTAATCCTGCAATTGCCCTATTAGTTGGGTCTGTTATTGTTCCTTGCCTAAATCTAGCATCTACATTAGCGTTTGTCGAGCCTTGTCCTTGGACCGTCGGCCCTTGTCCGGTGACCACGGATCCTGGACCAGTGTCGGGTGTTGTTTGATTAGATGAAAAGAGATCAGAAAAATCTAAATCATCAGTTTGTGTTTTAGGAGGAACAGTTACACTTTGATCTTCTAGTACATCATAAATTCCAAAATTTAACTCTCCATCTTTTAAAGAAATACCATTGTTTGCTTTATACAAGTCTTTAATAACATCAAATGCTTTATCAAAATTTTCATAAAATTGTCTGTAGTCAGATATAGGTAACCCATATTCTTCTGCGATTTTTTTAGCTCTTTTTTTAAAGGCGTTTCTTTCAAAATTAGTCATTCTATTAGGCTCATATTGTCCTTTTTTTAAATCATTAATAACTCTTCTATCATCAATTCTGTTAATTGCTTTATTAAAATCTTTCAAGTCTGACCCTAAGAGATATCCTGATTCTACAAATCTACTCATATCTTTAAAAACTCTAAATCTATTTTTCTCTTCTCTGACATAATTTTGAACTATTTGCTCTGGGCTTGGTATTCCAAATCCTAGAAGAGCAGTTTCTTTCAAGCTATTAGATACAAAACTATTCTCAATGTTTTTAATATCTTTTTTAAATTTAGTAACTTTATATTCAGCGGCAATACCAGGATCAATTTCTTGTCTTCTAAAACCAAATATTCCTCCAAACTCGTTTCCTAGATCATAGATACGACCATTCTTATCTGGTTTAACAAATTCAAAATCATCTATTCCAGTAAACTCGTCATCTTCATTTTTTGAGAATACTATTCTTTTCATTTGATCTATAGAACCTGGCATAAATGTTTTTAAAATGTGAGCAGTTGATTTTTCTAGTTTCTGTTGTATTGAATCTGTATCTTCAAAGACGTCTCCTCCTCTTGCCTTCTTTCCTTTTCTAAGTGTCACATCAACTAATGCCTCTGTGAGAATAGCTTCTTGAACAAATGGTTCTGCAATCTTTGTTATTCCTTTCATGACTCCTGTAAATAAATCTTGTTTTATTGAGTCGTCATCTTTTTGTCCTTGAGAAACATCGTTTAAAACTGTTATAGCTGGTTTAACTAAAGTGTCGTAAGGATAAATATAACTAATATCTAAGTAAGTTGGCTTACCATCTTTTGTATCTCCCATTGGTGCAATAATGTTGTCCTCTGAAAACCAAGGAACAAATTCTTTTAAGGCATCTAATTTTTCATCTGTATATCCATGAACACCTTTCATAAGTTCTACAAAAGTAGTCGGAAGAGCTGTTCCTATTAGTATTGCTCCTGCTATTCTATTATATCCATTAGCTTGCATTCCAAGAGATCCAATTTCTTTACCTAAAGAAACTTCATCTATACCTCTTGCAATCGTAGCAAATCCACTTTGTAATATCGCAGCAGGAAAAGACGCAAAAACTCCTATGGGTGTTCCAGATAAATCTTTGACAAATTGAGGGACTTTATCATAATTGGGAACTGTTGTTCTAGCGACGTTCGCAGCGGTTGTTTTTATTAATCTTGAAATTGACTTTTCATAATCTATTTTTCCAGTTTTAGGATTAAAAAACAAATCTGTTTCTGGATTAATATCTCTACCTAGTAGTTTATTTAATTGAGAAGGATCATTGTTTTCATATCTTTTAATCATCTTTAATAGCTTATCTTCACCAACCCAACTTTTAAGTTTTATATTTTCTGCTACATAGCTCATACTTTTTACAAAATCATCTTCTGCTAAGTATAAGTCCTTGGCTTTTCTATTTAAAAATTTTAATCCTTTAACAGAATTATTCAGTATTCCTTTAACTGGTTTTATAGTTCTGTCCAAATAAGCATCCATGTTTCCTTTCGCAAAGTCTGGTAAAGAATCATTTAAAACTTCCTGCGCCTCATTATACACAACGTTTGTGTTTACTAATCCTAACTCTTGTAACTCTGCATAGTCTCTAATATCAGTTTCTTTTAATAATTGCCCTTTTAATGCTCCTCTTGAAACTCCAACTTTAAAAGGAAGACCTGCTGCTTGTAATAGCTCTGGAATTTTATTCGGGTTTGTTAAAAATAAACTTAGGTTACCATTCATTGCAAAAAAAGAAGGAGCAGAAATAGCATTTCTTACGTGTGTAAAAGGAGAATAAAGAGTTTTTGCTCTTTGAGATAATGCTTTTGGTAGAACTAAAAAATTTTTATACATTTTGTAAAGAGGCCCAGCTTCATCCATTCTATTTACAAAACTTTTTCTAATAGAAGGGGACGTATATTTGTTAGCAAGATTATTAGGAAGAATATCTTTGCTTAATCTTATTTTTAATTTTTCAGGATTAACATTTGGTTTTAATCGAAAAGCAGCTATTGCTTCTTCTGCTGTGTCAAAAAAATATTTATCTTTACCAATCGCATAGATGTCATCAAAAGCTTTTGCGTCTGCTAACAATTGAGACATCTTTCCCATGGTGTTACCAATATTAAATACAGGATCTCTTATCTCTCCTAGTAGTGGTCTTAGTTCTTTAGGAACTGTTCTTTTTATAAGAACAGATTCTTCAATTCCTTTTCCTATTTCTAATTCTCCAAACGCACCTTTACCAGGAGCATCGTCTAATGATTTTAGATTTCCTTTAATTAATTCCTCTACTTGATTAGCAGCATCATTTCTAAATTTTGAAATGTTTTCTGGTGTAAAAAGTCTAGATAAATAATTTTCATTACCAGGTTTAAATACAAAATCGATCAATTGTTCGTCTGGTAATTTCTTTTTTGTTCCTTTGAATCTTTTTCTTAACTCAACAGGTAGTTTTTTCAAAAAGTCTTTATTATTTTCCAAGAATTTTCTAGCTTCTTTATTTTCTAGAAATTGAAATGCTTGTTCTTTTACTTCTTGAGCTGGCTTATATTTAGAAAATAATCTTGAAAAAGGTCTATTCGCTTTTAATACTGCTTCATAAACGATATTAAAGTAGCTTCCAGAATTTTTGGCTAAAGTTTTATTTAAATTTTGTATCTGTTTTAGTTGCTCTCCGCTAAGATCTCCTTCTATTTTAGTCAGATAAGTTCTAATTTCATCTGTCATATTATCTATTGAGTCTCTTCCACTTTGTAAAAGTGGAACATATTTATCAACAATCTTTTTTGCTATACCTGAATCATTTACTAAGAAATTATAAAGTTCTTTATATGCTTCCTTTTTTTGTTCTTTTGGTGCTTGTAAATAAGTATAAACCTTATCTCCAATTCTGTTAATGGCGGCATCATTTTTTACATTCGGAGCAATATTATCTGCAAACTGTCGAACTGCTAGCTCTGCTTTATCCATTTCAAAAGCAGCAACAGTTTTTGTTGCTAGCTTTTCCCCCTGGGATTTAGTTAACCTGTCTGCTATTTCTTGAGGAAGAGCACCTCTTGGTCTTACAAAATAACCTAAAGCTTTATCAATTAATCTTGTACCGAGGTCATCGCTAAACATTGCTTGCGTTCCTAATTTTGCAACTCCAACAACTTTTGATATAGCAGTTCCGATAGCTCCTCCAACTATAGCACCTTCTACTCCACCTTTAAGTCTATTCAATAATCTTCTCGATGCTTCTCTTCTTCCTATTAGGTTTTCTGTTCTATCCATCGAAGTTAAACTTAGATATTCATTTTCAAACATATCGCCTAATGTTCCGATATCTTCATCAGTTCCGATACCCTCTCCTATCGCAGCTCCAACTGCTCCGGCTCCCATGGGAGCAACCTTTTCAATAATTTTTCTTCGTTTTTCTTTTTTATTGAACTCGTTAATTTCTTTTAAAGTTTTCTTTGCTCCTTTTCCTTTTGACTTTGTTTTACCCTGTCTAGCTTTTGTTAAGTATTTTTTAGCTAATTTTTTTCCAATGTTAAATCCTGCGGTCGCAGGTACACCTATTTGTGCTAGAGTCTGTGTTATTTTTCCTATTAATCTATCTTCAGCTACTTCTTCAAACACGTTGATAGTATCAAAGATATCTTCTATCTTTTGTGCTGTATTAGTGTCAAATCCTAAATCGATCAGTTCGGCTCCAAGCCCTATTGTTCCTTCAACTAATTTAACTGCTCCCGAAAGAACACCCGCACCAGCAGAAACAAAAGCATTTGTTTCTTCTTGTTTTTCTTGATCTAGTTTTTCAACTGTCTCTTCTTGCTCTGATTTATCTTCAGTTTCTGGAAAAAGATTAGAAAAATCTTGCTCTGATTTATCTTCAGTTTCTGGAAAAAGATTAGAAAAATCTAACTCAATAGTCATGCTTAACTACCTCTTAGATTGTTTACATCTGTGTAGCCTTTACCTTCTAATGCATTAATTATGTCTTCTCTAGATCTGTCTGGGTTTTGATCCATTGCTTTTTTAATAATTTGCTCTGTGATAACTTTAGCATTGTTTGATGACCCATAAATTGCATCGGCATCTTCTTCAGCTAATCTTTTTGCTTCATCTACAGATTCATCTTGATCTCTATAAAATGTAAATCTATCTTGCTCATAGTCATCTCTTAATGTAGTTTTTTTAAATAGATAGTTTTTAACTGCTTGTTGATATGCGGTTTCAGCAGTATATATCTCTCCATTATTAGGATTCTTTGTACCAATTAAAGAATCTGCAATTTTCTGAATCGCAGATTTATCTTCTTCTTTTAGCATTGCTATTCTTAAATCTTGTTCTCTTTCCAATCTAGCTTCTTCTTTTTGGAAAGCTCTCTCTTCTTCTTTTGCGATCTCACCCTCAGCTTTTTGTAGCGCTAAGAAATCTAATTCTTTCATGAAAGAGCTCTTGTCTTGAGCTAGTTTAGCAAAATTAGCTAGAGGATCCTTGCTAGCAGTAGCTACTTTGTCTAAGAAGTTTGATCCTTGAGCAGAGGCAAGATTTAAACCAAACTGTGCTAGTTGTAAAAAAGCCTGTGTTCTAAAATCATCCTCTCCATATTCCTTTAAAATGTTTCTGTAAGTTTCAGACTTCTTTTTAAACGCATCAAACAGCTTTCTGTCTCCAGATGTTTCTGGAGCTATCTTTTTTTCTTTTGCTGAATCTTCTGATTCTAATCTTTTTGCTGAATCTTCTGATTCTAATCTTCTTGCTGAGTCTGTTGCGTCAGACTCGATAGATTCAGTAGTCTCAGTAGTATCTGTTGAAGGCTCTTGTTCTGTCAAAACAGGAGGAGGATTTTCTAAATCTCTTAGTATTTTATCTTTATAATTTTCATCTACTAAATCTGTAATAGCGGTTTTAGGTGCAAACAATCCTAAGGGATCGCCACCTTTATTCATCCTTACAACACCACCATTAGCAAATGCTGGTATTCCATACTGACGTAGCTGGTCCTTGGTCAATGGTCGTTGAAACATTGGTCTATCTAAGATAGCCATCTAACCTCCAAACAAGGAACTAATACCGCCGAATGTTCCTCCCGCTGAACCATAAGCACCAAGTCCTGCGATGCCTAATCCTAAAGCTTGTTGAAGAGCAGAAGGAGTGGGTTGTTGTGTGTATGTAATTTGTGATGAGGGAACGCCTCGTAGAATATCAGAAGCAAAAGCTGTTCTTTCAAACGGTTCTTTTTGCTCTGCTAAAGTTGTTGCTCTTGCAGCTTCAATCTGTGCTTGACCAGGAACGAATGCTCCTCCCGGTCCTTCGAAACCAAACTGTTGTGTTAGTTGTCCAAGGCCCAATAACCTGTTGATATCTTCACCACCTAGCTGTTGTCCTAGTTGTCCTAAGCCTGCTTGTCCTTGTGCGGCTTGTAGTGTTTGAGAACCTAATGTACCTAGCTGTTGTGCTGTTGCTCTTTGAGCTTGTTGAGCTTGTAAATAGTTTCGGGATAAATCTTCAAAAATTCTTTGTGATTGAACCTGAGCTAAGTTCCTAGCTTCTTCTGCTTCACGAACACCGAATCGTGATCCACCAAAGGCACCTGCTGCCACGGCTTCGGCAGAAGTTCTTTGTCCTTGAATATCAGATTGTCTTTGTAATTCAGCTAAAGCTTCTTGTGTAACTTGTTGTTGATAAGGATCCATGTATGTAGAAATTTGTGATGGATCTAAAACTTCTTGAGCGGCACCAATTGCTTCTAAGCCTGTACCAATGGTTGTCCTTGCAGCCTCTAGGTCTGGTTGATAGGCACCTAGTCCTGCTTCTGCTCTTTGAATGGCAGCTTGTTGTTGAGGAGTTAAGCCTGCTACTTCATATGCAGGAACCTCCGAAGGTCTAGACGCTAGTCCTTGTGCACCAAACACAGAC
>Ga0222718_10001187_pt1 | contig 25883 bp, 38 predicted proteins | sample C33_27DmetaG_FD_165045 | JGI IMG/M metagenome (GOLD analysis project Ga0222718, IMG submission 165045) | Estuarine water microbial communities from San Francisco Bay, California, United States - C33_27D | ecosystem: Environmental > Aquatic > Marine > Unclassified | place: USA: California...
CGATAATAATCTCGTAAAACTACTTAAACAATAATACAGAGTACTAGTAAATGGTTATAGTTACTCGTACCCGTTCAGGAAGACATATAAAGAAACCTACTCTGTTCCAGCCCACGGAAAGTGTTTTGGAAGATGATTATGGTACGGATGAACATGATACTGATATAGATTCTGAATTAGACACAGATGACGAATTATACGATGAAGATAGTGAAGAGGAATACGATGAAGACGCAGATGAAAATGGTAATCTCAAAGACTTTGTGGTAGAAGATGAAAGTGAAAGTGAGGAAGAAAGCGCTTAAAAAAAACCGTTTATATATTAGAAAATGGAAACTGATATCGGTAACCCCATTGAATACAACCCTGTTCTTCAAGATGTGCCAGAAGAGAAAGATGAAAATAACGAAAAACCCAACGAGGAGTATTACTTTCATCCATCTGATTATCCACCGCAACCACCGCCTTATCAAGGTCAAGAATCATTCGATTTATTCAAGAATGTTGATAAATCAACATGGATCATAGCATTTGCTGTATTTTTACTTGGATTTTTTATGGGGAAAACCATGCAACCAGTTATCCTCAGGTACACTTGAGAATGGAACAAACTTTCCTATATTACCAATCTTTGGAGGAATAAAATGATTAATAAAGGGATCTCTATATGTATCCTCGATAAATCCAGCTGTAGTACTAGCTTCAGGTTCCTTAATTTTTTTCCGTTCCTTTTTGTTTTTTGGACCCATCCCCCCAAAAAACAAAATGAAGAAAGCACTGACGAGAATGATTGTTACGATAATGCTAATCATTTAATATTAGATATGAAAATTATTTACTTGGAAGAAACTTCGGGTTCACCTTCATCCTTAGATTCCTCGATAGTAGCCGCAGTGGAAGCAGCAGCGTCCTCTTCGCGCTTCCTCTGACGATCCTTCATTTCCTCTGCTACTATCTCATCAGCCTCCTTGACGAGATCCTCCATGTTAGCATCAGGCTTCTCCTTCTTGAGTCGCTCTAGAACCTCAGCTGGGTGAGAGATGGGAGCCTCATCGGGTTTCGTGTAGAAGGTGGAGTTGTCGTCACCAGGGGCAAAGCCAGACTTATCAATCATACCTTGCTTACGTTCGTTAAACATACGAGCAGCCTGAGCCTGATTCTCCTTGTAACCAGTCATGATCTCCTCGAGCTTATCATTGGTGTAGTGAACATCCTCAATCTTAGAAGAGTCGGGTGGGATGAGGAGCCACTTGTACATGTCCACGACATAGATGTCAAACGTGGGATCCTCCTTCTGAAGACGCTTGGCATGGTTCGCAGCCTCATCACGGTTCGCGAAAGTTCCTCGGATCTTGATACCAAACTTATCATTCTTCTGAGGGCACTCGGGACCAACAATAGAAAGGCAAGCGAAAACCTGACCGGGGACGGTTGTATAATCTTGTTCAAGAGACATTATACCTTTTGAACGTTTGTAAACTTTAAGCCCTAAGTAGAGAATTAAAGATATGAAACTATCATGAATTATGGAAGAGATTCGAAAGAATCACAACGACGCCAAGAGAGAGCTCATTCAATGTGTGACAAAGAGTGGTCAGCATATTCTCGATGTGGGTTGTGGGTTTGGTGGAGATCTTCAAAAATGGCACAAATGTGGTGCCAATATCAACATGTGTGACCCGGAACCCGCGGCTCTCGTTGAAGCCAAGTCTAGGGCAAAAAATATGCACATGCGTGTGAACTTTTACGAGGGTGACATACACAACTGTCCAAAGCGAAAATTTGACGTCGTCTGTTTCAACTTCTCATTACACTACATCTTCAAGACTAGGGATCTCTTCTTCAGTTCAATCCATGAAATCCGAAAACGCGTAAAACCAGGTGGACTTTTGATAGGTATCATCCCAGATTCCGAAAAGATCATTTTCAAAACGCCACTCCAGGATGACATGGGAAACTTTTTCAAACTCAAAGATCACGGGAATGGTGGATTTGGTGAGAAGTTGTTTGTACACCTCACGGATACCCCCTACTACGCAGAGGGACCCAAGTCGGAACCGGTTGGGTACAAGGACTTATTGGTTACACATCTAGAGGAGCTTGGTTTTAAATTACAACTTTGGGAGGGTCTTCGAGGTAACCCAATCTCAGAGTTGTATAGTAAATTTATCTTTGCTTATACTAGATGATACCCTTTTTAGTATTGATCGCGATCAACTTGATCATACTTTTCATGATACGTGAACCAGAGAATTTCGCAGAAGTCAAGAAGAGGTACAAAATTCTCAGAGAACATATTGAGAAAACGAATAATGAAAAGTTTCGTGTGTTGATACGTCCAATTCCCTTGACAGCACTGAGGAAGATGTCAGGTACGGTGGGTTACAATGTGAACAAAGGGGCGGACATAACCATATGTATAGATGGTGAAGTGAATGAGATTATGCATGTGTTGATTCACGAGCTTGCGCACAGTACGGTACCCGAGTGGACACACTCCGATAACTTCTGGAACAACTTCATGGAGTTGAGAGGGATATGTGAATCTATAGGAATTTACACTAGATTACCAGACAAGACCAAATTCTGCGGTCAATACATTCAGGATAAATAAAATCTCGTAATAAGATAAATGCAAACTCCTGTTAATGATATGTTGGCAGCGATTTTTTCGTGGGTTGTGTTCTACGCGGTTACACAAGTCCCTAAGCACACGGATAACTACTACGCAAACCTAATTTTCTTAACCGTTATTATTCCCAACGCCGCTCGCGCCATTGTTGGTGACATTCCCCGTCTCGCAGTCGATCGCTCTTTCTTTGCTATGGCGACCCTTTTCGCGCTCATCATCACCTTCGCTATTAACGAATGGTGGAAGCGTTCTAAGGATACTGTCAAGAATTTTCATAAGAGTGATAGAAGGAAGCATTTGGAGTTGAACGGTGTTTTAGCTACCGCTTTCATTGGTGGTGCTTTGATCACCTACTTCAGTGGTATAGATAACTCTATCTATAACAACATGATGCAGCCGAATGCTTAAGCCTTGATAATGTAGCTCTTCGCGAAGAAGAAGATGAGAGCAGCTACTCCTCCAGTAGTTGCGAGACCAACCATACTTCTACCCCCTTGTTCGTTAAGGAACTTGGGGATAGAGGTCGCAAGACGATCTTGGATGGGCTTACTAACAGCAATAGCAGTACAAACAGCTACAACCAGAGAAGTAAGCTGATCATCGGTGAGATTGAGAGGATTTTTGCTCTCAGGAGCCTCCTCCTTAGTTTTTTGGGAGGAGGGATAAGCAGCTTGAGGTTGAGCAGCGACCATTTGAGGCATAACACCCTGTACCCTGGGATCCTCGGTCATCGCGGGTGGTTCCATCATAATGTCATTAATGGGTGTAGAGTCCATCGTGTCTTTATTTGTACTCATATTTTTTTCCTCTTGTTTAAACGCTGTAGAAGGTTTATCTTGGGTCTGTAATGGTACCATTCCTTCACCATCGTCAAATAGGTTCATAGTGTACACGTGTTCGGAAGACATGTTATTATAATCGTATGTTTTCTTGAAGTGTTAAGTGACGCGCCTATTTCTTTTTCGTGATTGTGAGCTTGGTTTTCTTCGTCGTCTTTTTGGCGTCCTGTTCCACTTGATTTATATGCTTTGGGTTGTACATCTTTTTATGCATATTCCAAAGTTGGGGGCTACCAACCCTGAAGTTTTTCCTAAGAGTTGCCTTGTACCAAAATACACAATCCTGAATTTTATTACTCTTAACGGTGTTATCCAGTACCAGGCATTCGTAGTTTTCCGTACAGGCGTCCATGACTTTACAAAACATATCGAAAGATGGAAAAATCCCAAAGAATGACTTGTACAGTTTCTCTCTATTTTGTATGATGTTCTCTCTCAAAATAAAGACATAATCCACGTTAGCACGAAGAGCTGGTGGTAAGTCCATGACATACTGCATTGTAAGCATAAAGAAGATCTTCCAATGACGACCATTCATAAAACATTGCCGAATACATGTGTCCTTTAGAAACTTCGAATCGTACATACAATCATCCAAAAGCATAAACGCTCCACAATTTGTTTTCCCCCCACCAACCAGCTTTCTCTGTCTAGCCATAACCCTCTCTATGGCATCTCGATCGTAATCACCATATACGAATAGGTCAGGAATGAATTCGGAATAAAAATGATTTCCCTCTTCTGTTCCAGAAAGCACTATCCCCGCTGGTAAATGTTTCTTATGATACATAATGTCCTTAACTAGGGTTGATTTACCTGTATTACGCTTTCCTATGAATACACAAACCCGATCATCCGCGATAGTCTCAGGTTTGAATTTCTTCAACTGAAGATTCATTCTAGTATAGCGCTCCGTTTTATTTACCAAAATTTTACTCATATACAGTAGGAATGGCTGGTCGATTAAGACTTGCTACATCAGGAATCCAAGATCAGTGGTTAACTGGTGAACCACAGTTTTCATATTTCCTGATGAATTTCAAGAGGCATACGAAGTTTTCGTTCGACTATGTAGAGAGCCAGTTTGATGGGAAGATTGATTTCGGTAGTCTTCTCACATGTAGAATTCCTGGTGACAAGGGGGATCTCATCAAGAACCTTAACCTTAAGGTTACTCTCACAAATCCAAACCCCAGTGCCAACGTATGGAGTAAATCTATAGTATCACATCTTATAGATTACGCTGAATTGGTTATTGGTGGTCAAGTTGTACAAAAGATTACAGGGGAATACATTTACATGTATCAGCAGCTTCATAGTACCAATGATGATATTGAACAGACTCTATACTTCTTAAATGGACATGGTAACATACTTGCATATACTGGTGAGTACTCATACTTTTTAGACTTACCATTCTATTTCTATAGAAACCCTAGTCTATCTATACCAACATGTGCCCTCACAAAACAAATCGTGGAGGTTAGAATCAAGACGAGACCCCTGAGAGAACTTATACACTTTGGTGCACCTGAAACGATTAATGCTTCTATAAAGAAGTTCTCATTGGATACAGAGTTTGTGTATCTCACTGATGATGAAAAGGGATTCCTGGTATCTAGACCAATTGATTACGTCATTACACAACTCCAGATTGCCAAATTCAAGATGGATCCCGGTGAAAAGAAAAAATCTGTGCTACTCAAGTTTTCTCACCCTGTAAAGGAACTCCTATTTGTATCACAATCAGAGGATTCAGTTCAAAATAACTATCCAAATCAGTATAATACAATTACAAATGCTGAACTTCGGTTTAACAATGAGGTTGTTTTCAATAGGAACAATCTGTTTCTGACCTATGAACAACCTTTCAAACATCATATAAACTCTCCACAGGCTTCTAGTACCTCCAAATTTGGTATGTATTCCTTCTCCTTACAACCCGAGATGTACTATCCAACGGGGCAGGTGAATATGAGTCGTATATCTCATAAACTGTTTACAATTGAGATTGATCCATTAACTACAACAGATTACAATAATACACGGGTGTACGCCATAAACTACAATATCCTCAGATTTGAGAGTGGATTAGCCGGTTTAAAATTTTAGGTGAATATAGTAGTAATGGCTGGTAGAATACAGATGCTAACGTCTGGATCCCAAGACAGGTATTTCACGAGGAATCCAGACTACAGTCATTTTGTAGAAGCTTTTAAGAAGCACGCAAACTTTTCTACACAGTACGATGATTTAGATCCAGAAAATGAAGCGGATTTTGGGAAAAAGATTAAGTTCAAGATTCCCCAAAATCAAGGTGATCTATTGAAAACATTGAGTGTAAAAATGACTCTACCAGAAATTCCAGGTAATCCTGTATACATAGAATCGGTTGGTCATGCCATAATTGATCATGTAGATCTCATCATAGGTGGTACCATAGTTCAAAGGCTTTATAGTGATTATCTCCAAATATATTCAGAGCACAACGTTACACAAACGAAGCAAAAAGCACTTGAACAACTCATTGGAAAGTATTCACTTAGAACGAGTGATAAACTGGTGGGTGAAGTAGATCCAGCTACGGTCGTTAATGGTGTCCTCATACCTAACAAAGGTATCATCATAACAGGTACACTCGGTGCTAGTTCAGATGAAAACTTCTTTGTTGATCTACCCTTTTACTTTTACAAACATCCAGAACTTGCTATACCCCTATGTGCCATAAACAAGCAAGAAGTTGAGGTTGAAATTACACTTAGAAAACCGGAAGAAATCATGGTTGACATTGACGGTGATCGTGTTACGTCACCCCCCGATATACACATTAAGGACTTTAAACTCTCTACAGAAGTTGTGTTTTTGGATAAAAGTGAGAGATCCAAGATGCAGAAGATGAAGAAGGACTACATCATAACACAGGTACAACAGAATGTATTTGATGTGGGTGTAGGCATTAATGAGGGAACGTTCAATCTTGACTTTAGAAATCCAGTCAAGGAACTCTACTTTGTGATTCAAAGACAAGGTACTAGAGGTAATGGTGTATCACAGGGTAACTTCGTAACACCATTTGATTACGATAATACGGCTCTCACGGCTGACAACAAGCGCATTCTTTACGAGAACCTCAATTATCTCACTCTAAAGTTTGATGGTCAGGACATTATTACAGAAGAAACTGGCAATGTTCTTATGTTGAAAGCTGTCCAGGCGGCGATACATCACTCCAAGACACAACTCATTAGGAGATTCTATTCTTATAGCTTTGCTTTACAACCAGAGGAGGCTTATCCAACTGGGCAGGTGAATATGAGTAACGTAAAAGAGCAAATACTCCACCTAAGTCTAACGTCGTGTCCAGATTTTGCCAGACAAATTCGGGTCTACGCAGTAAACCACAATATTCTCCGTGTTGGTGAGGGAATTGCGCAATCTCTTTTTACTCTTAAATACTAAAGATGAATATGCAAAGTGGTTTTGGTGATGCTGGAGACAGAATGGCTGAACAGTACATTGAAACAATGACTAACATTCTTCTTCCTGTTTTTGAAAAGGGTACCCTACTCGCAGCCGAATATTGCAAGGCTTGTGGGAGAGACACGTTACTCTCAGAAGACATGGAATATGCGATGAAATACTGTGCTATGAACGCAGTTGGTGAGACTGTTGGAACTATGTTCCCAGATCTATACGAAGACGAAGATGACTCTGATGATGAGGAAATGGAGGTTGTAGACTCAAACGAGTGTCCCACATTTGAGAGATACTCAGGCGTAGATCCACAGTTCATTCGAGTTAACGAGGCATACGATCGCTGGGATTCATGGGTGCCACAAAACCCGACAGAACAGATGTTAAAAAATGCTATTAATAGTAATGAGCCAATGGGAGCCTGAAGGTTGGAACTTTGACGATTCTGGAGTAAAACTTCATGTTTATGGTGATAACGATTCAGACAGCAGCTCTAGCGGAGATATATCAGGGGACGATCAACTCTTTGCGAATTCAAAAAACGTTAAAAAAACCAAGTATAAAAAAATTGAAAAGGAAGAATTGTTACCAGAATAAATAATTTTCCTAACCTATAGTATACTACTCACGATGAAGGCGGCTATGCAAACTGTCACCCTTGTTACCCAGGAACTGGAGACCCAGTCTCTCAATGCGATTGTTGCTGGTTTCTCTTTCGCGGCGGCGATGTCCTGGATGGATGTCGTCCGTTTCATCATTAACCAGGTCATTAAGGTGCCCAAGAATGGTGGTACCCAGTACGCGCTCACCGCGGTGCTTACTACCCTCCTCTCTATCGCGGTCTACATGATGATCTCCACCGTGTCTACTCGCGTATCCAAGCCTGCTCAGCCCGTCTATGCCATTACCCGCTAAGTGGGTGGGGCTTTAGATCCCCCTTTCATAAGAAACATCAATACAATACCGAAGAAGGCAATAATGCCTATGTAAATATAGACTTCCTGGTTGTACAGAATCTCGCTTCCCAGATTCTTTACTTTCTCCTTTTTCTTCTCCTTTTTCAAAAACTTGTCCAATGGAACTTTGGTTAAACCCTCAAGCTTGTCCGTGGAACACTTAATCTCAAACTTTAGAACGTGTTCGGTGTTACCAACTTCATATGTTGTGAGAACGCCGTTATTCATGTACAAAAATTCAATTCCTATATCTTTGATAACCTTCTGTGGTCCTGAGTGAAATCGGTGTACGAGGGGATCATCAGAACCGTTAAATGTTATACTGGTTGTACCATCGAGAAGGATATGACCAGTGTAATGTGGTGTACCCGTTTGACCACTATCTTGGGGTCTCCCCACATACACAGATTGATTGAGTTCGTCTGAACCTGAAGACAGTCTCAAAATTAAGGAATTGGGTGAAGGTGATTGAGGTGTAGGAATACGTGCAGACACGAGTCGTATCTCCTCGACGTGGTATATGGGATTTTCTAACGCAATGACGTAGTTGTTAGAGTTTGGGTATACACTCGAATCACGCTGACTACTATCTATGCTTAGGGTATGGACCTTCATTAAAATATAGGCACAATATTTTAATGAGTGTTTTCAACAGTTTGAGACAAATATCTAACGATAGAGAGCGTGTGAAAGAGGATTGTTTTCCAGTTGCCTGGCAGCAATACCAAGATTTCTGGAGTTGGGGTTTTCGTTACCCTTGTAAGGGTTAAACTGGTGGAAAGTCTTGTTCTGGTACTGTTGAGTCCATCCACCATTGGCTGCGTTCATGCGTCCATCAATGCGTGAGGTGTCACTGCGAACCGCGGTAAGTTTACCACCCTGCTTGAGGGCGCTCTCACGAACATTCATACGACCAGCGTTGCCCATCCTGTTTGGCTTGCCTCTACGATCTTCTGGGCGGAAACCATACTTGGCGAGTTCCTCGTTGGTCTTAGCACTGACCCGGCTCGCAGCACCAGTGGCGTAAGCACCGTGGAAACTGTGAATACCTGGGGCTGGTTGGTTGTTGTACATGTACTGCTCATCGTTGCGATCAGCCTTGAACCTCGTGGGATCTTGGGCGAGCGTCTGAGCCGAAACCATACGCTTAGCACCATTGTACCCTAAGCCATCATTGCGCATACCAGTTTCGGAACGGTTGGTGGTTCTCTTAGTTCTCTCATGCTCGTTACGGGGAACGACACCAGTCATGCCCTGAGCGCGACCAGCCATAGTAGGTAACCTAGAGGGTAAGTAGGAGGTTGTCTCGGGTTTGTTATGAGTAAGTTGACCAACCTTCGCAGAGCGACCACCGGTAACATCCGCAGCTGGACCAGAACGTCCTGGTAAAGTTGTAAGACGGTACTCACCAACATTGATAGGATTGACCCTAAACATCTGTTGATACCCACCAACAGCTGGCACATTGGCGTCAACACCTAAACCTGGGCCGACCAGTTGCTTCTCTACTGGAGAAAGGTTATTCATACGCCCCTGATCGAACATACGACCACGCATGTCAAGTAATTCTTGTCCACCACTTCGTTGCTGACGACCAATATCCGCGAAACTTGCCATCTCCTTCTTGGATGGGACTTCTACTCGGGAAACAAAATCATTCTCTTTGAATGTGGGAGGAAGAGCGGGACCAGCCCCACTATCATTTGCTAATGTGATATTTGCCTCTGGACTATAGTTTTCAGTCTTGGACTTACTTAAAGTCCTTCCAGCATAAACGAGACCAGCTACGGCTAAAACCGAAATAGGATCAGCCATTCTTATTTCTTACTGATATTTTTATTAACGTATCTTTTCTGGAAAAGACCATTTTGAAGATCGGCGCGGGTGCTGGCGGGTTCATATTTGATGGTGCGGAGAGGGACCTTGCATTCCATGTTGGACAGAGGGAAAAGATTGCGCTCATACGTCTGAACGATGTGCTTGTTGAAACGAGAAGTAGATTGAGGTCTAAGTTCGTCACTCGTATCGATGTATTTCGCTGGGGCACCCTTACCAGCCATATAAGGTGCGGTACCATACAACATAGTGTTGGGACGGGATCCGTAATTTAATTGACTGGGCTGAGGGTAAACGAAAACTTCATCGGTAGCTTTAACGGGTGGGACAGCACCCCTGTTCTCAATAATAGAAAGACCTGGTTGAAGCTGGTACGCCATTTATTATTACACAAGAATATTAATCTAACTATACGTTCCGCCACCGCCCCTCACGCGACCACCACCCCGGAGACCTCTGACATCTCCATCGGAACCAATTCCAGCAAAAGCCTCTAATTGAACACCCCTCGCATCAGGGTTGCAAAACTTCGAATCACTCTTACACATGGGAGCATTCTTGGGACCATACAACCACTCAGCAAATTTGGTTTGATCGCCTGGAATTTTCGACACTGGCGCAGTAACAAACTGGCGCTCGAAAGCGTTACGCTTGTACATGGGTAAAGTGGAACGAGAACGTCCAGAATCATACGAAACCTGATCACCGCTGAATTTTTTAATTAAAGGCTGGGCTGTGGCATAATAGCAGGCTTCCAGACGATTTGGGGCATCCGTGTAATCTGTCATGAGCACGTTACCGAGGGGATTCTCCTTGGTGGGCTTCTGACATACATCCGCTTTGTCTGTGGAACCATATGGCTCCTTGACAAGTTTCGCCTTGTACATCACATAAATGATAGATAACATCGTTGCGCCTAGAACGAATATACGAGGATCCCGACGAATCACGAATAAAACACACATGGTGTAAATAATAAATCGTGACGCCGAATTGATCCTATCCTCTGGTGTTTGTTTGCTGTTAGGCCAGAACTCTAGAATTTTTTTATTACTGACAAGTTGTTGAGGATCTTCGAACCAAACTTTCATTTAATATAGATGAGGTTTATTTTTTGGGGAGACGGCGAGTACCATTCTTTTTAGGAGCACCCATATCCATACCAGCCATCATACCAGACATAGAACCCATCATCTTCATGAGTGCATCCTGATTAATATCACCACCGTCACCTGACGCCATCTTATCAGCCACATCCTTGGCCATAGCCTCAATGGCGGTGAGGGTATCCTCGGGTACAGATTGGATGGTGGTTCCTAGAATGTACAAAGTTTGGAGATACTGCCAAACGGCATCCTTGGTACCATCAGTCATACGCTTCCACAGATTAATGATATCCATTTCATTGAGAAAGTCAATGTCCTTGGAATGAACGAGGATGAACTGTTCATCCTTGGCAGAAACACTATCTGCGTGGGGTTTAACACTGTCCATGAACCCATTAACTAGGAGACGAGGACTTGTACTCTTAATAAGATCGAATGAGGTTAACATCTTCTTAATGCTTTTTTCATCTGGAAAAGTCTTGTGCAATTCCACAAGAAATTGCCCCATCATGTCATTAAACGCAGAGACGGACGCCATTTTCTTAATAGTACGGTGTAATCTTTAAGTTAGAAAGGGTCGTTAGAAATAACCTCTTTTTGACCAAGGCCGTTAAGTACAATTACGTATACGAGAATTGCTACGAGTACGGCTGGTTTGGTGTATTGATTCATTTCTAATTTACCTTCATTATTCAGATACGCTTTCAGGTGAATATAACCCGCTGTTGTAGCACCGGCAATTAGGCCAGCATATACTGGGTCACGTAAATAGTCGGAGAGTTCCATTTAATTATAACCAACTTTTTTTGTACGGTAGTCTGGTGCGTCACCAAATAAAACATCATCTTCCTGCTGAGGCTGAGGCTGAGGCTGTGGCTCCATTGGAGGCTCTTGTGGTGGTTCAGATGTTTGAACGGTTGGTATGGTTTTAAACTCATTATCGAATTCACCTGGCTCCTCCATCTCAGGATTTCCCATTGGCTGCATTTCCTGGAGTTCCTCTGGGGCGGGTTCCATACCACCTTCTGGTTCCCCCTCCCCATCAAAGACGTCAGGATCCTCTGTATCTTGAACATCCCCATCTAAATCTATGTCTCTAGACTCTTGGGACATGTACGTCTGTAAAATCTGTTGAACTGGGATTAACTCCTTCACGGAGTTTTCAATAGCTGTACAGAAACGAGTAGTTAACTTCTCATCTCGGTGGTAGATGCTCTGATCTTCATGGAAAACGTAGGGATCCCTGTAGAGATCCTTGGCGATGTTATTGTAGCAGGTTTGAATGAAAACCTCGTTTGTTGGTAGCTTTAGGGAGATCTTCTTGTTGTCAGCCTTAAGGCGGACCGCAGAGAGAATCTTTGTACAGGCAACAAAGACAGCCGCTAAAAGATCACTAAACCAAGCGCATCGGTTTGCGATGTTATCAGAATGCTGTTTAGACATAGCGTTAGACCAGTTTGGAACTTCTTGGAGTAACTTCTGAAACATCATGAGATGCTTCTTCCCCTTGGAGAGAGTATGAGCCTCCGCATACATATCATTGAAAACGTCAATCATAGGTGGACACATAATAATGCACATTTGTCCGAGATATTCCTTCTTCGCCTCGACGAGCACATTCAAATTGTCCATTTATGATTAAGTGGGTTTTAAAATTCAATATTTACTACGCACTTCCCCTGTATTTGTTAGCTATCTTCTTAAGATTCATGAGATTAGGAAAGTCTACATCCTCTTCGGTATAACTTTCACGTTCTTTCTTCTTTTTTGGTACCACCCAAGACACATAAATGTCGTATTCACTTATAAGTTGTACAGTGAAGCCACCAAGTTGAAATTGTCTAACAACATAACGAGCGGCGGCCCCTCTATCAAAAACTGGGTATCCTATCAAAATTACTGGAACCGTTAAGAATATCTGTTTATGACCAAGTTCTACACACTGTTTAATCTTCGATGAAAATTGTTCGTAAATTTTTGTATAGATCTCTTTTCGTATTCTTTTTCTCTTATCATCAATTTGTATTATGTCATTGATGTTGATCATTACAATTAGCTCAATTTATTTTTTATCAAATCTAACTCACCAACATTAGGGACTGCACTTTCCTTAACGAGTTTGTAATCGATAAACTCTTTACCCATAGAACCCTTAGTGTACACCTTTACTTTATCGGGTGCCTGGTCACTGAGGGGTTGAGAACGAAGAGAAATCAACTTAAGTTTTCCATTGCTGATGCTAAAAGTTGATATGACAGCGAAACCGAAGGAGAAACCATCGTTACGAACCGCCATGAAAGTGGCTTCATAGAGTTGACCAGTGGTACCCTCATACACCTTAACGGACTGAGTTTCAATGATATAAGTGGAAAATCCAAGGCGCTTGTTCATTTCCTTGTTTGTTTGAAGAACCAATTTCTCCATGGTATCGTGGTCAACTTTACCCTCAATCTGAGAGTAACCGGAGAGATCTGGTCTGGGGTCGTTAAGTTTAACATAATCAACAGGCTTCTTGTACCCTGAGAATCCAAAGGTCTCTGTGAAATTTTCACGCCTGATCATAGTCAGGATGAGTAACATAAGTAAAACACCGATGACGATCTTGAATGAATCCATCTTTACTATAATGCGTTAATTTTTTTTTACAAAATACCCCATATACTAGTAGATGTCTCTGTTGATATATAGCCCGAGGTGTAAGCACTCTATGGATATCGTCCAGTATATCAATGGTAATCAGCAATTGAAACAATTAATACATTACCACAACGTGAACACACAGGGTATACCTCCCCAGTATAAGACTAAAATAAACCGCGTACCGACCATGCTCACCAAGAATGGAAAGATCCTAGTTGGTGGTGAAATAAAAAACTGGCTCGACTCCCTTCTACCCAAAAAGGATATTGAACACGCTGGATTTGGTGGTGGTGTGTGCTCAATGTCAACAATAGATGGAAATGATAGAGATCCGAACATGTTTTACATAGATAACTACGGTCAGTCTCTTCAGCCAGCTATGACAAAGGAACTAGAGGATAAAATAAGTAGAGACGTCAATAAAGGAGAAGTTTATACAGATTTAAAGATGTAACGCGTTTTTTGAATAGTCATGAAATTAGTTTCTATACAAGCATCAGCCTTTAAGTCTACTTTTGAAGTTTTAAAGGATATTCTAAACGATGTAAATATCTACTTTCGCCCACAAGGTATGTACATAGTTACCCTAGATACGGCGAGGACATCCCTCATTGACCTGTTCCTAGCTGCTGATAACTTTGAGGAGTATCAATGTGATCAAGAGGAGATAATCGCTGGTATTAACATTTCCAACACCTTCAAACTCATGAAAACGATCACAAATAATGACGTCATCAAACTTGAGATTAATTCCAAGGAGTTTATGGATATTGAGATTACGAGTGAATCCAAGAAGACGAGTACTAAATTTCAACTCAAACTTTTGGATATTAACGAAAATAGCATAGAAGTTCCTGATGTTATGATGTCTACTATCACGACTTTACCATCGGCGGATTTCCAAAGACTTTGTCGTGACATGTCCAACCTTGGTTCAGAAATTGAGATTAAGAGGGATGGTAAACTTCTTCATCTTTCATGCATGGGGGATTTCGCAAATCAGGAAACCTCGATTGAGTGCCCTGATGACAGTCCTAAAATCGCAGGTTTATACAGTCTAAAATACTTAAATATCTTTACAAAGGCGACGAGTATGTGTGCGTCTGTGCAAATTATACAAGAAACGGGTAATAGATTCCTAATCTTGAAATATAATGTCGCGAATTTAGGAGAGCTTAAGTTTTACCTAGCCACTAAGGTATCCGAAGATCATTAATAAAACCAGTTGTGGTTGAAACTACCTTCTTCATACCTATTCCGTTCGTTAAAATAATGTTAGGAAGTTCATCGTTTAGATACTCGGGTTCATAATATAAAAAATCAGTCAGTGAAACCTTTTGTCCATGGAAATCGTTCCTAGGACCGGCGTACCGTTTCACCTTTTCAGTAATGTTTCTAATTGGCTTATCATCATGGTCAACTATCCAAACACTACTCAAAGGGATATTAAATTTCATACCACTTTGTTCTTCTTCACCTGGTGTAAAGTTGATGTCGTTAGATACAGCTGTGTACACACGACCGTTGAAATAATACTTAATTCGTAGAATGATGTGCTCAACATTTTGGGGTATCGTTGTATTTCTAAAATCTTCGCCTGTGACATCTACGTAGAAGTTATCCAATATACCATCCCAATCCTTACTTTCCTTTTCCCAGAACTCATCCTCCACTAAATACTTCATGTCAGTGTTTATTGTATATTCAATTTCTTCTGACACGATACTGTAATCATTTGGAGTAACAAGTTTTTTATAAAAGAAGTAAAGGTTACTTAAAAGTTTGACCAACATCCTTATATAAGAATGGAAGGTAATTTTTTAAGTAGATATAACAACAAGGTGGAAGAATGGACTGAGCTTATTAAGAATGACCCTATAAATAAATCCAAATATGAAAGAGAAATGTCAGATTACATGATAAAGTGTATGCCTTTTATTGAAAGACATATGACTGATGAGACTGAAAAAACACATACAGATAACGTATTTAACCTAAAAGAAACTGTCGGTTTAGCTAGGAAAGATATTTTTACTGATTATCTAGTTGAAGTGGAGAATAAGAATATATCTAGACCAGTGGAGAGAACGATTGAGATGTGTTCACACTGTGAATATAGTAATATCATTCTCGTTCAAAATACAAGTGATTTGATATGTGATGGTTGTGGTAGAGTTGTTGCAGCCCATATAAACGAAGAACTTACATATCGTGAAGAGCAAGAGACATCTGAGAAGATTGTAAACTATTCATACAAGAGAGAAAATCACTTTAACGAATGGCTGTCACAATTTCAAGCGCAAGAAACAACGACTATACCACCAGAGGTTATGGAACAACTTAGATCAGAACTCAAAAAGATGAAAATCAAAAATCTTGAGGATATTACCCACGCAAAAATACGAGGTCTCCTCAAGAAGCTTCGCCTCAATAAATACTATGAGCATGTACCTTTCATAGCCAATATACTTAGTGGTATTAAACCGCCAAATATGCCATCGGAGTTGGAGGAGTGCCTACGTTTAATGTTCAAGGATATCCAACGACCATTTGATGATAATTGTCCAACCGAAAGAAAAAACTTTTTGAGTTACTCTTATGTACTCTACAAGTTCTGTGAGCTTCTTTCCGAAGATGAATATCTTCAATACTTTCCATTGTTAAAATCAAAGGAGAAACTTTATCAACAAGATGTCATATGGAAGAAGATCTGCCATGACCTCAAGTGGGAATTTATTCCCACAATATAGTAGATGGCAGTCATTTTTATGCTCAGTACCAATGGGTATCTCAGTCAACATGGATACGTAGATGTCAAGAAGAAAACCAAACTTTCTAGACATCGTGCGTTGATGCGAGTTTTCCGTTCAGGTGAATCACCATTACGTTTATTTCGAAGACTTCATGCACTCGTGATTCTTTTCAAAAACAAGGATCCTAAACTTTCCAAAATTTTTAAAGAGGACAGGAATTGGGTTAAGAAAAAGTTGATGTAGAAAAAGATCTTTATCTTCTAAAAAAGATTTTTCGAAAAAATAATATTGAAATATATTAATGTGGTTACTCTTAGGATTAGCACTTTTGTTAAACACTCTTGTTGGGAGATTCATATCTAGGGTAAGGGGTGAGGGTTTTGGTGGAAAAATTAGAGATGTTGGATTTGATGTGTTACCTGACCTTACCAAGTATGAATTCCTTCATGATGTGACGTTGATTGTACCACTTGTTCTTTTGGTTCTTAATTGGAACAGGATAAACCAAAATGGGTACATATCCTTCTTGACAACTATGTATTTCATGAGGGCTCTCTCAAATATGGTGACCCAATTCCCTCGTGCAAAGTCTAAACCATGTAATGAGGGTAGCCCGCTTTCCAACTGTAACGATTACATGTTCTCTGGGCACACCACCTTCAACATAGTCACTTCATACTTCTTGAAGAATGGTATGTTCCCCATTTACCCCATACTTTCATCCCTTACAACAATTTCTACGAGGGCACACTATAGTGTTGATGTTCTTATGGCTTGGATTATCTTTTTCGCACTTAAGTGTAGGATTAAAGCTTAGATTATAAGCATAAACAATGACATCCGACGACGAACAACTCCTTTTCGCACTTTATGAATTTGAAAATGCACGTCCACGTGTACTTTCTTATCTAGAGCGTACATACGAAGATCCTGCGGTCCAACATTGTATAGATCAAGCTAAACATCATCTAAAACTGGTGCACGAACTCTTGGAAGGAGCTGTGTTAAATCCGCAGACACATTACGATGATGCTCGTACATTTTATCAAACGCTTTGGAAAGTTCTCCCTCTGATGACTTTACTTCAATCTTTCGAACCTCAACCTCCCGATCCGGTTGAAGAGGGAAGTTCACCAGATACGCCGTCCTCAGTCCTGTCAAGTCAAGATATTTTTGAGCCTGTAACTCCATTCCATCAGTCAGAGCCCTAATAGCTTTTAGTTCTACTATTGTAGTGTCATCTATGATAATATCAGCTCTCAATTGTCCAACTACATGACCCCTAAACCTTACCAATATATGTCTCTCAGATTCATATGGAACTCTTTTCTCCCTTAGATACACTTCAGCAGCATTGTGATATACTCTCTCACTGTAACCAGGACCCAGTTCAGAATATATCTCCTTCATCATATCTTCTATATTTATAGACGTCATCTATAAAGAAATGTTTAATTTTCTCTATATATGTTAAGATGCCCCAGTCAAGTGGTTTTTTCAAGACTGTTGCGAAAAAAACTGTAAGAGATCGTGAATTGGAACGAATCATAGCGCGAATAACTAATCTGAACGCATTCACTAACAATGTTCGAAAAAATCAAGCCGTGAGAAAAATACAAAAAGCTTGGAGATCCGGAAAAATGAGGGAAAGGATGCGAGTTCGACAACTTGTGAGAAATTTACAAGCTGGTATTGTGGATAATCTCGCCAATGAATTGAATAAACTCAATTTGACAAACAAAAATAACAATGGAAATGTCATTATGGCTAACGCTCCCCCCCTTCCTAAAAAGAAGCGTAAAAGTGCTAATAGTAACAGTAACAGTAACAATAATCAAGCTAAGGCATACAGAAAGAGACAGGTGAATCTACCTAATATAAACATTGGTGGTGGAGGCATGGGCTGTGGATACGCGGGTATTCCAAGGTATATGCAAAGAGCACAAGAAAGATTTGACAACGCGAATGTGGTGTCAGCCTTCCTAGACTACACTATCGCCACTAATCAATACGGTATATTGAAGAATATATCCAAAATATTGAACAGACGTGGTGCGGCAAATACATCTTCTAGAATTTCCGCGGGTAAGCAAATTCACTTCTTCATGGTTGGTATACGGGATGTGGACAAGGCACACGCAATCAGTGTCTTAGTTGATCCCGGTGTTCATACGAATGAATTTAGGATGTGGGTATTTGACCCCCATGGTCAGGATTCTAGGGGTTCTATTTGGGGTACAACTATGCGTCAAAAGGTAGTACCAATCATTAAGGATTTATGGGGTTCAAACTTCGCGGTTAGATACTACAATGGTCCCAACTTACAAGCGGACAATAATAGGGGTGTCTGCACAACCTTCTACGTTACTTTCATGGACTACATCCGCGCCCTCATAGCTGGAGAAAACATCAATGGGATAACTCGTTTTGCGGCACAGGACTCTACTGCTAGAAGAAAATACTTCTTAAATTTCCCTCCCGAAATTAAGAGTTTAGTTGTAGTTAAAAACAAAACGCGATAAAGTCTCAGTGTATAACAGGTTAGTGTCAATGAAATTTAGACTCATGCGCCCAAATATGGCGATAAGAAAGAAGAGAATAAAACTTTCTCGTGAAGTGGTTCACGATTTGAAAGAAGTGAGTAAATTATCTTCTTCCAAACAATGGGAATTTGCGGGCAATATTGAGTACAAAAATTTCAAGTTTAGTAAACCAAATATTGTTACATCAAAAAAACGAAACCGTGTAGAAGGTCCTGAAATTGACGAGGTTTGGTATTCTGAAATGTCATTTCATACGCACCCAGGTATCGGTCATCATGATGGGACTGTATGTCAGAATACACCAATATTCGCAACTCTCCCCAGTAATGCGGATTTTGATGCATACATAAAAGGGTTTCCTGAAATGCAAGTCAATATAATTTGTGACTCACACGGGTACTACGTTATTAACATCCTTAAATCAGCGTACATGAGAGCATCACCCTTACCTGAGGCTGTACACGAATATATGAGAAAGGTACGCAGTAAGCCGTTCATGCGTATATGTGTATTTTCCGATAATGGAATTGAATATTTTCAAACCACTGTAAAAAACTGGAAAAGAGAAATTAATGAGTACATCGACCCAGAAATGATGAAACTTTTTGGAGTATCAATTCGTTATTATGGATATGACGATGATCCCCCAATTGTTACTGTCTATCGGGATATAGACGTAGTATAGCATCTTCTAATTCATCCACTTCATACCAAGCCCAATGACATTCTGACGAGTCCTTGTCAATCTTACAAATTTCCTGTGCTTCTTTTATCGCTTCAGTAAAACGAAAACGAAGTCTCAGATTCTCCTTAATTGGTCTCACCTCTACGATACTTGGTCTCTGATACATATTCTCAAGAACATTCCGCCGAGTCTTTGCCAATTTTATTTTGTACAAACTATTTTCAGAGAAGGTTGCTACACATTTCATACTTTATGAAGGTATTAAAGTTTTAAGTTGATAATAAAACATAAGATGTCCTCTTACAGCGTTGAACCTTGTAACTTCAAGTACCGTGTATCCTCTCTCGAGAAGGTTGTAGATGGCGATACCATTGATGTGAACATCGACTTAGGTTTTGATGTATGCACAAAGCAGCGCGTTCGCCTACTCGGTATTGATACCCCCGAGTCCCGTACATCTGACAAGGAGGAGAAGGTCTTTGGTCTTCTCTCGAAGAAAAAGCTAAAGGATTGGTGTCTCAAGGCTGTTGCATCTGAGAAGGATGACGTGGAGATCGAGCTCAGATGCCCAGAGGCTGATTCTAGGGGTAAGTTTGGTCGCGTACTCGCAGAGGTTTGGGTTTCAGAGGATGGTGTATGGACCAATGTGAACAAGTGGATGTGTGATGAGGGTTATGCGGTACCCTACGCGGCACAAAATAAGTCTGAAGTTGAAGGACTTCACCTTGAAAATCGTAAGAAGCTTATTGAAAGGGGTGAGATTACAGTTTAACGCTTTCGTCTTCGTATATAATAAATTATGAGAATAATGATTAAAATGGAAAAAAGTATGAGTTGATCTTCAAACACGTAATCTATTATCAGATTTGGGTTGGCTAGTAAATATGTAAGATCACTTCTATTAAAAATTTGAGTGAGAGACATGTTGATACCGTGCCCTTGTGTAGCATGCCATGACCAAGGTGGAATCATAAGACTGTCACCTGGTTGAAGCGTCACTTTGTATACTTTCATTTTGCTATGGTCTAATTGAAAGAAATCCTCCTTAGCAAAATTAGATTTACCCATGTGAAAGATGCTATTTTTATGGATATTCGGGTTATCATAATTGTTAAAAATATAAACCGTTTTACTTCCAAATAACTGGTTTAGTACAAAATCTGAATTCACGTGTAGATGTAAACCACTCGCATGATCTTTTCCCAAATACAACATAAGCGCCTCAACCTCTTTAGGCTCGGTATTTGGATTTCTCAATGCTTCTAGTAGCTTTTTTGGTATTTTATGTTCAAATAGATCAACTTCTGCGCAGTATAAACGAGGTGATAGATCCTGTTTCCAATGTTTAAATAGATTTGGTAGAGTGCTTTTACCCATATCTGCGGAGGTGGTTTCTGTTTCGTGTGTATCATAAATTTCTACAGGTAAAGAAATATTTCCAAACATACCGACTATCTGCTTAGTGTTCATCTTGATCGCTGTAGGCTGATACAATCCACGTATTACAGTTGGTTCTTTGATGTTATCCATGAGTAGCGTCTTCTTTTCCTCTGGTGTCATGTTACCATAGATATATGTAGGTAAATCAAGGTATGAACTCATCTATAATAAGCATCATATTAAAGTTTTGATATATATACACAAGTATGCTATGTAGACGACGGTTAAAAATAAAATTTCCGTTTAAAATCAGACCTCGTTTATACATGGTGGTAAAGGTTGAAGAAACTATCATAAAACGAAAAAAACGCCGTAATCGTAAACGGAGAAGAATGAAAACAAAATTAAAGAAAAAGAAGGTAAAACGTATAAATGAGTTTTACTTCGTTCTTTAGAATTTTCGGTAAAAAGGTGGTTAGGAAAGCACCTGTTCGCGTTATTGGTGAAAAATTGTGGTACCGTGGTCACAATCTGAGATATATCCAGAAATCTTGGACTCGTGGAGAAAATCTCAGAAGTTTAAAGAATTAATAAGATGGTCTGTTAAGATGTTTGACTGTTTGACTAAGAGACGACTCTCTAAAGTGGATGATTCTATTCCAGTTTTCAGTCTAAATAACTATAGGGGTTACGCAAGAATAACCAGTGTATATGACGGTGATACTTTCAAGGCGTGTATCATTCTTGATGGGCGGGTCAGAAAATTCATCTTTAGAACTCTTGGATATGACGCCCCTGAGATGAAACCACGACTGATAATTGATAATAGAGATCAATATATACAAGATGCTATTCTAGCGCGAGAGATGTTTAAGGAGGAGTTGGGTTTTGATTCTTCTGCACCACATCAATGGTGGAATCCATTCATGTGTAGAAATAAAGTCAATGGGTGGGTATGGATAGAGTGTTACGCGAATGATAAATATGGTAGAACCCTAGTTAATGTGTTCAAAACTAAACCGTCATGTGATATAATAGATCCAACGTCGGTAAATGATATCATGATTAATTCAGGTTTGGTAAATCCATATGACGGTAAAACGAAGAAACAGTTTATATAGAGTAGGGGTATTTTCTCACCCATAAATTACAAATCCATTTATCACCAGACTCTACAGGTTTCCCACCATGTAAAGCTTTGGATGTTATGAAATTATAGTTATCTAATGTATCAAAAAAGAGTACATCTCCGGCATTAAGTTTATAGGATTTGTTGAGATTTGGAAATGTAGTTTCACCACCCCTATATCCATCATTTAGTGCTATGATGAAAGTGTGTACCCTCATATTATCGTCACCTTTGAATGCGTCTTGATGTGGTTTGTAATGACCACCCGATTTATATTTGAGAACTTGTAACTTTTCACAATTGGTTATAGGTCTATCTGTGTGTTTCAAACACCTATTTATCACGTTACGGACGACTTTATCATCTTTATCTAACCACGCAGTTTCACTCTTACGAATGTTCTCGTCTACCATTTTGTTGTGTGAGATTGTAGACGTTTCGAGTTTATTTGTAGCTTCACTTATGATATGACGTCTTTCCGACTCGGATAAAAAGTTTCTCATTACTATGGGTTCTGGATAACTTGGTAACAAGTATAGAATGAGTAAAATAAGTGCGACCACAATTAATTTACCCTTCATCTTAATATTTACAGATAAAAGTTTTTTGGTGTTACACAGTTGTATCTTGTGCGAATATTGGTGAAAACTTCATTCGCATATAAAAATAACTTCTTTATCATATCAATGATTTCAGTTTCACGTTCTGGATCAATAATGAATTGTCTAAGAAGGTCACCACCAGAATGAGTCAACATCTCATATATGCTTGATAGATCTATCATCTTGTCTTTGAACTTTTCCTGTCTTTGTAAGAAGATCTTAAAATTTTTCTCATCTAGTTCATTTAACATATAAGACACTCTGAGACTTAGATTATTTACAGGTTCTACGTCTATGTACATATTTTCGCGTTCTGCGTAGAATATATACGAGGCTAAATTCATTATATCATTAGATGAACCAACCTCCCTCAACTCACGGTACGTGGGTATGCCACCACAAGGAATGTCACCGTGTTCCCTAGATGTTCCACCTTTTCGTTTAAATTCTATGTAATGTGGATTATGGATACGTCCAGTTACAATCTCACCCGTACGCCAGTCAAATGCTGTATGGCAATCTGGACACCACATCTGAGCACAACCACTCGTTTTATGTATAACAGTACCACATTTGGGACACGATTTACTGTCTTTATTTAGAAGCTTCATAGTTTTTACTGTTTCTGGGTTACATGTATGATCCTCTGTTAACAATTCGTTACAATCACGACAAAATCTATTACTGCACAAACCACAGAAATATTCTTCGTTTAAGAACCCTTTACATTCTTCATGTGGACATTTACGTATAAATTTAGTTGGTTCATTATGAAATGTATCTGTTGAATTTCTCAATCGTTCTAATTGTATATAGATAGCCTCTAGATCACGGTGAAACTCTAATATAGCTGGGTGATTTTGTAAATCTTCATTCGTGACTGGGAAAGATATGTGATTTCTTTGATAGAGTTCAATTAATGAATTACGTAAACGTCTAGCCTCTCTACGTAATTTTCTTATAGCTATCACCCTTTCCACTTCTTTTTGACTTTGGGGCATCAGAGCCTTTTCTCGTTCAAATAATACATTTTCACGATGACGCCTGAGTTCTGTACGCCTAAAATACTTGGTACAGAAAGAATCTACAAATTCACGATTCCATAGAGTTTTGCATCCCATACAATGAGGATCTTCTATGCTTGAGAGAATATACTTTTGGGAACAAGAACGGCAACTAGTTAAATCACAAAAAGGGCAATCAACTTTTTTGTGATTTATCTTGTTCATCTTTTCACAACACACGTCGCATGTAGCCATTAACTTAAAGGAAGTTTATATCTTTAACTGATTATTGACAATCTACAAAACTACTAACTAACTCCATCGCGTCATCTCGTCCATAAATAGTTTGAGTGAAAAAGAGAGTCATCTCTGCTTGCCCATATGACAAGTATGTATCTCGGTACTTTTCATAAATTGAAGCAAGATCATCGAGATTATCATCACACCATTCCACAATATCTTTATCAGTCATATCCCGGTGAAGACCTTGTTGGATGAAATCGACAACCTCGTCACTGAGAGGCATGTCGGTAATCACGGTGCAATCGTCGTCGGGGTGATTCATTTTTTTATCTACTTTTTGTTATTGCCTAGTTTACTTAGGCCTTCATCTCTTTTAATCGCACCTTTGATCCTACCACGAAGCTTGAACACATTTTGCCTCGTCTGCATACGATCTATATTTCTACCGAAGTTCGTGCTAGTCTTTTTAGCCAACTCCCTCAACTCAACCTTCTTGGCCTCCACGAAGTTCTCACGGGATTTGTACTTCATCTTCTTAGCCCTATTGGGGTTGTTGTTAGCGTTGGAATTGTAGTTAGAAATAACCGAGTTTTTGTTGTTGTTGCTATTGTTCTTTTTGTTCTTGACCTGCATCTCAATCTCCTCCCTCCTCTTATTCACGTTGTTCAATAGTTTCACAACCTTCCTCCGGTGATTCATCTTCTCAACCTTGGTGAGACCAGCCTTGGTATACTTGTTCTCAATATTTTTACGAAGTACCACCTTCGCATTGAGCTTATTTTCAATCTTCTTGAGATCTTCGATCGTCTCCGCAGCTCTTAATTCACGGGCCCAAAGACCGATTCTACCCTTGGTAAGTCCGGTACGTTCTTGGAATACACCATTGTTATTGGGTATAAGATTCAGTTCCTTGGTGATCTTATTCTTGAGCTTGTCCCTCTCAGAGTTCATGTTCTTGATAATGTTACGTACATTGTTCTCTTGTTGCTCAACTTCCTTGGGTACATTGTTGATATTCACCTTAACATTATTCACATTTACGACATTTTTAGATGGGGGGAGGGACACGTTGTTGTTGTTGGCACCTAACCGAGGACCTCCATTGAAGCTGTTCTTGTTGTTATTGGACTTGTTGTTGGGCTTGTTGTTATTGGACTTGTTGTTGGGCTTGTTGTTGTTGGGCTTGTTGTTATTGGACTTGTTGTTATTGGACTTGTTGTTATTGGACTTGTTGTTAGAGTACAGAGGGTTATTTTCCATGTTTGGTTCAAATAAGGGATTATTCTGTGTAGACTTTTTATTTTTGTTGTTGTTATTATTAGAATTAGAACTATTGTTGTAAATAGGCTCAGCAGCACGCCCCCCTAATCTAATTTCCTTGGCGACATCATTTTGAAGTTGTTTAAGAATCTGATTGGCCACATACTCCACATCAGCCTTCTTATTATTCACGGGTTTATTAGCGATAGCGAGTACTTTATTGTTTTTGGATCCATTACCAATTTGCTTAATAACATCCTTGTTAATTTCTTTCATAATTCCATTAGCTACATAGTTAACATTACTCTTCGTATTTCCGGCTTCTAAAAGCTTTTGCTTTTTGGTGTAAGCTTTCTTAAATACATTGAAAGCGTCCTTATTTCCCCCCTTGTTAGGATGAAGCTTTAGGCTACCATTAAGATAGATCTTCCGCAGTTCCTTGAGTGTAGTAGCCTTATTGATACTAAGAATCATATTCTTAGTCGCATTGTTTAGGTTCATATTGTTAAGTTTGGTATTTCCATTTAGATTTGTCTTGTTAGACACTGCGACTAAATTACGACTGTTTATTCTTTTAGTGATATCCTTCCTCGTGACGTTATTAATGATACCACTGGTAACATTCGCTACAAGCGCTTTATTATTTTTAGAAAGTTTTCGGTTGTTAACCCCGTTGGTTCTTAATGCCATTTGCTTGTTAAATTCAGCATTGGCATTGAACCCATTGTTATTGTTAACTCCAGCTACTACAGCTTTATTCACGTCCTTGTTAATCTCATTGAGAATCTGATTGGCTACGAT
>Ga0222718_10001189_pt1 | contig 25864 bp, 34 predicted proteins | sample C33_27DmetaG_FD_165045 | JGI IMG/M metagenome (GOLD analysis project Ga0222718, IMG submission 165045) | Estuarine water microbial communities from San Francisco Bay, California, United States - C33_27D | ecosystem: Environmental > Aquatic > Marine > Unclassified | place: USA: California...
TGTCTTCATATCCGAACTCACATCATCATTTCCACTTGGATTGAGGACCGCGAAACCACCAACACCAGTGATACTTGCGATCACAATACTCGGATATGACAGATAGTCATGTTGTTTTTTAAAATAGAGGCGAGCGTGATTGTGAAGCCACCTGTATCCCGCCGCCTTCTCTGCCCAACGCACGAGCAGGTTCTCCTGCTTCTCACACCAGAAATGTTTCACTGGCTGGGCATCTATATCCTCCTGACCCATTATGTTACCTGGATATTTTTTGCACACTCCCTGGCGAGAGTGTCGACTGCTTCATTTAGGGGATGGCCATTGTGAGCCTTGACCCAACGCCATTCAATCATCTTCATCTTATCCCTGAGTGTGTCGATCTGTATCCAAAGTTCTTTATTTTTTACAGGTGTCCCTGCGGAAGTCATCCACCCATTCTTTTTCCAGTTAATGATCCATTTCGTGATGCCATTCTTGACATAGTTGCTATCTGTGAAAATGCGTACCTCCTCGACACCCCTCTTCACACACTCTTCAAGGGCTTTCGCCACAGCAGTCATCTCCATGATGTTATTTGTTGTCTTTGCGGAGGCACCACACAACTTCATACCATCTCCTATGGCTCCCCATCCACCTGCTCCTGGGTTTCCGAGGCAACTCCCGTCTGTGTAGATTTCGTACATGGTTTGTTATTGTCTTTCTCTTTTATACTAGGTTGAGGCCTGAAAAACTTGTTATAGGGACATCCCGAACACCTTCGATGTCTCACGGCACAATCAAGTCGGATGGGTGGTTTCATGCACGGGACCATTTTTTGGATTATCCTTATATTCTGAAGCCTTCTTAGGTGTCTCACCACAATGGTCTCTGTTCTGATACACGCAGTTTATGGACGTGGCCAATTCATTACACGTCTTCAATGACCAACGACCCAACTTTGGTTTATCAATTTCAAAGAGTTTTCTAAACATTTTACGTTTTAGAATGTCTGATACACATTTTAAAAGGTAATTTTTTATACTATTTCTCAAAAAACTAAGACTTGGTGCTTAGTTGGAGAAAGCGAGGCCGCCCATACCCGACTGGATGCGGAGGACGTTGTAGTTGGTCGCGAACATGTGCATGGTGGTCGCGTCGGTGTCACCCATGGTGACAGCAACCTGGGCGTTGTCGATGCGGGAGAAGTTGCAGGTACCAGTGGGCTGGTGCTCCTCGGGCTTAAGCGCGAAAGAGTACGAGTAGATACCGGGCGCGGGGTTACCGGAGTGGTGGTTGAAGGCCTGCACCTGGTTGAAGTACTTACCCTTCTGCTCCTTGAAGCGGTCCTGGCCGTTAAGCACAAGCTTGAAGGTGGACAGGGGACCGGAGGCCTCCTCGGTGTACCCCGCAGAGGAGAGACCAGCGGAGTAGAGAGGGGTACCGACCGAAGACACGGGGACGTAGCAGTTGGCCTCGGCGGCCGCGGCGAGAGGGTCGGACTCGAGGACAATGTCAGTGTCGAGGGTTTTGGAAGTGAAGTTCCACAGGGTGTTCTTGTTGGAGGCAACGTTGGAGAAGCACCACACAAGCTCCTTGACGGGGTGGTTGTACGAGAGGCGGACCTGCTTGGTCTTGCTGGGATCGACGGTGTCGGAACCGGTGTGCTGGACCTGCTCGATCAGGTACTCGTGACCCTTCTGGGCGAAGCGGCGACGCTCCTCAGTGTCAAGGTAGATGTAGTTAGCCCACACCTTGAAGACGGTGGTGTCAAGGTAGGTGTTGAAATCGGACGAGAGGTCGATGTCGATGCGCACCTCGTGGTACTGGAGGGCAATGAGGGGCAGGTAGAGACCGGGGTTGCGGTTGAAGAAGAAGATGAGGGGCAGGTACACGGTGGAGGAGGGGGCAGTGGTCATCTTAGCCCAGTTAGCCTTCTTGGTCTCGTCCAAGTAAAGCTCGGAGTACATGCGCCACCACTTCTGGTAGTGCTTGTCGACACGCTGGCCACCGATGGACAGCTCGACGTTGTTGATCGCACGCTCAGCGACCCAGTTGCAGTCGTTGGTGGGGTGGGAAGTCGCGGTGTTGGAGGTGAGCGAGAGAAGCTCGATGTACATGTCACCGACGAGATCACCGTTGCGGGCGACGGTGACGGAGACGCGGCCGGAGTTGGCGGCAGTACCGTTGACGGTCTGCTCGATGTTCTCCATCGCGAAGTTGGTGTGGCGCTTGTACTTCGCCTGGTAGAAGGTGACTTCGGGGTTGCCAGTCAGGTAGACATCCTGGGCACCGTAAGCTACGAGTTGCATGAGACCGCCGGCCATTGTGAGTGTTTTGTACTCTATACGGAGAAAATAATTCTGGACAAATGCGCATTTCCCGACCCTGATTTTTCTCAGTCAATAATAAATGTCGACACAGCCTGAAGAAATTGAGGAGGGTGAGATCGTAACTGAGGATGAAATCTCTGAGATGGAGGACGACGAGATCGAGGACGATGAGATCGAGGAGGACTTTGGGGAGAGTGTAGACATTGCCGAACTCATGACCTCTCTTATGTCTACTGACGACGGTGACACTGTCTGCTCCGCCCTCGTGAACATTGCGAACCAGCTTCAGACCCAGAACAAAATTCTTATAAAGATGTTGTCTCAGATGAAAAATTAATTTAGAGAGAAGAAGTATAATTAGTGTAAATGAAAGTAACTCACTTCATTGATAAGGATCCAAACATATATGAAGCTCTTGCTGAGCTTCAGAAGCAGAACATCCAGTCAATGAATGAGGAACAGGTACTCAATATTATCGATGACTTTGAATTCAGATGGTACCTCAACCCCGAAATCCATTCAAAATGTTTAGAGCGTTCAGCTATGCTGGGCTACAGACAATTTGTACACCCCGATAATTTCGATAACGATGGCTTCCCCTACCCTGACCGTTTTGACATCATGGCAGTTCTTGGTATTAAACAGCGGATGATCAATTTTCTTATTCAACTCACGAACCATGTTCAAGCTAATGGTAAAGGATATGAAGATTTAGACCTGACTATCAAGAGAATTAATTACGTCATTCTCCAGATTGAAGATGGTTTCGAGAATGTTCGACGCCATCGGATTTCCTATGAGCGTGTGAACTCGCCAACGGCACTCCCACAAGTGAGTGTCTACACAGATCCCTCAGCCATGAATGAAGAAGATATCGAAAGTTCGACACCCCTCCAGAAGTGTCTGATGCTCTCACTCAAGGAGGCTTACAGGGCAGGGTATCGCCGTTATAAGGGACACTGCTGTGAAGAGATTAAAACGGTCGATGGGTTCCGTACGAGGGCCTGGGATCCGAAGTTTACCATCGAAGAGTATGTCTATTCACTTCCCAAAAAGGAAAGTAATTTTGTCATCTGGAAGAACTTTACGAGTAAGGGTTCAATCTTCCGCGAAGTTATCGATAACCTCTCCAAGTGTAAAGATGCTCAGTTTCCTGAAATCAAGAAGCGTCGTCACGTTTGGGCATTCAAGAATGGTGTATTTGTGGGTAAAGAGTGGATCCCAGAGAGGGGTGCCTATGAATGTAGATTTTATCCGTATAAGAGTGACAAGTATGCATGCCTCGATCCCAGTATCATCGCATGCAAATACTTTGACAAACAGTTTGACGACTTTTCCCATGTGGAGAATTGGAAAGATATCCCCACTCCCTATTTCGACTCCGTCCTAAAGTATCAGAAGTTTGAGGATGGGGTGTGTGACTGGGCGTATGTCATGGGTGGTCGGCTGTGCTTTGACGTCGGTGAACTGGATGGGTGGCAGGTGATCCCATTCTTCAAGGGTATCGCGCGTTCTGGTAAATCTACCCTCATCACGAAGGTTTTCAAGAAGTTTTACGAACCCGAAGATGTAGGAACCCTCTCAAACAATATCGAGAAGAAGTTCGGTCTCTCTGCGATCAAGGATGCCTTCATGTTTATTGCCCCTGAGGTGAAAGGTGATCTCGCCCTCGAACAGGCTGAATTTCAGTCGATCGTTTCAGGTGAAGATGTATCCATCGCGATCAAGAACCAGACGGCTGTATCCGTCGAGTGGAAGGTTCCAGGTGTCCTGGGAGGTAACGAGGTTCCCAACTGGAAAGATAACTCCGGATCCGTGCTGCGTCGTATTCTACCCTGGAACTTTGGTAAGCAGGTACAGGAAGCCGATCCGCAGCTTGATGAGAAACTTGACAGAGAACTACCCATCATTCTACTGAAATGCGTCAGGGCGTACCTCGATTACTCGAGTAAGTACAGGGACAAAGATATTTGGAACGTAGTACCCGCATATTTCAAGACGATCCAGAAGCAGGTTGCGATGGTCGCGAGTAGTCTCACAAACTTCCTCGAATCCACCTACATCAGGCTTGACAAGGAACTCTTCGTACCCCAAAAGGAGTTTGTACCCAAATTTAACCAGCATTGTAAGGAGAACAACCTAGGTAACCATAAGTTTCACCAGGATTTCTATGCTGGTCCATTCAGTGCCCGAGATGTTGAGGTGCGCATCGATACGGTAACCTATAAGGGGCGTCTGTACAAGCACCAGCCAATCATCTATGGCCTCGATCTGATCAGTGACGACGACGACCTTACTTTCACAGACAATCATTAAAAAAATACTCACATATAATAACATGAGCCAGAAGGTCAAGGAATTTGTCCGACAATCTGGTGTCGAAGTGACAAACTCTAACTCGAATGAGAATAACAACTTCGCCCGAGAACTCGAACAGGATATGCTTCGAAGGGAACGTGAGCGTGCCGCGGGATTTCGCACGCCACCCAAACCTAGACCCCGACAGGTGCAGGTTCCACAGCGTCTTCAGATGAACCTGGTCAATGATAAGACCTACACGGGTGCGTTTAAAGCATTCGAAAATGAGTTTGACGATGTGAATGAAGAAAAAATAGCCAATAACATACTTCGTGAATTCGAGGAGACCCCCCTCCAATTCAGTAAATTTAACCCAGGTATGTTTAACGCCACAGTTGATTCGGGGTTCGGACAGAAGGAAACCGTGGTCGATCTCAAAAACATCCTCGCGAAGAGACCACTCCCAAAAACACCTATTGGTGAAGGTCTTTATATAGACACACAGGAAATAAAGGGTATTTACGGACAGTTTAAAACCGGTTTCTCCCATACGAGAATCGCCGGACCCAAAGGTGCCTTGAATAAGAACTTTTTCAGTGTACAGCTCATGTTAACACTCTCCAACGACACTGAAAGTAAAGGTGCGACGGTAAACATTTACCGTAACGGGAAAATTCGATTTTCGGGTGGTTTTGTGGGTACCAATATATCTAACCAACCCGAACTCATTCGTCGTTTCATCGTCAATACCTATACCGAGAAGCAACCCTTCTTTTACAATCCATTCACATATAACAATCTCAGTGGACAATTCAGAATCAACGGGGTTTTCAAGAGTTTACTCACGATCGCGAGTCGCCAACGAATGTATGGTATGACGAACATGTCGATTATCGAAGAACAAACACCCTTCCTTTATGTTCCAATTGAGAACATGACCCTCATCTTTTCCAAGAGTGGAAATATTCAGGTTGTGGGCGCCAAAACCCCTGGATCTATGTTGAAGGGGTATGACATCGCCAAGGAATTGGTCGAAAAGCTGTACAAGGATGGTCAGATTAATGTCACTGGTGTCTTCGACGAAGGTGTAAAACCCAAAAAGACGAAAAAGAAGCCTGTGTCACCAAAGAAAAAGAATGACACGAAATCTTGTGAACGCATGAAGAGACCTGACCTCATAAACATGGCGAGAAAGATGGGTGTTGTCAACTTCAGAGTAACTAGGAACGGTGTCACGAGGCGTGCGACTAAACAAGAGATCTGCGCGATGATCAAGAAGAAGAATGTCACCTTCAAGAACACAAATAAGAAAAAGAATGTCCCACTCGTTGGCACTGGAAATACATTCAAAATTGGTCGTAAAATTTGTACTGACATGAAGAAGGATGAAATTCTTCGTGTCGCCGCAATCTTGAAAATCGTACCCGACAAAAAGGATACAAAAGTCACACTCTGTAAAAAGATTGAAAAGGTTCGGAACAATTTAAATAAACCCAAACCTAAACCTCCACCCAAACCCACCAAACGGAATGTCGTGGTTGCCAAGCGCAACGTCAAGAAGGCTGAAGTTATGAAAAAGAGGGGTCTCGACGAAAACTCCATTCGCAAAGATATCGCCAAACTCTATGGTGACAAGTGGATGAAACGCTACAAGCCTAGCCTCAACCAAGATGTACGTAACATGAAGTCCGCTCTCAATGCCCTCAATAAAGGTAACAAGCTGGGTGTCCCATTCAAGAGGGATGTTGATCAGATCAAGAAAAATGTCGTCAGTCGTTGGAAGATGGAGAGAAAGAGAGAACTCGAGCGAAAGTATCTCATGAACAATGTGAATACCACTGGTATCGCTCTCAATCTCAAGAATGCCTACAAGCGTGCGGCTGCCAACTACATCATGAGTAAGAAGACACTCCCTTCGAACAAGAAGATGGTGGAGTACCGCAACTATTGGTTAAAGTTTAGGGCCAATATGAATACAAATGGTAATTCTCGAAGAGTTAACCGGACGGCTCGAGCTCGGGTTGAGAAAATATAATCATGGTGTTCGTACGGATGATGACACGAGGGATTGGGGAACACCGGTGAACTCATGGCTTCATATGGCGAGGGAGGAGTTTTTGGACGCTATGATTTATGTCGCAGCCGATTACATTCGGGTAAGTGGTCTAAAGCGTGATGAGAGTGAAGAGGATGATAACAAACTCATCATGCGTGTGATTAATCTCTATAGCGATATAGATAGTCCCAAACATAAGATGCTTTTGTGGAACCTGTTTAACATGCTGAATGCGATTACTTCTTAGGACGAATCTCCTTAGGGACGGTCTTCGCGGTCTTCTTGGTGATCGTCTTCATGGGAGCGTTGTTCTTGGGGGGCTTGACCGCGTTGGCGACGGGCTTGTAGTTGCGGTTACCCTCAGCATTCTTGGTGAACATGGCACCGTTGTTGGTCTTGTTGATGCGACGACCCTTGGAGTCGACGTAGGGGGTGGGGGCGACGGCGGGAGCCATCACACCTTCACGCATCTTATCGAAGGTCTTACGAGCCTTCTTAGCGGCGGTGGCGGCGGTTTCCTTAACACGGTTCATCATTTATATAGAGCGAGAAATTTTTTTGAGGTGGGTGGTGTGATAGGAAAAGTCATACTTAGGGAAAGTCTCTTTAATTTTATTAGAAAGGCGAGTTGCTGTGACTATATGGGGCTGACCTGAACGTTCAAGTTCCAAGAACTGATCCTCCATCTTTACAAATTTTCTCAAATCATCCTGGGACATTCCGTCAGCGTGCATCTGGAGATATACATCCTTCGATCCACCCTGGCTCATGTGAAAGTTTTTAGAACCCTCAACCTCCTCGGATTTTGTACGTTTATCACGCATGATGGCCAATACGAGGAGTATGAGAATGATAGGGACTATCATTTCTATTTACATATTTTTTTTATTTACGCGCTCCGGAGGTGTTAGCCGCATCCGTGTTTACTGAGAAATTAATTTCATCAAATCATCAATCTTCTGGAGAATGTTTTTGAACTTGTAGATTGAATCAACACCCGAAGGCTTCACAATTTCCAATTCGATTTGGTAAGAGGCTTCCTCTTCCGAGTCCATGTCGGCATTGTCACCCGAAGAGATGGTCATATCGATACTGAGGTTTTTACGGACGAAGGAATGCCTCGTCTTGGTGCGCTTACGATCCATCTCATATTCACCAGAGGTTGGAATCTCGCGAGCGACACAGAAGCGTACATCGAGGGGTTCACGCTTGAAATCCTCCTTGACTACTGCAATCTTCTGGATCATCGTTTGTTCTCCACTATCTTCATCGACTGTGATACGAACATTATTGGCGTCGTTGTAATAGACATCTGAAGTCGACGTCTTGGTACTCTCCCATCCATCATACTTCTTGAGGCCCTTCAGAACCTGTTTCCAGACATCTTTACCGACATTGGTATCAAAGAGTGACCCATTATGTTTACCGAGGCGGATTTCGACCTCGATATCACCTTCACCCTTATGGGCTTCGAAGAGAGGGAGTACTTTCTCAGCGATATTCATCTTGTCTTTTTACAATTGCGCCATTCTCTTAAGCCTTTTTTGAGCATAAAATGTAATGAAAGGTTTTGGAAACCTCGGAAACACGTGCTATTTCAACACAGCCATCCAATGCCTACTTCATATTCCAGTTCTGACAAACCATCTCATACGAAATCCATACGAAGGTGAATGTGCCTTTACGACCAAGTACTCTGAACTTGTCAAAACTTACTGGACGAAGGGGCAGGATACTCTAAGTATCGATGACCTCCTCACAGAATTTCGTAAAAAGTTTCCCCGCTTTGGCTCAAGGGAACAGCATGATGTCCAGGAAGCCATACTGTGCATCATCGATATTCTCGAGACGGCTGTACCCGAAGTGAAAAAATGGTTTTATGGAAAGAAGGTACAGGAGACCCTCTGGCCCGGTGGGAAGTCATCGAATGAAGAAGATTTCAGTATCCATTTGATAACCGCCAACGGGAAAGATATGACGAAGATGCTCTCTAATAGTACGGGGTGGAATACCCTCACAGACTTCGAGGATACCGATGGGAAGACGCACCATGTGGCGACGACGAGGATGCTTTTCTCCAAGTTACCACAAGTCCTCATGATCTCATTTGATAGGAAAAGTCATATTCAAATCATAGAAAACATTCAGATCAGTGATCGTGAATATAACCTAATAGCCTCAGCTGTTCACGTGGGTCATCAAGATGATGGACACTATGCGAGTTTTGTGAAGCGTAGGAACAAATGGTTCCTCGTAGATGATGATAGTGTCAAAGAACACCCGTTACCCGACGAAGCTGGATATTATTTCATGGTCTACAATCTAAAAACTCCTTCATCTTGATATTCTCCTTGATGTTGACGATGGTTCGATAGAATGTGCGACGATTGTTGGGATGGGTCTTATCCGTCCTTCTCTTTAGGGGTTTCCACCACATCGGCTCCTCCCATGTCACATAGGCACACTCCACAATGGCTCCATCTTCAAACCAGGTCTTATCCTCGATGCGGTTGTGTGGAATTTCACTCTCAAAGTATAACTTTCCCTTCTCCTGTACATACAGGCGCCATGCGGGCCGACCCGGTACATAACCCGATGTTTCTCTAGAAGGTTCCCTCTTCATGAGAAAATCCACTGTATTCTTCTCTTGTGGCTTCCATTTGAACATTGTCTCATGTGTCCCAATACGTATGGGTTCATTTATGGGTGTGAAAACGAGACCATCAACATCTTGTTCAACTGTGGGGAGATATTCATCCATAAACTTTGCAAAATCCCTCATGTGGTGAAACGTCTTACACTTGAGACGATACTTATCAGACTTCATGTAGATCACCGACTTCATGAGACCTCGCGCAGCTTCAAGACGTTCTATGAGGGTTTTGTCCCACACTGACTGACCAGCGACGAGTACGGCATCATACACCATCAGTGTCCCGTCATACAATTCACCATCAAGGATCGTCCCATCATAGGCACTCTTCTTGAGATTAATCGGAACTTCAAACATATTAAAAGCCCTATTCACAAATAGACATTTCTTCTTTCCATCATAGGTGAGTGCCACCATCATGTGGCGCTCTCCATCAGTTTTCTCACACACCAAATAGTCACCACCCTTCAAAATCGGAAAATGCTTATACTCGATCGATATGGGCTGTGGTCCGGGGAAGTAATCTTTACTTCCCCATCTGGCATGTATAAAGTCTATGACATATTTGTGAAGTGGGGTGGACATATTTTAGATTCCCTCCTAAACTTTAATTTACTTTGACACCGGCGGCGTTCAAGATGTTACTCACACATTCATGTGTATACGTCATCGTCAACTTAGCTGCTGTAAACGCATACATTCGAACATTTTGTTCCTTAAATTTTTCAAACATCTTGGGACTTATCTTCCAAGTTCCAGTCTTCTTGTCTTTGATGTTCTTGATGACAATCTTGGTATTCATCATCCATGCTTTCGCATCAGTCGAAGTGACTTGATAGATATTTTCAGAAATCTTCTTACCGACATTTGTATCGAAGTGAAGTCCCATTTGTGAGACCGGTTCAGATGAACCGCTGTTGACCTTTTCTTTGAAGAGTTCCCAATCTATACCCTCCTTAACACCAGGGAACACGAGACATCCCACACCCTCATGACTACCAAAACATTGTTCGATAGATGCTTCATCGATACCGATACCAAAATCGATGAAGATGATACGTTCATACTTTTTCATGTACGTCTGTATCAATTCAGCCTTCTCGTATGGATTGTCATTCACGTATACGATTTCATTGTCATGATTATTTTGAATACACTTCATATTCAATCGAAGAACTCCATGTAACGTTTTGACATGACAAGACTTGGATCGAGTAACAATTATTGTCGCGAACTTCATGGATACCTATCCTGTCTAAGCCTTAAGCCTGTCACTCAGACATCCACTGAATGGCAGGTTGCCAACATGACCAAGGGTCGTATTTACATCTGCATAAATTTTACCCTCAGCTTGTTGCCAACGACGACAGAATGCATAATCTTCTGAAAGGTATCTACGATTGTTTGGATCAATCATACAATCAAACACTGCGTGATAGTCATCGAAGTCCCTATTTTGGTGATCATTTTTACACCAGAGTTCAGGAAACTTTTCTTCGAGTGTTTTGAATACCGAGCGTTTGATAACCATGAAACCAGTGGGTCCATCTAAAATCTCGATAAACCCATTTTCGATGGGACGATTTTGCGCTCCAAAATTGATGACGAGACTGGACGAAAGCATGGACATGTCACGGGTGTCACCATTCTTGACCGCGTTCGCCGCTTGGTCCCACATGACAACCTTTTTGGGGTAACATGCGACAGAAAGGTCGTGACCAGATTTGACGAGACGCACGACAGCCGCTGGATCGAAGTGAATATCAGCGTCGATAAACATGAAATATTCGCAGTCAGTCTTTTGCATGAAGCGTCCTACAGATACGTTACGTGCACGGTGTACGAGCGATTCATTCTCGGTCGTGTCAAGATACAATTGGATACCCTCTTTGATTAGGAGGAGTTGAAGTTTAATGATACTGGACATGTACTTCTCGAGACACATTCCACCATAACAGGGTGTCGAGAGGAACAGCTTCGTCATTTTATTACAATCAGGCTTTAACCTCTAAGTGTTTTTTTATGATCGCCTCAATCTTATTCAATGTCGGTACAGACACTGAACATTTTTCACACATCTCACTCTTGGTAACTTTCGGTGAAAGAACCATATAAATAATCGCCGACGCCACACTATTCGGTGTTTTACTCATCAAGTCTACACAGTCCTCGGTAGCTCCACACATTTTGTTACACTTGAGACGCTCCTCTCGCGTCACACTAAAAGAATTTAACAACCTCTGCATAACATCGAACGCTTTGGTCACGTAATTCTTTTTCGTCGCCCCGGAAATATTCTCTTGGAAGATTTGGGTTGTTCGACTTATATCTTTCGATTGAATTCCAAACATGTCTGCAATCTCCTTCGTTGTTCGGGGATGTTGTGCCATCCTACAGGCATACAACACACAGTTTGCTTTGATCCCCAAACGCACAGCACCTCGTGTCAATTTTTCGTCGTTGAATTTACGATACAACATCTTCGCATCTTTCAATACAACTTCTGGTAGGGTATGACACGCCTCATCAATATCTTTGTACGCATGGAAAAGTGATCTGTCTTTGTGGTTCATAGACATGTGAAAATTTATCTTCGCCATGCGTTTATTCTCATACGTTGAAGAATGTTGTGTCGAAATGATCGTACCCTTTCCCCAGTGTTGTGAAAACAATTCTGGGTTTGCGTTCGGATTTCCACACCTAGATGGATCATTTACTTTCCCGTCATCTGTAACACCGCTTGTCCACTCTGCGGTATCATCAATAAATCGGTCTTCAACGAGACCACATTCGGAACACGTCGGCAATCCTTCTGGGGAAAATACTTTGATTCCAAAACATTCGTCACATATATTTCTATTCACTGACTTTTCTTCGGTAGTTTTTGGTAATAGGGTGTCCAATTCGGACCATATGGTTGCCAGCATCGTTTTTGATGTGAACAACTTTTTTTAGAATTTTTATAAAACGCATTATTCACTTAGGCTTCGAGCACGCATCTCGATCATGTCGATGGTGTCTTTGAATTTCTTCCCCCCTGAAGTCGAAGGTTCCCATTCCGCCCACGCCTTATCAATCGACTTGTGATCGGGTGGTGGAGAACCCTCAATCTCTGTATCAGAAACAATGAAGTCATTCATCTCGGAATCGGTTTCATTCTCGTCGTAGATTTCACTGTCACTATCCTCAACATCAATTTCACTGTAGTACGCAAACATATCAGTTCCAATTGGTTTCATCTCAAGATCCTTAAAAGTTGTTCCACTTGGGTAGTGTTCCATCACACTCTCGTATGGTGCGGGAGAAAGTTCACTCTTTTCGAGTTTATAGACACACGCAGACTTGTAGAACGATTCAGTCGGGTTGAGATAATAGATACCAAGGGTCAGGCCAGTATTCATCCCAACAACCCCGTACATTTCGTCTTCTACACCGTCTTCGTTTACAAATAGTTTGACTATATCGTCTTGAATTATTTCGGAGGGCACAATCATGCTTAGAGTTTTTCGACAAAAAATAATCAGGGATAATATCACAGATGAAAGTTAATATTTATTCGAAGGATGGATGCCAATACTGTGACCACGCGGTAAACCTGTGTGATACAGAAGGACTGGACTATGAAAAAATTATGGTGGACAAAGAGGAACTCAAAAAAATTTGTGGTCCAGGAGCATCAACATATCCTCAGATATCTATTGATGGACGTCACATCGGAACATACTTTGATTTTCAAGACTACATAGAAGATGAATACGAACCAATTCTCGCTCCAACACTCAACAGGTTCACCGTCTTTCCCCTGAAGTATCCAGAACTTTGGGAACTCTACAAGAAAGCTCAAATGTCCAATTGGACCGCTGAGGAGGTGGATCTCTCTAAAGATCTCGAGGATTGGAAGACCCTGAATGATAACGAACAAAAGTTTATCAAGTATGTACTAGCATTTTTTGCCGGATCTGATGGTATTGTTTTTGAAAATATCAATAATAACTTTGCTGATGAGGTCCAAATCTCTGAGGGGCGATCGTTTTATGCTTACCAGTCCCACAACGAGATGGTCCACGGTGAAACGTACTCCAAACTTATTGATAAGTACATCAAGGATGGTGCTGAGAAGAAGCAACTCTTCGAAGCTATTCAAACTGTACCCTGTATAGAACGTAAGGCTAATTGGGCCCTTAAATGGTTTGACACTGGTTCCCGCTCATTTGCTGAGCGCCTGTTCGCCTTCGCATGTGTCGAAGGTATCTTCTTTTCTGGAAGTTTTTGTGCCATTTTTTGGCTAAAGAAAAGAGGTCTCATGCCCGGTCTCTGCTTCAGTAACGAATTGATATCCAGGGATGAGGGGTTGCATCAAGAGTTTGCCATCGAACTCTTCAAATTACTTAGAAACAAACCATCCACAGAGGTACTTCACTCTATCGTCAAAGAAGCGGTGGAGATTGAAAAGGCGTTCATTTTGGATGCACTACCTTGTAATCTCATAGGTATGAACTCAGACAAGATGTCCGAATACATCGAGTATGTGTCTGATCGTCTTCTCAAACAGATAGGTCAGCCTCCAATTTGGGGTTCAAAGAACCCTTTTGATTTCATGGAGAACATTAGTCTGGATGGGAAGACAAACTTTTTTGAAAAACGAGTTGGGGATTACGGGAAGATGGATGATACGTCGGACGAAATTGGTTTCGATGAAGATTTTTAAAAGAGGTTACCATCGACGGAAACAGACATGGGCTCAAGTTTGCGCCCAGTATCCTCGAGTTTGATTTGAGGTTCCGCAAAACCGGGCTTTGCATCAGGAGCCTCGGCCATAGGGACAACCACCTTCTTACCCTTGGTCTTACTGGCACCATTGCAGCCACAACCAGCCACAACCTTCTTCTCCTTCTTTATGTTCATCATACCCCACACGATGAGGATAAAGACGACAGTGTGCACAAGAAGCCCCAGGGTAGAGGGGCACCCTGTGGGGGTAGCAATCGCGGGGCCTAGGACCCGCCTGACGAGACGAAATGTCTCTGGGTTGGCGACGATGAAGAAAGTCAGACCAGAGATCACCGAGATGATGAACTTCTCCTCCTGCTTCTTACCGTTGCATCCGCAACCACAATCTTTAAAAAGACCCATGATTAGTTTTGATATATGTCAACAAAAAAATTGACTTAAAGTCAAGCCCCCTAGTATAGATATAACCAACAAACAATGTCGCTCACTATCCAGCAATCCACCGAATTTACTCCTGCTTCTGTGCAGTTTTCGAAACTTCGCAAGAACAAGAATGGCGGTAAAGCCGTCTACCTCAACGCCGGTGACAACAAGAAGATCTACATTCAGTTCCCCTTCATGCGCTCCCCCTACGGGCTGAGTGCCTTCACTGATGAGGGTACGGGACGCACTTCCTACTCCCTCGACCTCTCCTTCGACCCTGATAACACCGAGGCGATGGAGCTTCACGACAAGCTCAAGGAACTCGATGACATCATCGTAGACACCGTCGCCAAGAACTCTAAGGAGTGGCTCGGTAAGGAGTTCAATGTCGCTGTACTGAAGGAAGCACTCTACAAGCCTATGATTCGCCCCGGTAAGGAGCAGTACCCCTCTACCATCAAGCTCAAGATCCTCACGAAGCCCGATGGCGAGTTCGTTCCCGAAGCGTACTCGATGCAGAAGCAGCCCGTCTCTCTCGACACGATCGAGAAGGGTCAGAAGTGTATGGCTATCGTCGACCTCAACCAGATCTGGTTCATCGATAACAAGTTCGGTGTGACGATCCGTCTCCAGCAGACCCTCCTCGAGCAGTCTGCCAAGCTCCCCTCCTTTGCCTTCAAGGGTCTCGATCTCCCTGATGAAGATGATGTCGATGTCGACGTCGATGTCGAAGAGGAGGAAGAGGTTGATGATCAGTAAAAAAAACGTAGTATACTATAAAACAAAATGATCATTGTCGTCGTCATGATGTTCTGTATGGTTCTGGTCGCAGTAGGGGCTTACCTCTTCTTGAACCGGCCCCAGGAGGGTGACGAGTGTGAAGCTAAAATCCCAGATGACAACGCCTTAACTTATGAAATCGATGACGAGGGAAAATGTGTCCTCAAGAGCTGTAAGTCGGGCTACATCAAGTCTGGGAAGGAGTGTCTCGTCGAGGAGGATGATAGTCCCGCCTGCCAGGATGACCAGACTTTTGCTGGTCAGACTGGTACGTTTACGTGTGAGAGCCTTGACGACTTTAAACCAGAGGGGGCTACTTGGTGGGGTACTTGGATTAACAACTCCGTCCCAGTATCCAGTGAAGAAGCCACCGCGGCGGGTATGTCCCATTCTTTCCATGAACTTAGCTCCAGTCCAACGGAGAAAAAGTACATTGCGATGCGCAAAACTGATCAACATTGTAAGATGGTTCAGTTTGATATTACAAAGAGTGGTAACACCTGTAGTTATGCAATTAACGACGCTGGGTACGCTGGTTTTGGTGGTGGAGGTATGGGGGCTAATGAGGCTTGTACAGCGACGACAGATGCCGAAGTTATTGCGAAGTGGAATGCGAAGTCTCCCGTCGATACCGCTAGAAACGCAACCACCGACACGGGTTATGGTCTCAAATCTCTCAACTATTCGATGTATTGTTAAAAAAATATGAGTAAACACTATTAAATTCCTACATTCGTAAGATGAAACAATCTTCTTACGAATATAATAATGAACGCTCAGGTCAAGAAACTCCTAAGGGGTAAGAAGGCGTGCGATCCCGCATCCCACCTCTGGTTGAAAAAGAAAAATGGAACAATGACCAAAGGTGCTGTGAAGATTGGTGAGGGTCAGTATGGTAAGGTGTATCGTGGATGTATAGACGACGGATGTGAAAAGTACATCGTCTACAAGGAAATCAGAACACCATCATTGAGTGATAACCTACCACTTGCGGGATTTAAGAGAGCTCTCGATGAAATAAACCCAAAGATGGAATTTACCATCGCGAAAAAGTTGGAAGGTTTTGGGGTTCCCAAGATGTACCTCTACAAGACATGTGACAAGAAGGACATTCTTTACTCTGAGTATGTCAAGGGTAAGGAGTTGAGGGAATGGATGGCCATGCAACCCCCTCTACCTGCCATCAAATCTGTCATGGCACAGGTTATCTATAATCTCTACCGTATCCAAAAGAAGTATCCAGGATTCCGTCATCATGATCTCCATGGTGGAAATATCCTCGTTCGACCAGTGCCCATGAAAGACATCAAATTCATGGGACATGCCATTTCGAATGCGGGGTTTGAAGCTGTCATCATCGATTTTGGATTTTCCGTCTTTCCACGGATTAAGAATCCTCTCATCAATGCGAACAATTACAAGAACATCGGCATCTCGAGAAAGTCTGACAAACACTACGATTTACACTTTTTCCTGAACTCCGTACATGAAATGGTTCGTCAACCCCGAACACGGACGGAGCGTGTGGTGAAGACATTCATCGAAAACCTGTTACCCCCAAAATATCTTGTGAGTAGGTCAAATACTGTTAAGAATTATAGACTGAGGGGTAACAAGACTGTAAATTTGAACTTCGAGGAGGTTCTTTCCAAACCTTTCTTTACAGGTGAGAAAACACCGGTTCCCATTCCTCTATCCAAACCCAAACCTGTCATTAAAATTCAGGCTCTTAAACCAAAATCACCAGTAAACAAAGAGGCTGCTAAAGCGCGAGCGGTCGCCATCATCAAGGCTGGGAAAGTAAAGCCCAAAAAACGCCCTGGGATCGTCAGAGTACGACCTTGAAGATCCGTTTCATACCCTCATCAACTTCGGAAAGTATCTTAAACTTTGGAGTCTTGGTGAGTTTCGTTCCACTCTTAGTGACGAACGACTTCATCCGTTCAACTTCACCACGGGGCATTTTCCTGGTGTACTTGAGTGTGACATTTTTGTTTCCTATGGAGAGTACGGTGGCTGGCATTTATAATATTAACATATAATAAACAATGCTCGCGTTCATTATCCTCGCGATTATCGATATTCTCATTCTCATGCAAACTGGTCAGGCTAAGAAGGCCCCCGTCGAAAATGGTAAGAAGTGGACTGTTTTCGGAACCATGGGCTGTGGCTGGACCCGAAAGCAGTTGGACTACATGAAAAAGAATGGTAAGGAGCATACCTTTGTCGACTGTGACAAGGAGGAGTGCAATGGCATGAAGGCCTTCCCTACCCTAAAGCACCCTAACGGTGAGACGACTGTTGGGTACAAGGAGGTTTAAACACCCCGTACGACGGCGAGACCGAGCGAAAGCACGAAAGCATCAAGCATGGTGTTGACGGGCTTGAATACGGAGATGTGCTTCACGAGGGAGCGGTTCCACACGAGGCGAAGGAGGAAGGTGCTGATGAGAATGTTGAGTACGAAGATGAGAAACTCTGTGAGCATGTCAGACTTGTTGCGAGCCTTAGAAACTTCCTGGATCATTTATTAGGAGTCAATATTTTTTTCTCTTTGGATTACAAATGAAAGGGCTTCCGTTGAGTGGTTCCGAAAGTAAATTTACTAACAGGCGCTGGGGAACATCTACAGGTATTGGTAACAACAATTGTTACGCGTATGCCGTGGGTGACTATGAAGCCTATAGGTGGCAAAAGTCCATACCGGGTGATCGCTCTGGTCTGTCGAATGGACACCACAACTATACACACTGTACTGGTCTCCCTAATCGCGTTATATCCGACAATCCTAAAAAGGTCTACAAAGCTAATGCAGGTGAAAAGTGTAAGAAGGGTTACTTCAAAGTCATGATGTTTGTCTGCCCGGGTAGGCCCACAAACTACATTCGTCAAGGTGATTTTCACTTCTACAAACAACACGGTGTAGTTGAATACAAGATCAAGTCTGGAGACACCGTCTCCTCGGTGGCTAAATTCTTCAAGGTTCCCGAGACACGTGTAAAGAGTGCCGGTCCATTCAAAGTGGGTAAGCGTATCGTGTTCAAAGCCAACGTATTCAGTCACAAGAGGGGGTGGGCGACTGGTCCACTTCTGACTGATGCGAAAGGTAAGGCGATCGTCGATCCCCGTAAGGCTTCTAGGAACTATCCAGGTCTAAACTATGAGAAGTACTGCTCATCCTTCTGTGTCAAGAACACTGGGATCAAAGTCGGAAAGACTCACCCCAAGGTCCGAAAGAAGGCTGTCAAGGTCTAAAGCTTCCTCCACGTCAAAGGTTATATCGAAGAGATCCATCACATTGAAAATAGATTCCTCGTTCAAGGACACAGAGTTTGAAGCTGCTGTGTAATTGTTTTGAATCGTCACGACAATTTTAAATTGTGATCCGTCAAATACTTTTCTACAAACGGGGCATGTATTCTTACCTTTATCTTTCCATTCCTGTAGACAGTGGGAATGAAACATATGTCCACATCGGATCGGCGGATTTGTTCTCGTCGATCTGACTTCATTGAGACATATGGAACATGTCGACATTCTATAGAAAGGTTTTAAAGTTTTTCTGGTGATTTCGCTCATTTAGTAGATGTCGGATGCGTTGACGAGAGGCTTATCACAGGTGTTGCAGTTATCCTTACCCTGCTCAGCCTGAACCTGGGAGAGGAGACCGGGACCCTGCTTCTGGAGAAGCTGCCTGTAAGAATAGTTGTCTTCAAAAGAGATGTTATTCTTCTTCATGACGTAGTTGTTCAAGAGTTGGGCGGACGTGTTAATGGTGAAGCACCGACCATCGGCCATACCAAGTCGCTGGGACATTTTGTTATTATAAAACTAGAAATTAATTTGTCTATTCGTGATCGTCTTCATCCACGATTCAAATCCTCTCTCCCTGAGCTTTTCAATGAAAGGTTCACACTTGTATCCCAAATACGTGTCAAATACATCCGTCTCCTCTGTACGAGAGACCCTAATCCCAGGGTTTTCGTTGATGTGCTGGTTGATGATGTTGTAGGCAAAGGCAATCTCTTTGAGAGTCTCCGCCCCTGTGATGATGATTTTCCCTGTGCTGAAGATGCTACATGTAATCTCCTTCATGTCATGAGCGGGTTTGAACTTTATCTTAACTGCTGAGTATCTATCAGGTTCAAACGACACCTTGAAGATGTCGTTGTACTCCTCGAACCAGTCCGCCACCTTCATGAGGTTGATATTGTAGTTCAGACTGAAGTTTGAGTTGATCATGACCACACGGAAAGTGTCATTGGAAATCTTAATCTCCATACCCAAGAAAACTTTGAAAATATAGGCCAGTTGAGTGATGATGCGTTTACAGTCGAAGAGGTCACAACACCCTGCAACCTGTATCGAACCATTGGGAAACACCTTGACAGACTTGGTACTGTAGGTGTCGTGATACGTCAGGGTCACCTGATTATAGAAGGTTGTGGGTTTCAATTTCCACTCAAAGCCCTCCGTTGAGGAACCCTCCCTCTTCATGCGGTACGATCCAATACGCTCGAACGTCTCACGGAGCTTCTTAATATCAATCTGCTGGATAAAGCTCGAAACCATCGTGATCGTGGTAATCTTGACCCAAGAGGGTCTAGTCTCATCAGGGAGGCCTTTTCGTATCTCATCGAGAGTGAGGAGATACGAAAAGCTGTTGTTCGCAATTGATGAATACATGGTTTTTATGTGTGTTGAGGTTCACTTAGGTTTCTATTTAAGGGATTATGTATTCTACGGTGGATGGGGTAGGGGTATTTTCGTTAGCACCTTTCGAAGTCGAAAGAACCTCGATACCATTCTCCTTAATTGTCCACCCTGGTACATACTTAGGCCTAAAAAAGTCCATTTCAAACATGGCTACCTTTGAGGGCATCGTGATGGTGAGAAGTTTGGTACCTGTAACAGCTTGACCCTCTTTCCACGCCGACCACGTTAGGTCGTTCATAGCCGGTGTCGCAGGTTCGGGATCATTAATACCATAGTTTTCACCTTCACATTCGTACCCCCCCTCCTTACTGTTACATTTAGCCCATTCTGGTTCCTCATGCATTACGAGTTGATCACTCGTTACCCTGACACCATCAGCGCGAATGTCGGTGATGTGAATATTGTAATTATTCGTGTGGGCAGTTTGTTCCTTCACAATGAACTCATAGACTACGACACATTTATCACCCGAAATAACATAAGGAGATTCACAGCTACTGAGTTCACAACCACCCACCTGATCAGTGAGGTAGACCCCACCGGGATCTGGGGTACCCTCGGGCTCACAATCCTCACCTGATTGATCGACGAGACATTCTTTCCCAGACTTGTAGTAGCCCGAGACACAATTGTCAAGGACACACTCCCCCTCGTCATCAATCACATAGTTACCATTTTCGTCTTTACCCTCACACTCGTCACCCTCCTGGGGGCGGTTCAAGAAGAGGTAGGCCCCTACCGCGACGAGGACCATACAGAACATCATGACGATGACAACGATCATTTTGTTTTATAGTATACTGAGGTTTTTTTGGTTAAAGAGAACAAACGTCTCATGACTACATGACTTCTTTTATCAAATCTGTGAAACATGTGCACGATATTGAATCCGATCTGTCATATGTGGAAGTCAATTACGATCGTTATGTGACTGGTAAGGGGTATGAGACGTACACAGACTACATCAACACCGAGCCCCTGGCGGACTGGGTGACACTCGAATCAGAAAAACATTCAATTCCATATGAGAAGTTTCTAGATGTGATGGTTAGGAAGACTGTCGAGGTTCTTCAGCGTATGGCAGAACTCACACTCGAAAATATACTCGTGTACGATCAGCCAGATAGGGTATACGTTCGTCTCGTCCATGCGATTAAAATTCTGGATCCAACATTCCAACCACCCCGCATTAATATGGAGAGTGCTTGGCAGATGGAGCTCGTCAAAAAGATGTGTAAAAAATACGTCCCACAAGTTATCCAGGAATGTATAAAAAAGACTAGACTGGAATACTTTTTCAGCGTCTTACAAACAATAGACCGAGAACAATGAGGAGAGCAACCAAAAAGATCCAGAAATAGGGTACACTCTGGTTGGATACACCTACAGTCACCTTCTTAGTGGGCCGTGTGAAACCACAATCAACATTTCTCCGTGGATGAACCTTCTTCTTAATAAGGCATGGCTCAGTCTCCTCTTTGCACAGACCAGTCCCACAAAAGACACTCTTCTCGACAACTGGAACCTGGAGTGGGGGTTTCATCTCAACAAAATCATTAAAACCACCCGTCTGTCTCACACCCCCAGGAAGGGAAAAATCGTGTGTGACGAATGGGTTCACATCATTGATGGCATCGTCATCGTTGAGCATGTATTTACTCATCGTTGTTACTACTACTTCAGATTATAATTTTTATCATGCATTTTGGATCGATGTTCTTCCCACATTTTATCTAGATCCACATTCAACATGTGTGCGAGCTGGAAGAGATAACTGAAGACGTCTCCCATCTCCATCATCACATCTGTACCACGTTCCTTCTTGAGGTTTGTCTTCTTATATGTTTTCTTATATTGCCTGATGGCTGAGGCGAGTTCTCCAAACTCTTCCGTCAGGAGAAGCCATACCGTATCTACGGCAGCCCTATCCCAGCCTTTGGATTTACAAACTTTCTCTGTTTCAGTCTTGTAGTAATTAAGACTCATCACTTATGATACAGTCGCACCCAATCTTTAATTGATACCAATCTTGTCGTTGTAGTCCATCTTTTTTCCAGTCGTGCTCGTATTTATAGGTTGATCGAGGGGGACACTGATAGTATCGATATCCTTCGCATATGCGATGTACTGTGAGACACCGGTTTGAATTTGAGACATAGCAGTATCGATGACACGAATGTTCATAAACTTAACCTGTTCCTTCACTTGGGTGTGGTGATCACCAGCATTATTGATGAACACCATTCGCATGATACCATAGAGGTCGTCGGGGTTCTGATAATCGATCGCGATACCAGTCTTGTTCTTAAATGTCTGTCGAATACCACGCTGGATCAGATTTTTGTTAAAGTCCGAAAAGAAGAGAGTGTTCAATGGGGTCTCACACTGCTGAATGGAGTCAAGGTGGAGGTTCTCACACATTTAATATACTCGCCGAAAAAAATTGTGTGTCAATAGTAAATGGTGAACTTTGCTGACTTTAATGAAGTCTATGCCAACAAGCCCCCAACCGTGGAGGAAATTCCATGCCAACCCCCAGCCTGCTTCGTCGGTTCGTATGCTCCTGTAGCTAGGGCTGGTGAAGAGGGACCTTTCTATGTGAACACTTATCTTCTCCAACCCAACCGTAAGTTTGAGACTTTCGGAACTGTTCCTGTGAGGAGCAAAGATCTCGAGTGCAAGAAATAAGTTAAAAATAAAAGTGGAATAGTATGTATATGAGGGTCATTAAACGCTCAGGTCGTATTGAGGATATGAAATTTGACAACGTCACCAATAGGATCAAGAATTTAACATATGGTCTCTCTGATAAGTGCGACTCTTCTAAAGTTGCACAACAGGTATTTTCTTCCATGTACGATAACATCACGACTCAAGAAATCGACACACTCTCTGCTGAAATTTGTATCGGTATGATTACTTCTGATCCGGACTATGAAACCCTAGCTACTCGCATCGTCGCCAGTAACATTCAGAAGGTGTGTCCCAACAACTTTCACCTCGCGATGCGTAAGCTTCATAAGGCTGATGTCGTCACAGACGAAGTCGTGGAAGTTGCTCAACAGGTTAAGGGTGCTATCGATATGGACCGGGACTTCGATTTCGGATATTTTGGTCTCAAGACCCTCGAGAAGAGCTATCTTCAGCGTGTCGATGGAAAATTGATCGAGACACCACAGTACATGTTTATGAGGGTTTCCATTGGTATTCATGGTAAGGATATTATTGGGGTTCTCGATACTTATGACAAGATGTCTAGGGGTCTCTTCATCCACGCCACACCAACCCTCTTCAACGCTGGTACACCTAGACCTCAAATGTCTTCGTGTTTTCTCATCGCAAACAAGGCGGACTCGATCGATGGTATCTACGGTACACTAACTGAATGTGCTCAGATCAGTAAATGGGCTGGTGGTATCGGTATGCACATTCACGATATTCGTGCCAATAAGTCGCGTATTCGGGGTACCAATGGTCAGTCTGATGGTATCATCCCTATGTTACGTGTCTTCAACTCGACTGCGAGATATGTGAACCAGGCGGGTCGTCGCAAGGGATCGATCGCTGTGTACCTGGAGCCGTGGCATGCAGATATCATGGACTTTTTGGAGTTGCGTCTCAATCAGGGTGATGAGGAAGCGCGTTGCCGTGATCTCTTCTCTGCTCTGTGGATCCCTGACCTTTTCATGAAGAGGGTCGAGGAGGGTGGTAATTGGTCTCTCTTTTGCCCTGATAAGGCCCCGGGTCTCTCGAACGTGTATGGTGACGAGTTCGAGGCTCTCTACACCAAGTACGAGGAGGAGGGTCTCGCCAATGCGACCGTTCCTGCCGCCGATGTGTGGAAGGCTATTCTCAAGTCCCAAACCGAGACTGGAACACCATACATGCTTTACAAGGATGCATGCAACTCCAAGTCTAATCAGAAGAATTTGGGGGTCATCAAGAGTTCCAATCTGTGTGTCGCACCAGAGACTAAGATTCTCACGAGTCAGGGGCAGCGGGTGATTTCGGAACTTCAGAACCAGGATGTTGAAGTTTGGAACGGTGAAGAATTTTCAAATGTCACCATTCGTAAGACTGGTGAAAACCAGAAACTTCTCACAGTCACGACGAGTAAGGGTCTCTCACTTCGATGCACACCGTATCATAAGTTTTGGATCGTTGGTCAAGATGAACCCATCGAAGCTCAGCATCTCAAGAAAGATATGAAAATTATTAAGCACTCGTTGCCCGTTATTAATTCAAATGAAAAAATCATGAAATATGCATACACCCATGGTCTCTTTTGTGCCGATGGAACGACTTCATCTTCTGGTGACCCGAAGAGATGCTCTTACACAGCGAAAGAAAATGGTCTTTGTATGCGTCATCAGTTAAATGGAAAGGAATACGAAAATGATGGTACTTGTCAGGCTAATTCATACTCCGAGCAGAAGTGGTTAGATCTCTATCATGAAAAGAAGAAACTCATGAAGTTTGTCGAGTATGACTATGCTTCTATGAATGATACGTGTAAGCGAGCTCGTCTCCGTCTCCCTAAAGACATCAACGAAAAGTTCGTCGTGCCTATGAATTATTCACTCAAGACAAAACTTGAATGGCTGGCTGGTTTTATGGATGGTGATGGCTGTGTCACTAAACACCAGGGAGGTCGAGGTGTTTCTATACAAATTGGTTCTATTCATTACGATTTCATCAAAGATGTTTTACTTATGCTTCAAACCATGGGCGTCAGTTCTCGTATCAACGTAGCACGAGATGAAACATCCAGAGATATGCCAGGTGGTCGATACACCTGCAAAAAGATGTGGCGCCTACTGATTCCAAGTGGGGGGGTTGAACTTTTGAAGTCTCTTGGTTTACAGACAAAACGTCTTAACCTTGATACCCAACAGCAACCAAACCGCCAGGCACTTCACTTTGAGAAGATAGTTTCCATTGAAGACCTTGGTGACATGGCGGACACGTTCTGTTTCAATGAGCCACTTAAACATCGCGGTGTGTTTAATGGTATCCTCACAGGTAACTGCACAGAGATTCTGGAGTTTACAGACAAGGATGAGACTTCTGTGTGTAACCTAGCGTCCATCGCTCTCCCCAAGTATGTAGACCGGGAAACCAAGACGTTCGACTATGAGAAGCTCCACGAAGTCACGAAGACTGTCACGAAGAACCTGAACCGTGTCATCGATCGTAACTTCTACCCAGTCGAAACGGCGAGGCGCTCCAACATGAAGCATCGCCCCATTGGCCTAGGTGTCCAAGGTCTCGCGGACGTGTTCAACATGTGTGGTCTTCCTTTTGATTGTGAAGAGTCTCGTCTCATGAATGCACATATTTTTGAGACTATGTACCACGCTGCCCTCGAAGCCTCATCAGAATTGGCCGAGGTGGATGGATCATATGAAAGTTTCGAGGGATCTCCCGCGTCCAGAGGTATTCTCCAACCTGACATGTGGGAAGGTGAGACGAAATTCAGTGGACGTTACGATTGGGACGCGATGCGTGAGTGTGTAAAGACGAAGGGTCTCCGCAACAGTCTCCTCATGGCTCCTATGCCCACCGCTTCGACGGCACAGATCCTGGGTAACAATGAATGCTTTGAACCTTACACGACGAACATTTACCTGAGGCGTACATTGGCGGGTGAATTCGTTGTGGTCAATAAGCACCTCGTCGAGGATCTCAAGAGGGTCGGTCTCTGGTCAAAGGAGATGAAGGACTTGATGGTGAAGGCTGGTGGCTCCATCCAAAACATCGTCGACATTCCTGAAGACATCAAGAAACTCTACAAAACTGTATGGGAAATCAGTCAGAAGTGTATTATCGATATGGCGGCGGACCGTGGTCGTTTCATCGACCAGTCCCAATCTATGAACCTTTTCATGGAAAGTCCTA
>Ga0222718_10001191_pt1 | contig 25841 bp, 21 predicted proteins | sample C33_27DmetaG_FD_165045 | JGI IMG/M metagenome (GOLD analysis project Ga0222718, IMG submission 165045) | Estuarine water microbial communities from San Francisco Bay, California, United States - C33_27D | ecosystem: Environmental > Aquatic > Marine > Unclassified | place: USA: California...
CCTCGTAGCAGCTTCGCTTGGTGCCGAACTGCTCGCCGCTGAGCGCGCCGCCCTTGTCGAGACACCGCTGTCGCAGGTGGCGGCGTGGGCGGGGCGAGCTGAGGTGAATGCTCCGGTCCACGCGGCCCCGGACGGAGACTGGCACGTCATTGCACCCGAAGGGGTCGTCTCGGTGGTGTCGCCCCGCGCACGGGTTCCGGCCCGCCGGGCGGCACCATTCGACGCTCACGGACCCGCGCTCCGCGACGAGTTCGCCTAGGGTCCGTCGCGATGGGCGATCCACGGACCCCCGGTACCGGAAAGGCACGAGCAGCGGATGGTCGTGTCGCTGGCCGACGTGGCCAGGCGACCAGGCAACGGTTGCTCGACGCCATGAGTGCAGCGGTGGCCGAGGGTCGGTATCGCGACCTCACGGTGGTCGATGTGTCGCGGCGGGCCGAGACGAGCCCGGCAACGTTCTACCAGTACTTCCCCGACATCGAGTCGGCGGTGTTGTCGCTGCTCGACGAACTCACCGACTCTGGAGGGCATCGGCTTCGCACACTCGTCACCGAGGCGTCATGGGAGGGAGATTCGGCCGCCAAGGGTTTGGCTCACGGCTTCATGGCCTTTTTCCACGAGCACGGCAACCTCCTGCGGGTCTGCGATCTCGCTGCGCTGGAGGGCGATGATCGCTTTCGGCAACTCCGCACTCGGCTCTTCAATGGTGTGTTCCTTGCGCTCCAAGATCTCGCTCACGAGGCCCGAGCCACGGGCGAGATTCCGCAGGAGTCGTCGCCGGGTGCCATCGCCTCGGTGTTGACCACGATGCTTGCCCACGTGAGTGCGCATCAGCCCGGGTTCGAGGCATGGGGGGTGTCGTCGACCGAACTCGCAGAGACCATGGCATCCGTGATCGAGCGATCGATGCACTGGAATCGATCTGATCTCGGGTCGTAGCCTCCGTGGCCACGAGTTACCGCTAGCCGGCGGACATCGTTCTCGCACTGATCTGGGCCTCGCTCTATCGTCGGCGGCCATGGCAGACCCAACCGAATGGGACCCAACCCTCGACCACCTTGCCTCGCGCCGCGCGCAAGCGCGTGCGATGGGCGGTTCGGCGAAGGTGGCCAAACAACATGCCGCGGGTCGGCTCGATGCCCGCCAGCGGATTGCCGAGTTGCTCGATGAGGGGTCGTTCACTGAGATCGGCGCATTGTCGGGTGCAGCCCCTGCCGATGCCCTCGTCGCCGGGATCGGGATGATCGATGGTCGTCCGGTCGCCGTCGGGGCGGAGGACTTCACCACGCTTGGCGGCTCGATCGGCCCGGCAGCATCGCGGAAGCGCTGGCGTATTGCTGACGTCGCCCGACGGGAGCGGGTACCCCTGGTGATGCTGCTCGAAGGGGCCGGCCATCGACCGCCGATGCCAGGTGACCCCGGTGGCGGTGGGCCCGGTGATCTCGGGGCGCAGGGCAATCTCTCGGGACTGGTACCCATGATCACGGGCGTGATGGGCGCCTCGGCAGGTCATGGTGCGATCACAGCGCCGCTATGCGACTTCTCGTTGATGACGCCCGACAGCGCGATCTTCACAGCAGGCCCCCCTGTGGTGAAGGCGGCGCTGGGCGAAGAGGTCTCCAAGGCCGATCTCGGCGGCCCGGGCGTGGCGATTGCGAGCGGGGTGATCCACAACGTTTCCGCTGATGACGTGACGCTGCTTCACGACATTCGCACGTATTTGTCGTTCTTCGGTTCGTCGGCGTGGGAACGTCCGCCGTGGGTCGACACCGGCGATACCGGCCCTCGGTCGCTGGACGATCTGCTGTCGATCGTTCCTCGTGACGGAAATACGTCGTACGACATGCGCCTTGCCCTGTCGCAACTGGTCGATGGTGGCAGCTTCTTTCAGGTGCAGCCCGACTTCGGCCCCTCGATCATCTGCGCGCTCAGCCGAATCGGTGGTGACGCAGTCGGTATCGTGGCGAACCAGCCTGCGGTGCTCGCCGGCTCAATCGACACCGACGCAGCCGACAAGGCAGCCCATTTCATTCAGGTGTGCGACAGCTTTCATCTGCCGCTCGTGTTCTTGGCCGACAATCCCGGAGTGCTGGCAGGGCGGGCCTCGGAGCAAACTGGTATTTTGCGGGCTGGCGCCCGGATGTTCGCGGCGCAGACTCGGGCTCAGACGGTGAAAATCCATGTCACGTTCCGAAAGGCCTACGGCTTTGGATCCAGCGTGATGGCAATGAATCCCTTCGACGAGCAGACCCTTAGCTTCGGCTTCCCGGGTGCGACGCTAGGGGCCATGGGTTCGGCCGGAGCCGGGAACGCCGTCGGGGCCGACGACCAGACCCGAGCTGATCTTCAAGCGGCCGAGGACGAATCGAGCTACCGATCGGCCAACGGTTTGAGCTTCGATGATTTGATCGATCCCCGTGACCTGCGAAAGAAGGTATTGGCCGGCCTGGCCTCGTCCGCGCGACGTCGCCTTGCTGCCGTTGAGCCGTTGGCCCGCACCGGCATCATGCCCTGAACCCCGGGATCGGCGTCGAGGGCGCTCACCGTTGGCTTAGCCGAGACGTTCGATGCAGTAGTCGAGGCAGGCGGTGAGGGCCTGCGTGTCGGTTGGGTCGATCGCTGGGAACATCCCGATACGAAGCTGGTTGCGGCCGAGTTTGCGGTACCCGTTGACGTCGACGATGCCGTTGGCACGCAGCACGTCGTCGAGCGTGTCGGCGTCGATCGACTCGTCGAAGTCGATGGTGGCCACGACCTTGGAGCGCTGCGTTTCGATCTGCACGAATGGCTCGGCGGCGTCGGATCGGTCGGCCCAGCCGTAAAGGATGTCGGCCGACGTGGCCGATCTCCCAGCCGACCACGACAGGCCACCGTTTTCGTTGAACCAGTTGACGGTTTGTGCGGCGAGGAACACGGTGGCGAGAGATGGGGTGTTGTACGTCTGGTCCTTGCGGGAGTTGTCGAGTGCCGCTTGCAGGTCGAGCGATGGCGGGATGTAGCGACCCGAGGCAGCGATCCGCTCGATACGTTCGACAGCTGCCGGTGAGACCATTGCGATCCACAAGCCACCATCGCCGGCCAACGCCTTCTGCGGTGCGAAGTAATAGACATCGGTGGCATCGGCATCGAACATCAGACCACCGGCACCCGACGTCGCGTCGACCAGCATCAACTGGTCTCCCGTGCTTACGCGAACCGGGTCAAGCATGACGCCGGTCGAGGTCTCGTTGTGGGTGTAGCAGATGGCATCGACCCCATCGACCGGCTCTAGCGCCGGGTGGGTGCCCATGGCGGATTCCGCGACCGACGGATTTTCGAGATGAGGAGCCATCGCCACGGCCTTGCCAAACTTGCTGCCGAATTCGCCGAACGACAGGTGATGCGATCGGTGCTCGATGAGTGAGAACACGGCAGCGTCCCAGAAGCCGGTGGATCCGCCGTTACCGCAGACGATTTCGTAGCCGTCGGGAGCGCGGAGCAGTTCGGCGATGCCGTTACGCAGTTCGGCGACCATCAGCTTGACGGGCATCTGACGGTGTGACGTACCCATGTAATCGGTGGCTCGACGTGCCAGAGCATCGAGGGCCTCGGGACGGACCTTGGTCGGGCCGGAGCCGAACCGGCCGTCGGCGGGCAGGAGGTCAGTGGGAATGACAATATCGGGCGTGCTCACGGCTTCTCAGCGTGTCAGCTGTGGCAGCAAAACGGCGCGTATTCGCGACGAAATCCTCGTCGACGGCTCAGTAGCCTGAAGAGATGAGTCTCGATCGGATCTCGCGCCGTGTCGGCGCTATCGCCCCGTCCGCCACCCTGGCCGTCTCCAACAAGGCCAAGGCCATGAGAGCGGCCGGCGAAAACGTCATCGGTTTTGGGGCGGGTGAGCCAGACTTCGCCACGCCGCAGCACATCGTCGAGGCGGCGATCAAGGCGTGTTCCGACCCGTTGATGCACAAGTACAGCGCGGTCGGCGGCCTACCCGAGTTGAAGGAAGCCATCGCAGTCAAGACGATGCGCGACAGCGGCTACGAGGTTGAGGCGTCGCAGGTGCTGGTCACGAATGGCGGCAAGCACGCTGTCTACAACTGCTTCGAGGCCCTGCTCAACCCGGGCGACGAAGTCCTCCTCCCCGCACCGTACTGGACGACGTATCCAGAGCCGATTGCCTTGGCTGGCGGTGTGACGGTGCCGCTCATCACCACCGCCGAGGGTGGGTTTCGGGTCACCGTCGAGCAACTCGAAGCTGCACGTACGCCAAATACCAAGGCGCTCGTGTTCGTATCACCGTCCAATCCCACGGGTGCGATTTATCCCGAGGAAGAGATCCGTGCGATCGGTCGTTGGGCAGCCGAGCACGACATCTGGGTGATCGCGGACGAGATCTACGAACACCTTGTCTACGGTGGCAACGAGTTCCATTCGATCGCCACGCTCTGTCCCGAGATCGGCGACAAAATGATCGTTCTCAACGGTGTGGCCAAGACCTACGCCATGACCGGGTGGCGGGTTGGCTGGCTGATCGGCCCGGCCGACCTCGTGAAGGCCGCGCAAAATCTTCAGTCGCACTCCACCAGCAACGTTGCAAACGTCGCTCAGGCGGCAGCGCTTGCCGCTGTATCGGGTCCACTCGATGCCGTCCACCAGATGCGCGAAGCTTTTGATCGCCGCCGCACAACCATGTACTCGATGTTGTCGAGTATCGAGGGTGTGCTGTGTCCCGAGCCCCAGGGAGCGTTCTACGCCTACCCCGACTTCTCTGCGCTGCTCGGCAACCAGATCGGCGGACACCGAGTCGACACCACGCTTGATCTCGCCGACGTGTTGCTCGAGCAGGCCAAAGTGGCTGTCGTGCCAGGCGAGGCGTTTGGCGTTGGCGGCGGTGCGCGGCTGTCGTTTGCGCTCGGCGACGATGATCTCCGAGAGGGTGTCGGTCGCATTGCCGACTTCTTGTCGTGATCGATCCGACGGTCACGCCCTACGGCGAGTGGCCGTCTCCGATCACCGCAGCGTCGCTCGTTCGCGGCGCTGTTGGCATCTCGGAGTGCTGTGTGGATGGCGACGATGTTTGGTGGGCTGAGGTCAGACCCGACGAAGGTGGCCGAACGGCGCTGGTCCGATTCAGCGACGGCCGTGCCGATGAAGTGACCCCGCTCGACGCGTACGTCCGCACGCTGGTGCATGAGTACGGGGGTGGGTCGTGGTGGGTGCACAACGGTGTGGCGTACTACGTCGACGTCAGCGACCAACGGTTACGCCGGCTCGTGCCCGGTCGAGAACCGACCTTGCTCACCCCCGAGCCGGACACCCCTCGAGGCGTGCGATTCGCCGACTTCCGAGTCGATGCACAGGGGCGGTTTGTCGTCGCAGTCCGTGAGACGCACCACGACGATCGTGAGCCGACCAACGAGTTGGTGGCGATCCCCACCGACGGTTCGATGGACGTACGGCTCGTGTGGGGTGGAACCGACTTCGTGTCGTCACCCCGCTTCTCGCCTGATGGCGCGCAACTGGTATGGGTGTCGTGGAATCACCCCAACATGCCGTGGGACTCGACTCGACTGCATGCGGCGTCGTATAGCGACGGGGCGATCGGTGAGGTGACGATCGAGGTGGGTAACGGTTCCGAGGCCTGGGTCGAACCTGGATGGTCGCCCGATGGTCGGCTTCTCGCGTGCACCGACCGCGACGAGTGGTGGAACCTCGTCTCGATCGACAACGAGGCTGGCTTTCAGCCAATCGTCGTCGGGACCTTTGAGGTGGCGACACCTAGTTGGGTGTTCGGGATGCAGCGGTGGGCGGTCACGACCGACCACACGGTCGCTGCGGTCGGCCTCGCCACCGGCGATGAACTGGTCATCGACGGCCGCACCGTCTCGATGCCCGACGCGACGATTTCGTCGCTGCAGCCTGCTCGCGGGGGCGTCGTCTATGTCGGCGCCGGCTACGGCCACGAGCCGCAAGTCGTCAGGCTCCACCTCGACGGCCCCAACGTGCGGCGAGAGGTCTTGTCGACAGGGCGGGGGCTACCGATCGAGCAGGGCTATCTGATCGAACCCGAGTCGATCACCTTCCGCACCGGTGATGGTGATGCGCAGGCGCACGGCCTTTACTATCCGCCCACCAATCCCGCCCATGTCGGTCCGGAAGGTGCAGCTCCACCACTTCTCGTCCTCGCCCATGGGGGCCCGACAGGACAGGCCCGGCGTCAACTACAGCTCGGGATTCTGTACTGGACCTCGCGAGGCATCGCCGTCGTCGATGTCGACTACCGGGGTTCCACCGGCTACGGCCGAACCTATCGCCGCAGCCTCGATGGAGTGTGGGGCATCGCCGACGTCGAGGACTGTGTTGCCGCTGCCCGCTATCTCGCCGACCGGGGTGATGCCGACCCGTCTCGGCTGATGATTCGGGGCGGAAGTGCGGGTGGCTACACCGTTCTGAGTGCACTCGCGTTCCATGATGCGTTCGCTGCCGGTGCGAGTCGTTACGGTGTCGCCGATCTGGAGGCCCTCGCGACCGACACCCATAAGTTCGAGAGTCGCTATCTCGACACGCTGATCGGGCCGTGGCCCGAAACCAAGGCGGTGTACGACGAACGGTCGCCGATCAATCACGTCGACAAGTTCTCGGCCCCAATGATCGTGTTGCAGGGCGACGAGGACGCAATCGTCCCCCCGAACCAGAGCGAGATGATCGTGGCTGCCCTTGAGGCGCGAGGTATTCCCGTGAGCTATCTCCTCTTCGAAGGCGAACAACACGGCTTCCGCAAGGCCGAGAACGTCATTGCGGCTCTCGAAGCCGAACTGGCGTTCTTTGGTGCGATGCTGGAGTTCGTGCCCGCCGATGAGCTTCCTCCGCTCGACATTCGCCGTTGATTCGTCGACACCGCCTCGTCTTTTCGGCGGTGATGATCGCCTCGCTGTTCGCAGTCAGGTCCGAGCCGGTCGACGCAACTCGAGGCGATGGACTACTCGACGTGTACGTTCGCGACGGCCGAGGTGTCGCGCTTGCTCACGCCACGATCGAGGTCGGCAGTCGCACGGGAGTCACCGACATGTGGGGTCGGGCCAGCATCAGTGACGCTGACCCCGGAACGCTCACGATCCGCCACCCTCGATTCCCGAGCCGTTCGCTTCAGTGGACCGATACCGGCGACCGCGTTCATGTGGTCCTCGGCGCGCCGGTCATGCGTGCCATTCACGTCGCAGGCACGCTGGTCGGCACGCGACAGTGGGACAATCTCGTCGCGCTCGCGGAACGAACATCGATCAACGCGTTCATGCTCGATCTCAAGGACGAGTCGGGCCGAGTGTTCTCCCAGACTGCGTCGTCCTGGGCGATCACTGCGGGTGCGAACCTCGACCGCTGGGATCTCGCCGACGTCACCACCGACCTTCACCGCCGAGAAATCTATGTGATCGCCCGGATTGTGGCGTTCCAGGATCCCATTGCTGGCAAGCGAATTCCCGACATGGCGGTCCGCACGACCGGGGGGCAGGTCTTCACTCGCCGCGGTCAGACCTTTCTCGACGCCACCGACCCGAACGCTCGTGAGTACGCGCTGCAACTCGCGGAGGAGGCATGCGCGGCTGGTGTCGACGAGGTCCAGTTCGACTACGTGCGTTACCCCGACGCCGATCATTCCGTTCTCGTCTTCGACGGTGGAAGCACCGAACAAATCCGCGTGGCCACGATCACCGGATTCCTGGCCGAGGCCAAGGAGCGGGTCGGGCCCCGATGTCAGACGGCAGCCGACATTTTCGGCTTCGTGACGTCGGTGTCCAACGATGGTGGGATTGGGCATCAGGTCGAGGCGCTGGCGGAGGTTACCGATGTGCTGTCACCGATGGTCTATCCCAACCACTGGGGTCCCGGATGGTTCGGGTACACCTCGCCGGAAGACCATCCGGGTGGAGTGATCGACCAGTCGATGCGAAATGTGCTCGAGCGAACCGCCGGACGCACGACCATCCGGCCGTGGCTGCAGGACTTCGGGGGTTACGGGCCGGCGGAGGTCCGGGCACAGATCGATGCGGCCGACTCGCTCGGACTGGGATGGATGCTGTGGAACGCGGGCAGCGTCTTCACCGAGGGTGGGATCCCACTCGCCGACGAGGTCTCGACGCCGAGTCAGGTACCTCCCCCGGTCGAGGAGACGCGCCCGCCATCAGGTTTTTGGGACGTACCGGCTGCCAATGGTTACGGGCAGGCGATCGCGTGGCTCGGAGCCGAAGGGATCACCCAGGGCTGCAATCCGCCCTGGCGCGACGACTACTGCCCCGACCGCGAGCTGACCCGTGGGGAGGCGGCCACGCTGCTCGTTCGAGCGTTCGGCGTGCCGGCCACCGGCGTCGACCGGTTCGTCGATGACGACGGGTCGGTGCACGAGGCCAACATCAACGCACTCGCAGTGGCAGGAATCACGGTCGGGTGTGATCTGGCTCGTTTCTGTGCCGGCGAGGTGCTGACCCGTCAGGAGATGGCCTCGATGATCGCTCGAGCGCTTGACCTGCCTGCGGTCGACACGACGGACACGTTTGTCGACGATGACGGCAACGAAAACGAAGCAGACATTGAGCGAATCGCCGCAGCCGGTATCACCCGGGGGTGCACCGAGATCGAGTTCTGTCCGTTACGGCCAATCCGTCGCGACGAGGCTGCAGCGATGTTGTTCCGCGCCCTCGGCTGAGCGTTCACGCGGCGTTCACAGAACCCTGTTGGTGGGCCGCAAGCTGAGGGCGATCCTGGCCACATGAGCCGGGTCCTTGTCACCGAAAAAATCGCCGAGTCAGGGCTTGACGCTCTCCGAGCTGCGGGTCATGAAGTGGATCTCCGATTCGACCTCTCGCCCGAGGCGATCATTGCGGCGGTCGCCGGTGCTCGTGCCCTGATCGTTCGTTCCGTGACCCAGGTCGACCAGGCTGTCCTGGCCGCCGGCACCGATCTCCTCGTGGTCGGTCGTGCTGGTGTCGGACTCGACAACATCGACACCCGTGCTGCGACCGAGCGTGGCGTGATGGTCGTGAACGCACCGGAGTCCAACATCACCTCGGCTGCAGAACACACGCTCGCCATGCTGTTGGCGCAGGCCCGAAACATTCCGCAGGCGCACGCTGCGCTGGTCGACAGACGGTGGGAGCGCTCGCAGTGGGAGGGCGTTGAGGTCGCCGACAAGACGCTCGGGGTGATCGGCCTTGGGCGGATCGGTACGTTGGTGGCGAAGCGTGCAGCCGCGTTCGGCATGCGAATCGTCGCCCACGACCCTTTTGTCTCGACGGCAGTAGCCCAACGCCTCGACATCGAACTGCTCGATCTCGACGGTCTGGTCGCCAGGGCCGACTTTCTCACTGTCCACGTCGCCAAGACTCCCGAAACGGTCGGTCTGATCAACAAGGATCGTCTCGCACTTGCCAAGCCCAACCTGCGTGTTGTCAACGTTGCCCGTGGCGGGATCATCGATGAGGTAGCGCTCGCTGATGCGGTGCGTGCGGGCAAGGTGGCCGGTGCGGCAATCGACGTGTTCGACAACGAACCGACGACCGATTCCCCGCTGATCGGGGTTCCCGGCATCGTGGTCACACCGCACCTCGGGGCGAGCACTCGCGAGGCGCAAGACCGGGCCGGCGAACAGATCGCCGAGCAGGTTCTGCTGGCACTCGGCGGTGACTTCGTCCCGTTCGCAGTGAATGTCGCTGCCGGCCCTGCCTCGGGCGTGCTGCGTGAGCACCTTCCGCTCTGTGAGGCACTTGGCGGGGTCTACGCCGGTCTTTCCCGCACCCTGCCGCCGACCATCGACCTCGAGTTGCGCGGCGAGGTGGGGGAGGGCGATGCGTCGCTCGGCCGCCTGAGTTTCCTGAAGGGTCTACTCGGCCAGACATCCAGCGACCCGGTGAGTTATGTGAACGCTGCGGATCTCGCCGAATCTCGCGGTCTCGATGTCCGGGTCATCACGAGCCCAGCACCGAAGGATCACGTCAACACCGTTCGGGTCGAGGGCGGTGGTCTGGCGGTGGCAGGAACGATCTCGACGCTCGATGGTCAGCCGCGCTTGATCGAGGTTGACGATCACCGACTCGAGATCCGAATGAGCGAGAACATGCTGTTCGTTCGCAACGACGACGTACCCGGCATGGTTGGACTCGTCGGCACGGCGCTGGGCGACGCAGGGATCAACATCTCAAACATGCACATCGGTGAGGACGATGACGGGGTCGTTGCCGTGATGGTGGTCAGCACCGACGGGTTGGTCCCGCAGCGCGTGCAGGACTCGCTGCGCAGTCTCGAGGGTGTGAGATCGGTGCGAGCCGTCCGGCTGTCCTGATCAGCGTTTCGCCTGACGAAAGCCGTCGTCTTCGGCGTGTTGGGCGGTGCAGTAGCAGCGTTCGGCGTGTGTGCGCTCGTAGGACCTGCCGCCCGGGACATGGAAGATCATGCTTCCGGCATTGCCCTTGATCGGATGGGAGTCGGGGCACATGCCGTTGGTCGGTTCCACCCACGTCGGACTTGTGGGGGCTTGGGAGCGTTCGTCAGCAACGGTCTCGTTCGCAGCCGGTACCGTGGCGAATCGCACCGGTCCGTTTCGGATCTCGACCTCGGGTTCGGTGACGAGCGGCGGCCACGAGGCAATGCCGGACGGGTCAGGTGGACTGGGTCGACGAGTGGAACGGGCGAGGCCGTATACGAGCGCAACTGCGGTCCCGAGACCGCTGATTCGGAGAAGGCGTCGGAGCGCTGAGGGCATGAGGTGACGGTAGCCGACACCGGGTCGCATCGGACCCGGTGTCGACGTCACTGTGGTCAGTTCAAGACGATGCGACCGAGGCGCTCGAGGTCGTTCAGGTCGTTGATCTGCAGTGTCCCGGGAGCATCTGGGCTGGGGTGGCCCCAGTCGGTACCGAGAGTCCAGAGCTCGTCGCCGTCAAGGACCATCGTGCGAACGATGGTCGGCATTTGGTTCCATCGCGGCCAGCACAACCAGATACCGGCATCGTCGGGTACAGGGAGGTTCATGCGTTCTGCCTCGTCGAGCAGCCAGGGCTCCTCGTAGCAGTCGAAGCCGGTGGTCGACGGCTTCTCACCGTCTTCGCACAACCGGATCTGTCCCTCTTGGTCGAAGGCGATGATCCACTCAAGTTCGGAGTCGAAAGCCTGCTCGTCGTCGGCGTCGAAACCGGGGATGTCGTCACCGGTGATTCGTCGACAGCCGTTGACACCGGGTTCGGCCCCAGGATCTGCATGATCGATACGACCGACCTCGGTGATCTCGGTGCCGTCGACCTGCAAGACGATGGCTCCGGCCCAATGGCCACCCTCGTCGTAGGTCGTGAGCGGCACGACGGCCATCTGCTCGGCCTCCCACCAAAGGAAGCTTCGGTGCTCCCAGCCGACGTCGTTCCAGCCGCCTGGGGCAGACCAGATTGCGACCTCTTTGGGGTTGGCCGGGTTGCTGACGTCGAAGATCGAGACCTTGGAACCAGTGATCCGACCGTCGTCGGTTCCGTCGGAACCAACGCCGAGGACACGGCCCTCGCCGATCGGGTGGAGGTAACTGGAGAACCCCGGGATCTTCAATTCGCCCACGACCTGAGGGTTCTCTGGGTCGCTCAGGTCGAGCGTGTAGAAGGGATCGATCTGGCGGAAGGTCACCACGTAGCCGACATCACCGACCATGCGCACCGACTGCACTGCCTCCCCTCGACCCATGTCGCCGACCGAGCCGACCTCGACGAGTTCGCCGTCAGTTTCGCGCAACACACGGACGTGGGTTTCGGAGGTCTCGTCCCACGTCTCACCCGTGGTGGTCACGACCCGGAGGTGGCCATTGTGCTCGCTCAGGTTGAATTGGTTGCGGATGTCGCCGGCGACCGAACCCGACGCCATGTACGCAGCATCATCGCCGGAGAGCGCGAAGCGATGGATCGACGTGTGGCGGGCATCCCACACCCGCTCCCACGTGTCCTCGTCATCGAAGAGTCGGAAATCGGGCCACGTTTGGGTAGCGACGTAGATCGACTCCGTCGATGCGTACACCGTGCTGCCAGGGGCGAGGACACTTGTCGTCGTGTGGTCGGTGATATCCCCGCCAACGCCGATGTTGATAACCGAGAGCACGCCGAAGCCGGAGAACTCGGTTGGCGCGTGGACGGCGCCACAGTCGGCGAGCAGACCGGTTTCGGTGGTGTTTCCGTTGCCGTCGATGATTCCGTACGCCGGGAGCCAGGAGTCGAGGTCAGAGTCGAGTACGGCAGCGCGGTTGGCGTTCTCAGCGGTCTCCTCGCCTGCCTCGCTTTGGGGATAGACGAAGGGGAAGTTGTACTGCGGGTTGCTGCGGACGATGACCCGGGCCGTTCCGTCGATGGCCCGGCTCGAGACGTAGTCACCCTCGACAAACAATTCGCCGATCAGTGAGGGCTGGTCTCCGGAGAGTTGGATCCGAGCGATGCGCACGATGCTGCTCCCGCCGTACATCGAGTCTTCGATCGCGATGGACGCCGCATCGGTATCGCTCGCGCTGCCTGTGTTGACACTCTCGAGCGCGTCCTTGCCGCCCCAACCGGAACTAACCAGGAGCAGATCGTCACCGTCGAGGAAGAGTTCGCCCTGCCAGATGTCGTCCGGGAGCTCGAGTGTGCCGACGACCTCTCGAGCAACGGCGTCGACGACGATGAGTTGCTGGGCGGCGATGACGAAGATACGGGTGCCGTCGGTCTTGATGATGTCGGCCTCGTCGACGCCGAGTTCTTGGACGTTTGTACCCGAGAAGTCGACACCCTCGACCGGTGCCGCCGAGTCTCCGGCTGTGGAAGCTGTGCTGCTGTCGGCCATGTCGAAGGCGGCGCCTGCATCGTCGCTCTCGAAAGCCTGGTCGACGGCCATTGCCTCGCGAGCGAAAACCGGCCCGTACCAACCGTCGGTGTTGAGACCCCAAGGGGTGACCCGATCGGCGGCCTCCGTGCGCAGGTGTTCGAGCAGTGTGTTGCAGTCGTCGAAGCCGGAGAGCCCAGACGTCAACACGATCTCGTCGCCGTCGACCTCAATGATGATCTCACCCTCATCATTGGTCGCCGGTGTGCCGTCTCTGGGCGAGGTGACCGGGTCCCCATCGCTGCACGCTGCGGTGAGGAGCGTCAGGCTCAGCAGGAGGCATAAAGGAACGAGGATTCTGCGCACGTTAGGTTCTCCGGTTTCGCAGGGCTTGGGTGACGGTGAGACGCTCGGACTCCCCGTCTGGTTCCCCAGGTGCAAAGATTTGCCGGTGGGTCAGGCCTGAGCTGGCATCCAGGGCTTGCGACCCGCCTCGAAGGAGTCGATGTCGGATTCGTGGCGGAGCGTCAGGCCGATGTCATCGAGCCCCTCGAGGAAGCGCTCCTGAACGGCCGAGTCGAGCGGAAACGTCGTCTCCAGGCCGATGGCCGGAGCTTCGACGGTGAGACGCTCGACGTCGATGGTGATCTCGAGTGTCGGATCGGCTTGGACCGCAGCCATCAGCTTCGCGTTGAACTCGTCGGACACCGTCACTGGGACGAGGCCGTTCTTCGTGCAGTTGTTGCGGAAGATGTCGGCGAAGCGCGGCGAGACGACAGCGTCGAAACCGTACTGCTGAATCGCCCACACGGCGTGTTCGCGGCTTGAACCGGTACCGAAGTTGAGACCACCGATCAAGATGTTGGCGCCGGTGTACTGCTCCTGGTTGAGCACGAACTCGCGGTCGTCTCGCCATTCCGAGAAGAGACCCTTCTCGAACCCGGTGCGTTCGACGCGCTTGAGCCAGTCGGACGGGATGATCTGGTCGGTGTCGACGTCGGTGCGGTCGAGTGGGACGGCGGTCCCCGAGACGATGCGGACGGCTTTCATGGTCGGTGTTCCTTTTCAGATCGATGACCTCCGGGATCGGGATGAGCGGTCCCAGCAGTCAGAGATCGGCGCAGTTGGTGATCAGTCAAGGTCGGACGGAGCGGCGAAGTGACCCGCGATGGCCGTTGCCGCGGCGACCTGCGGCGAGACGAGGTGCGTACGGCCGCCCCGGCCCTGGCGCCCCTCGAAGTTGCGGTTGCTGGTGCTGGCGCAGCGTTCGCCTGGTTGGAGCTTGTCGGGGTTCATCGCCAAGCACATAGAACAGCCCGGCTCGCGCCAGTCGAATCCGGCATCGCGAAAGATTTGATCGAGGCCCTCGGCCTCGGCCTGGGCTCGGACTTTTCCGGAGCCGGGCACGACCAGGGTGCGAACGCCTTCAGCGACGGTGCGCCCCTTCGCAACTGCTGCAGCGGCCCGCAAGTCTTCGATACGGCTGTTGGTGCAACTTCCGATGAAGACGGTGTCGACCGCCACGCTCTTGATCGGCGTGCCGGCCTTGAAATCCATGTACTCAAGCGCCCGAGCAGCGGTGTTGGCCAGATTCGGATCGTCGAAGTCGTCCGGCCCGGGGATCACGCCGTCGATCGGCATGACCTGGGCCGGGTTGGTGCCCCAGCTGACCTGGGGTTTGATCTCGGCTGCGTCGATCACGACTTCTTCGTCAAACGAAGCACCCTCGTCGGTGACGAGGGTCTGCCAGTCGGCGACGGCGGCGTCCCAGTCGGTGCCGGTCGGGGCGTGAGGGCGACCCTTCATGTAGGCGAAGGTCGTTTCGTCGGGCGCGACGAGGCCGGCCTTGGCGCCCCCTTCGATCGACATGTTGCAGACCGTCATGCGGCCCTCCATCGACATCTCTTCGAACACGTCGCCGCGGTACTCGATGATCTTGCCGATCCCGCCGCCGGTGCCGATCACGCCGATGACGTGAAGAATCACATCCTTCGGGGTGACACCGGGGTCGAGTTCGCCATGGACCGTGATCGCCATCGTGCCCGGTTTTGTCTGTGGCAGGGTCTGGGTTGCGAGGACGTGCTCGACTTCGCTGGTGCCGATGCCGAACGCAATCGCACCGAACGCGCCGTGCGTTGCGGTGTGCGAATCACCGCACACGATGGTCATGCCCGGCTGCGTGAGGCCCTGCTCGGGGCCCATCACGTGCACAATGCCGTTGTTCTCGTGGCCCATCGGATAGTTGACGATTCCGAATTGCTCGGTGTTCACCCGCAGCGTCTCGATCTGTTTCGCGCTGGTCTCGTCGTCGATTGGTTGGTCCTGATTGATCGTCGGTGTGTTGTGATCTTCGGTAGCGACGGTGAGGTCGGGGCGACGCACGCTGCGACCAGTCAGGCGCAGTCCATCGAAGGCCTGTGGCGAGGTGACCTCGTGGATGAGGTGGAGATCGATGTAGAGCAGGTCAGGATCGCCGCCGAGGCCGGCGGTGACGACATGGCGATCCCATATTTTCTGGCTGAGGGTGCGGGGTTCGGACATCTTGGTCTCCCTGGCGGTGAACCACGTCGTGGACGACTGTCTCAGATTGTGGGATACAATTCTGAATTGTGGAACAGAGTGTAAGCGGCGTTGGCGTCATCGACAAGACCATCGCCGTGCTGGCTGCCGTCGATCCGAACGGCGCCAACCTCGGTGAGCTCGTTGAGCGCACGGGTCTCTCCCGAGCGACAGCCCACCGCCTTGCGTCGGCACTCGAACTACACGGGCTTCTTCGGCGTTCCGTCGACGGACGCTTCGCTCTCGGCCCGCGCCTCGTGGCTTTGGGGTCGAGCGCCGCAGCCGGCTGGCCGCTCGCAGACGCAGCACGTGCTGCGCTCGCCGAGCTTCGCGACGCCACGGGTGAGTCTGCTCAGCTCTACGTCCGCGATGGCGACGTCCGCGTCTGTGTCGCGTCGCTGCAGTCACCGCACGGACTTCGCACGATTGTCTCCACCGGAGCAGTGTTGGCGCTCGACCAGGGTTCGGGTGGTCGTGTGCTGACCGGCGAGGTCGGCGCCGAGGGGTGGGTTGCGTCGGTCGCCGAGCGTGAAGCCGGTGTCGCGTCGGTCAGCGCTCCCGTTCTCGATCGCAACGATGCGGTGATTGCTGCGGTGTCGGTGAGCGGCCCGATCGAGAGACTCACCGACACCCCGGGGGGTGTCCATGGTGCGGCGGTGGTGGCTGCAGCCGCCCGGATCGCGCAGGAGGCCGGGATCGTATGAACGACCAGATCCCGATGGACAACGCAGAGGTCGGTGCCGCTTCGATCTGGTTGCTTCGCGGTGCAGTCGTGGTCACCAGCCTTGTCGTGCTCGGCTTCGTCGTGCATGCCACGCTCGGCCTGTTCGACGATGGCGAGGAACTTGACGTTTCCGACGATCCCGTCGAGACCGAGGAGATGTTCCACGACGACGAGTCGACCGACGAGACGCCCCTGACGTCGAAGGCCCCTCCGCCGAGCAGCAAACCGATCGAGACCACGACGAGCGGTACTCCCGCATCGAACGCCGACACCGAGCTCATGGCGTTTGTCGATGAGGCAATGGCGTTCATCGAAGCGACCCGGCAACGATCATTCGTGGAGCGACCTGGTGTCGAAGTCGTGAGCGTCGACGCAATGACCGAGATCGTGCTCGATGACATTCGTGAGCAGCTCGAGGCGGACCCGACGGCGGCTGAGGCGAGTCTCGCCTTCGCTCGCGCGATCGGGTTCTTCGCCGTGACCGAGGATTTTCTCGACATCTACGACGTCTTCGTATCCAGCGGGGTGCTTGGGGTGTACTTCCCCACCTCGGACCGCCTCCTGGTGCGATCGGTCGGCGAACTGACGCCCAGTACCAAATCCACCATCGTTCACGAGCTGGTGCATGCGTTCGACGATCAGCACTTCGATCTCGGTCGAGACGAGTTGGCTGATGACGGTGATGTCGGCTGGACGTTCGCTGCGGCTATCGAGGGCAGCGCGTCGTGGGTCGAGCAGGAATGGCGCGCCACCCTGACGCCGGCGGAGGCCTCGCTGCTCCGAGATGAGGAGCTGAGCTTTGACCCGGGTGGTCTCTTCTCGCTCGATCTCGGTTTTCTGATCTACCAGACCTCGGTCTACGACGCGGGCCGTATCTGGATCGATCGCCTCGTTGCCGAAGCAGGCATCACCGCCATCGACGATGTTCTGATCAACGGTGCCCCGAGTAGCGAGGTCGTTTCGATGCCGCTCAATGCTGCGAACCTCGACCCGATCGAGGTTGCCTCGCCTGCTGTCGATGGAGAGGTGCTGTGGGAGGGTCGAGGAGGCCGAGCGTTGATCGCTGCGCTCACATTTCTGACCGATCCCGGACAGATCGCAGCTACCGGTTGGGGCGGTGATGCGATCACCGTTTATCGCGACCGCAACGGCTCAGCATGCCTTCGTTGGGATGTGGTGGGCGATACTGCGCGCGACACGAACGAACTTTTCGAGGAACTGAGCCGATGGGGCATCGGGGTCGGCGGTACCGCTGGAATGGTGGATGGCAGGGTCCGCATCGACCGCTGCGCCTGAGGTCAACGGCTCTCGACGAAGGCAATGATGGCTGCGCGTTGTTCACCGGTGAGGGTCTTGAAGGCATCGGTGACCCGCTGTGCCTCGCCACCATGCCAGAGGATGGCTTCCTCCACTGAGCGAGCGCGACCGTCGTGGAGGAGCGACTGGTGCCCGTTGACTTCGTCGAGCAGTCCCACACCCCAGAGCGGCGCCGTGCGCCACTCGCTGCCCGACGCGGCGTAGACGGGTCGACCGTCGGCGAGCCCCGGTCCCATGTCGTGGAGCAACAGATCGGTGAAGGGATAAATGACGAGGTCATCGAGCTCGGGCGTATTGGTCTTGCCGGTGCGCTGCTCTGGGGTGTGGCATCGGGTGCACCCGATCGATGCGAACAGGTTCGCTCCTGCGATCACCGTCGGGTCGTCGACGTTGCGGCCGGCGGGGATCGCCAAGGCCTCCACGTAGAACGCAAGGTCGGCGAGATCTTCGTCGTTCAACTCGATGCCGTCACCGTCGGGGTCGAGCGACGTACTGATTCCGATGTCTTCGGCGAGCGCACCGGCCGACTGGTGGATCAGATCGACGCTCTCGGCCTTCCAGCCGTGGCGTCCGATCCGACGTGCGCCATCGGCGTCAAGGATCCACTGAACTTCGCCGGAGATGCCATCGCCGTCGGCGTCGCCGGGATCGGCGGCGGCAACGATGTCGGCCTTCGGCACGAACTCGAGCAGCCCAGGCCCTGCGACCTGGGGTGGGATGCGAAGGCTCAGCTCGGTACCGGCCGGCAGCATGCCCTCACGTCCGACGACGGAGACGATGGGTCGGCGGAGCTGGTAGCTCGTGCCGTCGGGATACTCGCCCTCCTCGTATTCCCAGAGGATGTTGATCTGTGCTTCGGGCCCGCCATCGACTGCGTACGTCTGAAGGCGGGTCCCGTAGCCGGGAAGGGCGAACGGTGCCTCGAACTCACTGGCGCCAGCTTGAGAGACATGGACGACCGGGCCGATGCCGAGGTACGCACCGTCGAGCGGCGCGCCCTGACGTCCGTTGTTGACGTGGCATGCGGTGCAGCCGTCGCCGTTGAAGTCGGGACCGAGACCCGATGCCGGGGTGAAGACCGCTTCGAAGATCTCGTCACCACCGGCGAACCGAATGCGTGCCGTGAGCCCGACGTTGCGGGCCGACAGGTTGTATGACCGCTCGCTGACCTCGAAGGTGGTGGTCGCGTCGCCGGCTCGTTCGATCAGCCAGGAAGGTGCCTCGGCAACCGGTACGGGCTCGGCGCGAACGAGATCAGCTGCAGCCGATGGATCGGCCGCGTCTTCGGCCCCGAAGGTGTGAGGCAGCGACGTGTCTGCGCTCTGGGCGTCGCCACTGCAGCCCACCCCGAGAAGAGTGAGGATCACGACGACGCCACAAAGCGTCAGACGAATGGCATCAACCGCCGGAGGGAACCGTGATCGCATCGAGGTCGAACGTATCGAACTCTGGAATTACGTCGGCCGTCACCGCTGGCGCAGTCAACGGATCAGCCATCCCGGGCTGATCAGGTGCGCCGGGACTTGCGACGTCTTCGTACGCAACGTTCTCGTCCGCCGCCGGCGGGGCGAAGAATTCGATGCCAATCATGTCGCTGACGTCGCCCTGAGGCCCGTCGCAGGGCAAAACGGTTTCGATGTCGGCGGGTCGCGACGACGTGTAGTTGTTGCCGGCGAAGCAGTTGCCGAGACCATCCCCCGGAGCCTGCTGCACCATCACGATGTCGATGCCGTTGCCGATGAAGACGTTCTCTCGGATCTGGTTGTCGGTCGCTTGCCACAAGATGTCACCGTCCGGGAGGAACGAGATTGCTACACCGCCATTGCGGTTGTTCTCGATCAGGTTCCGCAGGATCAGGTTTTCGTTGGCGCCAGGGAGCACCATGCCAACGCCGTATGCAAGTTCCCAGATGTCGCCGCCCTTACTCGTCTCAGGATTGCCGTTGGAGTGGATCCAGTTGCCTGCGAACACGCCGCTGCGCTGCGGGGCGAGCTCCTCGGAGCTGAGCGTGTTGGGTGTGACACCGATGCGGTTGAGACGGAACTCGTTGTTGACTACGTACAACTCACCACCGGCATTCGTGCCGGAGTAGGCGAGGGTGTTGTACTCCGAGATGTTGTTGGTCAGCAGGACCCGGCACGGCTGACACTGGCCGACGTAGTACCCCGAATCGGTGTGGCCAGCGGCGTAGCTGTTCTCGATCAGGCCGTAGGTGGCGTTGAACGCATAGAGCCCGTACTTGCGGTTGTTGAGCGCTGTGACATGGCTGATCCGGTAGCCCTCAAGGAGAAAGTCAGAGTCGTAGTCGCCGGTGAAGAACACGCCGTTGCTGTAATAGTTTTGCACGGTCAGGTTCTCGACGGCGACGCCGTTCGCAAACACGATGATGCCGTTCGCGAGATCCTCGGAGTGCATCCCGTCGAGCACGACGCCTTGCCGGTCGACGCCGCGGATGACGATGTTGTCGGTCTCGACCGAGACGGACTCGTTGTAGACGCCCTCACCGATCAGCACGATGTCGCCGGGGGCTGCAGCGTCGACGGCTTCCTGAATGGTGGGATAGTCCTCGGGAACGCGGAGCGCCCCGAGTGGGTTCGGATCCGCTACTGGTTCGGCTTCCGCTTCTGGCTCGGGTTCCTCGTCGACCTTGTTGTCCTCGTCAGGGTTGTCCTCGTCAGGCTCAGGGTCCAGTTGTTCTTCAGGCTCACTGGTGTCGGCCCCCGGCTCGCTGGCACCGGTGCTGGTGCCGGCACCCTCGTCGGGATCGCTGCCGCAGGCCGCCGCGGCGAGCGCCAGTGTGAACAAGAGAGCCAGGAATCGGCGCATCACATCCCTCCAGGTGTGGTCCGCCGGTGAGGGTAGCGGTCTCGTTCGCTCACGCCGAATCGGCCGGAACGACGATGATACGGCCGGTCTGTCCGTTGGTCGCCGTGCCGTGCAGACTGCAGAAGTAGCGATAATCGCCGGGCTCGGCGAACGCGAGCGACTCGGAGTCGCCCTTCACCGCTAGCGCCGCTGCCGAGATCGACTCGAAGGCACCGTCAGTCGCCGGCCGTACGTTGTGCTCGTTGCGTCCCTGGTTGGTCCAGGTGATCTTGGTCCCGACCGTGACGACGACGACACGCGGTTCGAAGACGTTGTCTCGGATGTCGATGTTGACGGTTCGTCGGTCGGTCTCGTCAAGAGCGGCATCGGGAATCTCGACCCGTGCCGGAACTGCGTTTTCAGGTTCGGCGGTGTCATCGGCCAGGGAGTCGACGTCGAGCGTCACTGACTCGACGATCGGTTCGGCGTCAACACGCGACTGGGCGAACAGACCCACGGGGTCGTCGCCGGCACACGAGGCCGTGATGAGGCAGAGGACGATGGCGAGGCCCGCACGCATGAGGGCGACGGTAGCGGCCGGTCAGTCGATCGCGAGGACCCTGATTTTGAGCGTTGCGCCGGAGGGGGTTTCGTACTCGACCTCGTCACCAACCGCCGCACCAAGCAGTGCAGCGCCCATCGGTGAGCCCGGAGACACGACCGTGACGTCATCGGCCTGCTCTTCGATCGAGCCGACGAGGTAACGCTCAGCATCGTCTTCGTCGTCACCGTCGAAGACGATCGTGACGATGGCGCCGGTCATGACCGAATCGCCGCCGCCATCGTTCTCGACGATCACGGCGTCTTCGATCATGCGGCTGAGGTGCATGATGCGACCCTCCATCTTGCCCTGTTCCTCTTTAGCGGCGTGGTAGTCGCCGTTCTCGGAGAGGTCGCCGAGTTCGCGAGCGGCTTCGATCTTGCGAGCGATATCGATGCGGCCGCGCGAAGTCAGGTCGTCGTACTCGGCCTTGAGTCGGTCGAAGGCGGCCTGGGAAAGCTGCTGTGCTGCTGCCATAGGTGCACGATATCGCCGCCACCCGGCCGATTGAGAGCGAGTTGTCAGCCCGGTAGGCTCGCGGGCGTGATGGCTACCGCGCTCATCATCAGCATTTCGTAGCGCACGTCGGGCATCCGGCGTGCGCGGCCTCCGTCCGCTCTGGTGGGCGGATTTTCTTGTTTCAGGGAGTTTCACAAACATGGCGCATCGCATCGGCATCATGGGTGGCGACGGCATCGGTCCCGAGGTCATCACCGAGGGCCTGAAGGTCATCGACGCGCTCGGCATCGAGTACGACCGCATCGACTATGACCTCGGTGGCGAGCGCTACCTGAAGGACGGCACTGTCCTTCCTGACGAGATCATCGAGGAATGGCGCGGTATCGACGCTCTGTACGCCGGTGCCGTCGGCACCCCCGACGTCCCGCCGGGCCTGATTGAGCGAGGCCTGCTTCTGCGCATGCGCTTCGAACTCGACCTCTACATCAACTACCGGCCCTTCGTCGCCCCAGGCCACGACTTCGTCGTGATCCGCGAAAACACCGAAGGTACCTACGCCGGTGAAGGTGGGTTCCTGCGAAAGGGGACGCCCTACGAGATCGCGACCCAGGGTTCGGTCAACACCCGCCATGGAGTCGAGCGCTGTGTCCGCTACGCCTTCGAGTTGGCGATGAAGCGAAACAAGCACTGCACGCTCGTCCACAAGACCAATGTCCTCACTTTCGCAGGTGACCTGTGGGAGCGAACGTTCAACGAGGTCGCCGGCGAGTATCCCGAGGTCGAGACGGCGTACAACCATGTCGATGCTGCGTGCATCTACTTCGTCGATCGGCCCGAGAGTTACGACGTGATCGTCACCGACAACCTCTTCGGCGACATCCTGACTGATCTCGGTGGCGCCATCTCGGGTGGAATCGGCCTGGCACCCACCGCGAACCTCAACCCGAGCGGCATGTCGATGTTCGAGCCGGTGCACGGCTCGGCACCCGACATTGTCGGCACGGGCAAGGCAAACCCTGTCGCCGCCATCTTGAGCGGTGCGATGATGTTGGACCACCTTGGTGAGACCGAGGCGGCCGATCGCATTCGGGCGGCGTGCGCCAACCCGAACACACTCACCGGATCCACCAGCGAGATCGGCGACCTGGTCGTCGCCCGTCTCTGAGGAGCACTCATGCCCATCGAAACAACCCCCAACATCTGGATGAACGGCGAGATGGTTCCGTGGGAAGACGCAAAGATCCACGTCCTCACCCACACGCTCCATTACGGCACGGGCGTCTTTGAGGGGATCCGTGCGTACGAGACCGAGCAGGGACCTGCGATCTTTCGGCTGACGGAGCACATCGAACGCTTGTACAACTCGGCCAAGATCCTGGGCATGCCGATGCCGTTCGACGTTGCGACGATCGTCCAGGCGTGCAAAGACGTCGTTGCCGATTCCGGTCTCGACGCGTGCTACCTGCGGCCCATCGCCTACTACGGCTACGGCGAGATGGGCCTCGCCACGGGTGCGTGCACCACCGATATTGCGATCGCGGCGTGGCCGTGGGGTGCGTATCTGGGCGATGACGCGGTCAGCAAGGGCGTGCGGATGAAGATCAGTTCCTGGACGCGCCACGACCACAACATCATGCCGCCGGCGGCCAAGACCACCGGCAACTATGCCAACAGCACGCTCGCCAAGATGGAAGCCCTCAACGCGGGCTATGACGAGGCAATCATGCTCAATGGCGCTGGTCTCGTGAGCGAGTGCTCGGGTGAGAACCTGTTCTGCGCGAAGGGGGATGTCGTCATCACCCCGCCGTCTTCGTCAGGTGCACTTCCCGGCATCACCCAAGACACCGTGATGAGGCTCGCCGCCGACCTCGGCATCAACATCGAGATCGGTGATCTGGCTCGCAGCGACCTTTACATCGCCGATGAGATCTTCGTCGTCGGGACCGCAGCTGAGGTCTCGGCCGTGAACTCGGTCGATGACCGCACGGTGCCGTGCCCCGGCCCAGCCACCACCGCACTTGCCGCTGCATACGCCGACCTCGTCCGCGGTCGCAACGACAAGTACCGCGCCTGGAACGAACTGGCGGGTTGATGACCGTGATCGACCGTTCCGCGCATCGCGACCCGTCGTGGCCGACGGCGGTCGACATCTACGACACCACCCTGCGCGACGGCAGCCAACTCGAAGGTATCTCGCTCACGGTCGACGACAAGCTCCGCATCGCGGAGCAACTCGACCGGCTCGGGGTCGCCTACATCGAGGGTGGCTGGCCGGGTGCCAACCCGAAGGACGACGAGTTCTTCGCCCGAGCGCGCACCGAGCTCTCGTTGTCGACGTCGAAGTTCGTCGCCTTCGGTTCGACTCGTCGAGCCAAAGGAAAGGTCGACTCGGACCAGACCCTGGCGAACCTTGTCGCCGCCGGTACCGAAGTCGTTTGCATCGTCGGCAAATGCTGGGATTACCACGTCACCGAGGCGCTCAACACCACCCTCGACGAGGGGATCGCGATGGTCGCGGACTCCGTCGAGCACCTCGTGGCACAGGGCAAGCGGGTCTTTTTCGATGCCGAGCATTTCTTCGACGGCCACAAACGAAATCCCGAGTTCAGTCTCGCCGTGATTGAGGCCGCTGCCATGGCTGGTGCCGAGGCAGTGGTGTTGTGTGACACCAACGGTGGCTCACTTCCACCCGACGTCGAAACTGCAGTCCGCGATGTGGTCAGCCATGTTGACTGCCAGGTCGGCATTCATCTGCACAACGACACCGGTTGCGGGGTGGCCAACGCGCTCGCTGCTGTGCGGGCCGGAGCGACGCAGGTCCAGGGAACGATCAACGGGTACGGCGAGCGGGTCGGCAACTGTGACCTCGTACCCATCATGGCGAACCTCGAACTCAAGATGGGGATTCGGTGCCTACCCGAGGGTCAACTCGAGCACCTCACGTCGGTTGCGCACCACGTGGCCGAACTCGTCAATTTCTCCGTCGACCCGCAACAGCCGTATGTCGGCTCGACGGCGTTCGCCCACAAGGCCGGCCTGCATACGTCGGCGCTGAGCCGGGCGAGCGACGCGTATGAGCATGTCGATCCGGCCACTGTTGGCAACAGTACGCGAGTTCTCGTGTCGGAGATGGCCGGGCGCTCTACCCTCGAGATGAAAGCCGAATCGCTCGGTATCGAGCTCGACGGCAAGACCGTCGGCGATGTGATCGACACCCTCAAACGGCTCGAACACGAGGGCTACCACTTCGAAGCGGCTGACGCCTCGTTCGAGCTGTTGATGCGCGGCGCGGCTGGCTGGACGCAGCCGTACTTCTCGCTGGAATCGTTCTCGGTCTCGACCGATCATCGGTCGGGCACCAATGCCCGCCTGTGGAACGATGTTGCGGTCGATGTTGAGACGCAGGCGACGGTGAAGGTCTGGGTTGATGACGAGCGTCGACTGGCGGTTGGAGAGGGCAATGGTCCGGTCAATGCGCTCGACGCCGCCCTCCGGTCGGCGCTCGACGATCGCTATCCGGCCCTCGGCCGGATTTCGCTCACCGACTTCAAGGTGCGGGTGCTCGACACCGGTAAGGGCACCGGTGCGGTGACACGCGTCTTGCTCGACTCGACCGACGGCAAACGAGAGTGGACCACCATCGGGGTGAGCGAGAACATCATTGAGGCGTCGTGGCAGGCACTCGTCGACTCGCTGGTCTACGGCCTGCTCCACACCGACGGCTGAGGGCGGGTCGGGCCTCGTTCCCTAGGCCCAGATGGCGTCACCGTCCGCATCGGTTGGGAAGGATCGAGCCTCACCGCGATGGAATCGGTGGGCAGTCCAGGCTGCAGCCGCAGCATCGAGCAGGTCATCGGTGATGGCAGCCCGGGCTGCGACCTCGTCTACGCCGGCAAGGTCAAAGCCAGCGGCAATCAGCGCGTCGAAGCGTTGTGTCATCCCGGCCCAAGTCTTTTTGCTGGCCGTGGCCGGCGCACCGAGCAGCATGGCGAAACACGCCTCGGGGTGCGCCTCGATCACTGGCAGGCCAGCGGTCGGTAACCACGCAGTCACCTCATGGATCTTTGGCACGAGCGCCCATGCTTGACGGCTTATGCCTTTGCCGAACGCAGCTCGGGCCGCATTGTTCGCCGAGGCGTAGTCGGGTGCATCGAATGCGACACGTGGGGGGGTGGCGAACACCGAACTGCGGCGAGGCCCGAGGAATGCTCGAAGCTCGGCTTCGGCTGTTCGGGCGCGTTCCGGCACGACGACCGGCATGTCGATGGCCACCACCGCAGCGTCGGGAACTACGTCTGCCAGCGAATCGAGGGCAGGAAGGAAGTGGGCTGTGGTGCTCGATGCGCCATCCCAGGCGACTGCGATCCAGCCGGTCGGGCAGCCATCGACCCCGACGAAACGCATCAGTTCGGTACCCCGCTTACGCCGGTTTCGTCCACAGCGACTCGGTCGGCCGAAACAGCACGTTCGTCATGGTCGGAAGTCTCGCGTGTCTTCGCACGTTGCGCTGTGCTGGCTACGCTTTGACCCATGGCCGCCCCGTCTCGCGTTCCCACCAATCCGACGCAGTCCAAG
>Ga0222718_10001192_pt1 | contig 25834 bp, 17 predicted proteins | sample C33_27DmetaG_FD_165045 | JGI IMG/M metagenome (GOLD analysis project Ga0222718, IMG submission 165045) | Estuarine water microbial communities from San Francisco Bay, California, United States - C33_27D | ecosystem: Environmental > Aquatic > Marine > Unclassified | place: USA: California...
TTACACATAACTTGTTAGCAGATCCAGCCGTAACATCCGACGCCGCCCGTGTGCTTCGCGTTCCCGACACACATAACCACAAAGATAGTCCACCTCTTTTGGTAAAGCAGATCGGTATGAATGTACCCGATGCGATTAGCCTTGAGGTGTTCTCGAATACTCTTGGCATGGACATGATGCCGCCACCTAGAAAGTATGTCCCCGCCGGGGCGAACGCGGTTATGGATGCGCTCATAGGTAATAAGACCAATACATTCCTAGACATACTAACTAAAACACGTCGTGGTGCGGGGTGCGCTCAGCTTGCTACGATCATGAAGAAACAAGCAGAGGTGCCGGAGCCACTATGGAGAGCGGGGCTATCTATCGCAAAGTTCTGCGAAGACGGTGATAAAGCAGCGCACCTTATGTCGAAGAACCACCCGCAGTACACTCCGATTGAGACTGTAAAGAAACTCGATTCCATAAAGGGGCCGTACCGTTGCGCTAGGTTTGACGAGTATGCGCCGGGTGTATGTACTGGGTGCCAACACTGGGGGAAAATAAAATCACCGATTGTGTTGGGGCAGAAGATACGCGAGGCGACAGAGGAAGAAGAGGTTGTTGTAGAGGCTACTTCGGCTACCTTACCTAACAACCCCCTAAAGACTTACACTATACCAACGTACCCGACTCCGTACTTTCGTGGAGCAAATGGCGGTGTGTACGTACGTAAAACGTTGCCGGACGGTACGGTGGATGAGATACCAGTTTACCATAATGACCTATATGTAGTACGGCGTATCAGCGACCCCGAAGTCGGTGAGTCAATACTTATGCGGCTACACCTACCAAAAGACGGTGTACGTGAGTTTACAATCCCTCTTACTTCGGTAACATCAAGGGATGAGTTTCGAAAGCAGATGTCCATGCAGGGTGTCGCTGTTCCACGAGTGGAAGAGTTAATGAAATATACATTAGATTGGGTGAATGAATTGCAAGCAAATGATGAAGCAGATGAAGCGCACAAACAGTTTGGGTGGGTCGGCAGTGGTTTCGACTCGTTCGTACTAGGTAATCAACACGTCCTTGAGAACGACATAGACTTCAACCCTCCTTCGTCTCAGACGTTATCACTGTTCCCCATTTTTGAGCCGAAGGGAACTATGGAGCAGTGGCGTAAGAATATGGACTTCTACAATAAAGACGGGTTTGAACTACACCAATACGTAGTCGGTACCGCATTTGGGTCTGTCCTCATGCAAGATTCGCCCTTCCACTGTGCGACACTCCACCTGCACAGTAAAGAGTCCGGTATCGGTAAGACGACATCTATGATTGTAGGGGCATCATTGTGGGGAGACCCCGACGAACTGGTGATGGACCAGAACACCACACTTAACTTCAGGATGCACAGGGGCGAGATATACCACAATCTACCGTTCTACATTGACGAAATAACGGAGATGAAGCCCCACGAAGTTAGTCAGTTAGCCTACTCAATGAGCAGCGGCAAACAGAAAGGTCGTCTGGCTGGTAGCGCAAACGCAGAACGATACAGGGGTGATCCGTGGAAGTTCCTTGCCGTCACAACCGGTAATGTAAGCGTAATCGAGAGAGTATCTGCGTACAAAGCGATGCCGGAAGCGGAGTCGCAGAGGATAATGGAAGTGAAGGTGGACACACTTTTCCACAAGTCCTCGGATACGATGGCGCAAGAGGCGTTTCTGGATTCCGTCAAAAATAACTACGGACACGCTGGCCCCATATTTGTGCAGCACGTAATCCAAAACAAGGACAGCATCCGAAGTCTTACCGACAGCATAAAAGAGAAAGTCATTGCAGAGGCGGGGCTAACCAGTAAGAACCGGTTTTGGACCGCCCATGTATCCTACACTCTAGCTGGACTTATTCTGGCAAAGAGGCTTGGCTTTCACGACTACGACATCCAGAAGATATTTAAGTTCGCTATATGGATGTTGAAGCTAAACCAAAACGCCGTATCTGATATGACGTTAAGTGTGCAGGATATTCTTAACGACTATATTAACGAGCACTGGAACAACGTGTTGTGGATTAAGAGTACGGATGATCTACGTGCGGGGCAGGGCGGTGCGCTCGACTCCCTGATTGTGCCGGAAGCGATGCCACGGGGGAAATTGGTTGCACGATACGAGACTGATATCAAGAGAGCGTACCTACTACTTAAACCGCTTCGGGATTGGTGTGTAGATCAGCAGATAAACTATGGTTCGTTAATACAAGATCTAACTGACCAGATGAAAGCCAAGAAGATTAAGATGCGGTTGAGTAAGGGTACGCATATGCAGCTACCACCGGCTCAAGTACTGGCGGTAGATTGCGCTTTGGATATACCGGATGAAGTCCAGAGTTCGGAAGAAGAATGATCTCGACCCTGACGGGGTTAGGGTAGTAGTTAACTGGGATAAGTTTCTACCTAATACATCTGTGTTCATCCCATGCGTAAATACTGATAACGCAAAACAGCAGATAAAGAAGATATGCAGCGACTTCGACTACGAAATAACCCTAAAAGTAACTATCTATAAGGGTAAATTAGGTGTTCGTGCATGGAGAACGGTATGATACTATACACTTGACAGTTCTCCCGACTGTCAGTTCTCCTTGTTGACTCCCCCCTGCTCCGGCAGGGGGGTTTTTTATTGGCCCCACTCGTTGCGGTGCTCAATCAACAAGGAGCGTAGATTTGGAGTTAGCGTTATGCCGTTGTGCATAGTAGCGGATGTGCTCTGGTGTCGGTCTATAGACTTCTTGAGAGTGTCTGGAGTTATGACAACTTTACTTCCGGCGTAACGTCTATTGAACTTCATAATCTCTTTCAACGCATCCTGATAGCCTTCATAGTCACCCATACGGTAGGCCATATACATCTTACGTAATGATTTCGTGCGACGGTCGCTGATGTTGCGGTCCATACGCTTCGTGGCAGCGTTGCGCTCTTGCTCGAATGTGTAGTTAGACGGGGCGAACCCAAACACCTGACCAACCAACTCGCCGGTAGTGATGTCGTCGTAGATAGGATCACCGCGACGGGTAAAGGCACCACCGTCTCTGGCGTAGCGACCAAACGTGGCCTTGTAGGCGTTAGCTACGGCAGGGGGTAGGAGGTTCTCAATACCACGCTCAACGAACCCTTCTTGTAAATCGTTAACACCACGAACCAACCGCTTGCCGGTGCTGAGAGCCGGACCGCCGAGGTAGAAGCCAATGAACTCTTCCGGGGAAGGCTTAGCGTTGTACCTGTTATCTTGGACCAGGAGATTGTTGAGGCGCACACGGGATGCAATGTCTACACCGAGTAGCTCGTTTACTGGCCCCTTGTACCAACCCTCACCGATATACTTACGTACAATGGTGTCCGCGTCATCTTCTTCGTCATCTAAGAACATGTTAGCGACCATAGTGAAGATGCCGTATATCGGCACACCATGAATACCGGCGAAGAACAACGCCGACCCATGCACCCCGATAAGTTCCCGCATGGCTTGCTTACGCATATCGGGATCAACAGAAGAGTCCAGCATACGGGACGCGCTCTTGAGCATCGTGTAGTACATATTCATGCCGTAACTCTTGTACATAAGAGCGACACGGCCAATACCCTGCTGGGCTATGCGGGGTGCTGTCTCAAGCGCAATGCCACCGTTCAACTGTTGGGTTTGGTACAGGGCTTCGTTGGCGGCTAGCTGCTCTTTCTGCGCCGAGTCCATAGAACTTGGATCGACGTACTTACCCTGCGTCTCTGCAAAGTACCGCTCACCGGAGTCCAGACGATCCAGAATAAGATCAAAATTAGAAAACATGATCGTCTGGCGGTTGAACCGTTCCACTGCGTTAAAGCCGATTGCTGACGCAGTGGACAGTGAATCCAGAACTCTACTGGCTGTGCCACCTTGTCGCGCACGGCCCCCCTCTTCCAGACCCAACTGATCCATAAGGTAGGATCGCCCAAGATACGCACGCTCCGAGGCCGTCTTGACCATTGGGGCCATGCGACGAAGCTGCGCTATGGTATTCGCATCAAGGTTTAGCCCGGACTTGACGGTATAATTTCCGTCCGCATCTACATCGTAATAGTCATCTATTTGGTCGGTATTTCCGGCCCGTAGTTTCCCGTTCTGCATGGTGGGTAGTGCTGGGATCATAACAAGTTTGGAGAACTTGGACGCCCGTGCAATCGCGCCGGGCGCTTTTGCGCCGTACTTTGCGGTCATGTAAGGCAGCGCAAACAGCGGTATCTGAGACAGGTTGACCATAGCCGAGGATGCGTTGAACCCAATGGTGTAGATAAATGCACCTTGGTTAGCCGTCTTATAGAACCGCTCTGCACCCTTGTTCTTGGCCCCACTTCTCGCAAACTCTGAACGGGCAAAGAGTTCAGCCCTAACATCGAGGAAGCTGCCCATTAAAGCATCTTTTGTTTTACCAACCAGTGATTCCGAGGCAGACAGCTTCGGCTCTTCCAGTTCGTATATCTCTTTATCCATATCGCGCAGGCGGGCACCGTACTCCAAACGTACTGCCTGACGGCCAATATCATACGCCTTCGTTCGCAGACCAATCAGGGAGTCCTGTATATACCCCGGCGAGCCTTTACGTCGTTGTAGCGACTTAGCAAAAGAAGTTTCTGGTAGAACATCTATGAACAGACGCATGATTTGCTCTTGGACTTCTACAGGCACCTTGTTGGCCGTCATAACTTTTAGTGTGTCACCAACAAAGGAGGTGGGCGGTGCGTTACGGAAGTCGTTTTTACTACTGTTAAGCAGCATATCTCCGTCCACCGATTCTACCGACCCAGTAACAACATCAGGATCTGCGTTGACTTCCGCCGCCACCCGGTCACGCTCGCGCTTGGTGTCGAACATACGAAATACGTATGCTTCCCGTGGGGACTTCGGGTTCTTCATAGAATAACTTAGCTTATAGCGACCCTGACGGATGAGCGGGAAGTAGACTTCTAACCGCCCGGACTCAAACAGCTTAGCGTAAACTTCATTTTTGAGGCGGGTGGCCGCAGCAGGATCGTTCGCCATAAGTGCGTCGATCTCACCGTAGATGACTTTACGTAGCTTCTCGTACTGATCTGCGTAGACTTTACGCATACCGTTGAATATGCGGACCCCACCGGCCTTCTGCACGATGGCCCAGTCGGCGCGTTGCTCGTCCCAAATAGCTGCTAGATCGTTGCCACTATCGTCAGTCTTGCCTTTATACTCACGACGGGGCTTCGTCGGGTCTACCTGATAGATAGTGGCACCGTATTCACCGCTGTATATAACCCGGTCTAACGCAGCTTTGGCTTCTGTGTGCTTATCCGCCCACGGAACGAAGATATTGGAGATAAAGTCTTTTACGCCCTTATCCGAGATTTGAATAGCACCGTCTTGTCGCTCGATTAGGTCATCTAGCCTGACACCAATATCTCCGAGACCAGCCCGCATAGCAACGTCACCGAGAGACTTGGTGCCCAGTGATCCGAGCAGGAACCTCTTTGCTACACCGGCAACACCGCTTTGTAGGAACTCAACGGCACTATTCGCGAACTTTTCTCTCTGCTGCTTAGTTATAGGGCTAGAGAAGTTCTTCTGTACGTTGCCTACCTTCTGCATCGTAGCCTTGACCCCACTGTAAGTGGAGTTCATCAGAAGTTCCCCTGCGTTTCTATAGTCGGGGGCGGCGGACAGAATGGAGTCAATCAGAGTATCAGCGGCGTTGAGCGCGGAACCAACCGGCTTGACCTGCATACCCAGCAGCTTTCTCACAAAGTTACCAACGGTGTTCAAGAACCGTTGCAGTGCGGAGATATTGCTACCATCCGGGTTAAGACCGGCAAGAGTGCGCTGGAACTCAGGGTTAGAGAACGCTTCGGACACAAACTCGTCTAGGGATGTAGCACCGTAGTAGGTACCCAGCGAACCCTTAACATCCTCGAACAGCTTGGTAAGCTGCTTTGTGACGGGGCTGTTCTTATTGGCAAGCGTTGCCGAAACCGCTGCGTGGGTGACTTCGTGCAGCAGGGTGTGAGGGTTGATGCCAGTTGTTGCGTCCAGCTTAATCGTGTTGGTCTGAGGGTCAAACAAACCAGCCACAGGAGTACCGTCTGCACCCTTTAAGTTATTTACAACCTCGACCTTAGTGCCCCCTGCAACCTGAGCAAGTTTACGTGCGATCTGCGCTACCCGCTTACTAGGTGACGTAATGGCAAGCGTGTTGAGGGCGCTGGCAAGATCACCATCTCGGACAGCACTACCCACGGCAGGGTGTACAGGTAAGCCTAATCCAGCAACGGCATCTTCTTTCAAGTATTTAGCAGCTAGGTCGCCCATCTTATCATATACATTTATGTCAAAGGGTTCAGCGACTTTAGGTTTATCAGCCTTGGTTACCAGATCAGATTCAAACACAAACCCGTTTAGAGCCTGCAACCACACTAACTTCTGATTTCTTTTGGGGGCAGCTACAGGTCGTCCTTGGGTAGGCGGTACGTACTCTGCATCTGACCGGTTAAATTCGGCCAGTATCAATTTGTTATTATCTTCTATTACGGTGTCTAGCCATTTATTCGTGGCTGTAGACATATTTTCTTCAACCCACTTACGAGCTAACAGACCGTTTTTTCTACCCATACCAAGGAAGTACTCACCTTCCACGGCGGCTTCGTCCGTAGCTTTCCTATACACATCTTCAGCCGTTAGGTTAGAAGCGTAGGCTATTTCTTGTAGCGCACCCCCTATATCGGGCCGTTTGCTGAAGAATATTGCAGCGGCATAACCTTCCCGAGATATATCTTTCGGTCTGTTCCTCTTAGTTATACCCTCATAACTTTTAAGACCACGTAACAAGTCTAGAACTGCGCTTTTATCACCGGCAGTGGTGGGGTCCGGGGTATCCTGTAGTTTTTTAGGTAGGGCCGGGACGTAATCTTTGCCTTGAGCCAGAACAAAAATCTTCACGCCTTCGGGTGATTTAGCTTCCCACGCGGTAAATAACTCTTTCTTACGGTCTTCATCCAACTTACTTACGGCAGCTTTAGGGGTCTTACCCGCTGGCTTGGTCTCGGTCTTGGTCTTGGTCTTGGTCTTGGTCTCGGTCTTGGTCTCGGTCTTGGTCTTGGTCTTGGTCTTGGTCTCGGTCTCGGTCTCGGTCTTGGTCTCGGTCTTGGTCTCGGTCTCGGCTGCTGGCTTAGCTGCTGGCGTAGCCTTGGGTTCGGGGGTAGAGGTTAGTGTAGTTCGCTCTCCTCCCTCTCCTGTAAGAGTTCGTACAACATTGCTTGCAGAAGTATCCAATCGTCCGGCGTCAGTTTCTGTAATGGTGGGGGCAGCGTCACCAGCGGTACGTCCGCGTCCTTGTGGAGCAGGTGCAGAGCTTGCTCCACCTGCTTCTGTGTCAACATCGCCAAGCGAGATGTCGTTTCCAAAAAGAGATAGTTGCTCACTCGTAGCCTCCGTTTCCGGCGTCGGTGCAGCCTGCGTTTGAACGTCGCGAGGTTCGGCAGCAGTGCGCCTCGGTCCACCTCGACGGGGCGGGAACAGGTCCATCTGCTCCTCTGGCGTACTCCTAACCAGCCGATCAATGTTGAAACGAGCAGCCTGACTCGCACGAGGATTTTTGGCGAAGTCAATCAACTGCTGCCTTATTTCAGGGTCATTAAAGTCCTTATCAGTAATACGTTTACGGATGGGGGCGCTCTTAGGGATCTGCAGGCGGTCAAGTTCTTCTCCACCAAGAATACGCGGCTCTGGAGCAGGCTCTGGGCGGGCGTCAATCCGTTCCTGCCTTACTTTTTCCCCGTAATTTCTACCCAAACCCGGTAGGGTACCTTGAGTAAGCTCCTCTACTTCCGGCGCTACTTCCGGCGCTACTTCCGGTGCGGGTGTAGGCTCTTGCTGTGCTGCACCTTCAAACTGAGCTATTTCAGCTTCGGTCTGACGGCGTATAGCTCCCGCCTCTGCGCGGGCGCTTTCTTCCGCCGCTAAAACCTCTGGGCGCGTGCTTCTGCGAGCAAGTGCTTCTCGTGCTGCTTCTGCCATAGCAGTATCGGGTGCGCCTTCAGCTTCAACAGCTCCTTGTACATCCGCCGCCACATCTTGCGTTGGCACAGAACCTATCAGTTCTTCTTCTCGTTGGGCTTGCTGTTGGCCTACCGCAGCCTCAAATTCTTCGGGCCTTCTCCGTATTGCATCTATCTGGTCTTGCGCCACACGGATGCGGTCCATTTCTTTTTCTATAGGTCTAAATAAAGGGTCTTCTTCGCGCCCTAAAGTAGTAGCGCCGACATCTTCTTGGGGCTGTGCCCTCGACGAAAGCGCAAGGTCAATATTGGTCTGGGCTTCGGCTATGACTGATTCCAAGTCTCGAACCGCAATATCAGCCCTAGATAACCCAGACTCGTCAGGCATCGGGATACTGCCCGTTTCATCGCGCCCGTAAACTACCCCGTCTGTGATACCTTCTGGTGGTGGCAGTAACCCAGCGATACCTTCTGGTGCTGGAAGCGCCCGTTGTTCTTCTGGTGCAGGAAGTGCTAACTGCTCTTCAGTACCGGGGGCAGACGGCCCGCGCTGGCGGCGACCAACCGCAAGATCAAGCAAGCCTTGGAAGATAGCACCCGCACCGCCGCCGATAAGACCTTCTTCTAGCGTGCCGCCAAAGGTCGGAGTCTCGGGGCTGTAGCCCTGCTCAATAAGGTTCTGCGCGATGTTCTGGGCGGCTTCCTGTGCACCTTCGATACCGCCGGAAATACCCGCACGCTGGACACGCGACACCATACCCTCAACGGCTTCGGGTCCGAGCTTGTTAATCATATCCCCAATGACAGGGACATCACCAATGTCAACGCCAGCCGCACGTGCAAAGCGACCGAGGGGCAGCACATCAAACAGACCGGGGATCACACCCAGTCGGGCAGCAACATTGCGTTCTTCCTGTGTAGCGTCTTTAGCGCGGGCACGTTCGCTTGCCTCACCGGCACCAGCAGCAGCACCAAGGCCAGCGGCAACAGGAAGTGCGGCGGGGCCAGCCAGTAACGCTGGCGCAAACCCAAGAATAGAGCCAATACCTTGGGCCAACTTAGCCGAAACTTCTTCGGGGTTAGCTAGGCGTGGCCTTACAAAGTCTGCGACACTCTTAATAACGTCACGCGCAGACGATTCAGTTTCTTCGCCAAGCGGAGTAATCGCACCCAGCGCCGCCATCTCAAGGGTGTTAACCGCACCCGCCCCAACACCACGAAAGATGTTACCTACGAGGGTAGTATCTTCTGGCTCCGGTTCCGATTCAGGGGCACTAACAAACAAAGCCTCAATGGCCTCATCGTATTGTTTACCCCTTACAATATCGACAATCTGTTCGCGAGTGGCACCTTCTGGGGCTGTTACTTCGTAAACCCCACCATCAGGCATAGTTACTTCATAGGTGGACATATAAATTACCTACGGGGATGTTTTTCGCATAGCAGCACCATCAGCGCTACTAGGTAAACTACTCTTACCACTGATCCTATCAAATTGTCTCCGCACCTCTAACAGAAGCGGTTTATAAGTATCCTCTAAACGCTTACGGATGACTTTACGCTCTTCTGAATCTGCTGAAGCGTATTCAGGCGAAAGCAATAACCCCTGAATCTGAGCATCACGTAACTTAAGAAGGTCTGAGATGCGTTTTGTTTTAGCGTTCTCTGCATCAATAACTAGCTTACGTTTTTGATTTTCGGTAGTTGCGTTTTGGTAACGCGCTGTAAGCTGCGCTGCGTAATTACTTGCGTCGGCTGCTACCTTGGATACTGCGGCCTTTGTTTCGTTATTGGCGTTAGCAATAGCTATATCAGTAGCATACTTAATACGGTTAGTGGCACCGGTAATCTGTGCCCCGCTGATTTTCTCTTCTGCGCCAAGACGCTTCTCAACGTCACCAATTTCCAGACCAAGGTTTCTAAGGTCGGCGGCAGCTTCTGCTTCTCGTGTAGCTGCAATACCACGCCCCATCCTACCAAAAGCTGACGCACCAGTCATAAGACCGCGAAGTGGGTTACGAGTACGTGCCGCTTGCTGGTCAGCAATCATTTTTGCTCTACGAGCCTCGTTCTTTTTATACTCATTAAGTATCCCTTGCTTCCTATAAGAATCCCCAATCGCTGCTTCTTGCGCTCTATAATCACCAAATGTAGGTGTAGCAACTCTAGGCACCGTAGTAATACCTGTAGCAGGAGCAGCGAGAGCAGGAGGGGGAGCAGCGGGAGCAGCGGGACCGGGAGCAGCGGGACCGGGAGCGTACATATCTCCAAGTGCCGAAGCCTCCAAACCAGCAAGAGAGCCGGGGACAGCGGCATTAGGAGCGGCATTAGGGGGTGGTGAGAGAGAAGAAAGTGCAGTGCCAGAGCGCTGCGCAGCACCACGGAATAAATCCTCTTGTTTCTGTGCCGCAGCATTTCGGGCTTGTAAATCTCTATACCCCTCTTGAGTACCAAACAAATACGAAAGCGTTTCTGCACCGCCGATAGGACGTCTTCTTCTTGCTTTGTCTGCTTCGGCACTAAGAGCACGGCGTAGCGCGGCTGGATCACCTACATCACGACCGTACCGCGAGCCTTCTCCCCGGCCCGCAATAATAGCATCTATTTTAGCTTTAAGCTCGGGGCGTGAGTTATAGATGTCTTCTGGTATCCCTAACTCATTTAGTAGGGCTTGTACCTGACCACCCTCTACCCGACCACCCGGCTCAAACCCTACAACGCCACCTTGAGCCATATTGACCATGTTGTCGGCACGTTGAGAGGCAACGCCTTCCGTTCTGGGGTTACGCATGGGAGGGGCCATAGCCATACGTTGTCTAGGGGGTTGCCCTGACGCTGCCCTCTTTATATTGCTCTGCTCCGCAGCCTGACGCTGCGCCATGATACCGCCCATCTGCTTAGCAAGCTCATCCTTGGTAAGACCCATAACTTCAGCTTCACGCTGCTGCGCTATAGTTTGAGGGCGTTGTTCCATCTGCATCTGCATTTCACGTGCAGCGGCTTCTTTATCAGATTTAAGTTTCTGCAAGGCTAACAGGTCTAGAAGCTGCTGGCTTTGCTGATAACGCTGTTGCAGCGCAGCGGGATTGTCGGAAAATGCGTCCGCTTGCTGCTGGACCTGCTGATCCATATTACCAAATGTCAATGCCATAACTTAACTCCTAGAAATCATCGAAGTACGCGTCGTAGCTGGAGTCACCAGCATAGTCGATATAATCGTTACTAAACAGACTACCAATGGCGTCCCCTAGATAATCAGCACCTTGGCTAATAGCAGGTTTGAAAACAGAACTAAGTAAGCTACCAATCCCACCACTAGAAGCCCCGCCAGAAGCCCCGCCAGAAGCCCCACCCCCGAAAAGCGTGTTGTACAACTCATTTATACCTGCAGCACCAGAACCAAATACTTCAGCTTGGCTAGGTGTAGCGTAGGTATAATCTTGTGACGCAAGAGGAAGACCTTGCAGTAGCGACTGCATATACTGCGTTTGTTTGTATGGGAAAGCGAGTTCCTGCTCAAACTGAGCTTTATCTGCAGCGATACCTTGCCCTTCAATAGCCCGTTGCTGACTACCAAAATCAGCCTGTCTAGCAAGCGCATTTAACCCAAATGTATTAGCAAGTTCCTGTGCCTGCCGTGCCCGGTCCTGCTCGGTGTTAAACTGAGCTTGTGCCCTGTTAAACGCATCAGAGTATGCAGCCCCGGTAACACCAGCGGCTCTATCTAAGTAACCCCGGTCCAACTCAGCATCCATAACAGCTTGGCGACCACCACCGTACGCACCTGCACGAGTTAGAGCACCCGCTTGATTAACACGAGCTATCTCTGTTTGCCGACGAAGTTCATCCAACTGAGGCTGAAGAGACTGCTGGATAAACGGGTTCATGTAAGTTTCAGCAGTTCCAGTCTGAGTAAACGACTGGGGCGTAAACGCGCCCATCTGCTCGGTAGGAACAGTTAAGTTAGCCACACCTTGAAACGCCTGCTGCTGTAGTTGAGACGGACCCGCTGTAAGTGGGCCGGTATAGGCTTCATAAGGCGTACTGGCGATAGCCTGACCACGCCCAAGCATTTCGGTAACGTACGGACCCGCCCAGTTGGACAGGGAAGACTCATAGCCAGTCCTAGCACCAGTCAGATCGAATGTTTGCTGCTGCACACTCGGATTAGTAGTCCCCTGTGTTTGATCTAAGGTAGTTCCATCATTATCGGCCATATCTATCTCCTACGCAGGTAACATTTTACGAGCGTTGATTTTCTTACCTTGTTTCTTACTACCAGTACGGACCTTACGAACACGGTCCATCATGGCGAACAGCGCTTTTGCACCAGCGTCAGAATTACCATTACCAAGGTGGGACACAACATCTGCAGGGACAACAAACTCACCGTGGCTCAGTCGTGCTTCCTGTTGACCATCTATATTAGCAGGGACTTTATCCGCCATACCGTCAGTAGCACCATCAAGATACCGCCCCTTTGAAAGCTCTGCGATACCTCCAGCAGCCATCTTTACTTCTCTTGCCGGGTTAGCAGCGTTTAGCGCAGCAATAGCTGCAGCATCTGTCTGCAGAGCATTACCCTGACCTCTAGGCACATACTGTGTATCAGTAAAGTAGCGCTGCCCCCCACTACCGGGTCTACGAGTCGGATCAGGAATATTCGGGACACGCTCTCTAATCACGTCATACTGAGGGATACCACCTTGATAACCAGCCATTTGACGCTGAACCGAAGTTGACCCCGGAAACAACTGCTCTATCCCATACGACAAAGCTGCAGGTCCAATAGTATTCCCAACGTTTGTCAGTAAGTTATCAATCCAAGACGACCCGGCAGAAGCCACAGCATTACCAACGGCACTTGCAATAGTACCCGGACCTTGGTCTGCACCTTCGTCAACTCCATACCCGTCGTACCCGTCCGGCAGCGCAGCAATCTGCCTATTGTAATCTTCTAAGGCTTCGGCTTCGGTGAGCCAATCATCTAAGTCCAAATACAACGCTAAGCCCTCCCCATGATCCGTAGAATTTCATCCGTATGATCCTCTATAAGCCCACCACTAGCTTTAGTATTACGTTTTAACAGAGCGTCCTGATCTGTTATAGGTGATCCGTAAGGCAAAGTCGATCCTACAGGTACAAATTGCCCGGTAAGTATATCATACTGATCACCTATATCCGCAGCATTTTTAGTAGCATTTTCAGTCGTTTTAACTTCTGATGTATTACTACCTACATTTGTAGTTGTGCGTAGAAGATTAGATATATCTAACGGGTTAAACTGCCCTTGCTGCCCTTGCTGTACTTGCTGTACTTGCTGCCCACTACTAGGTGTCTGTGTGATTCTATTCGAAGCTATATTTAATATATCCGCCAAACCGCTTTGTACACCTTGTGGTGTTATACCAAGATCTCCAAGTGTATCTACAACACTGCCGGTATCAGGCGTAGTTTGGTTCGCTCTAAGTCTGTTTTCTTCATACACGTAGGGTGGACCCATACGCAGGTCATCTTCTACAGACATCCGGTTGTCATTACCCGCAGGGGGCAACGGTACATAGTTATCCAGCCCCAGCGATTTATTAAGTACGTCTGATGACAGGTAGTAACTGTAGGCGTCATCTTCAGTGCTACCCTCTATTGGAGGAGGACCAGCATCTACATCAAAACTAAACAGGTTACGCAGGGATTCTTCGTCACCACCCACTGAGAACTTAGATACTTCAGGGTTGAGTGTAGTAAACACCTCCGAAAGCGGTCGTATATTAGTTTGGTTTGCTTTCGCCAACACAGCCTGTATCTGTTCAGGAGTCTTAGCGGACGCTGCTTCCAGCGCTAACTGTGTATTCGCCTTATCAGAGTTAGCAGTTAAGGTATCTACGAACGCGGTTTGATCCTCTGAACCAACGAAATAACGATCAAATATCTCGCTGTCCGGGCCTAGAGTCCAAGCATCCCCAATAGCGTTGTTAACATCTACCGAAGACGCCTTACGTGCAGCTTCAATAAGTTTAGCTGTCTCAAGACTGTACTTGTCTAACGGTCTGTCGTTTGCTGCAAACGTATTATACGTAGCTATAGCCGCACTTGGCGCTTCTGTATTGAGGTCCATAAGAGTTGGGGGTGCTAGTAGCCGCTGAGATGCTGCAGAGTTTCGTGCTTCTCCGGGGAAGAACCCTGATATTTCTACTCCCCCAAGATCACGATATATGTTCTGTCCTGACGCAGCATCGTACTCAGGTATTACATACTGGTTAAGTTCGGGGGAGAATATACGTGACCCCTGCGTCATCGGCACGTACTCTATGGTCAGCTTACCATCATCATCTACGTCATAGATCGGCACCGCAGTACCATTTATTATGTCATAATCAGTTACAGAAGCGTTCCGCACAACACTAGCAGGGCCAACACCCGCATCACTGCTCTCAACCGAAGCTATATACTGCTGTGCTGCAGCCCTTATGGTGCCAGTATCCGCATTTATATCGTTGCCAACACCTGCTTTTACCGCTGCATAGAAATCATCTATGTCTTCCAGACTATTAAACTTAGTGTCTACGTTCTGCAGTACGAGATCGCTAGCTTCGTTGCGTACCCGCTCATCTAGCCTAGAATCATAATCGGCTTGGTTTATGCTGTTTTTACGGCCTGTAGCGAGCCAATGTGCGTAGGGATCAACACCATCTTCCAAGTTGTTTAGCTGGGCATACTCTTCAGGGTTGAACGCTACAGCTAGTGTTTCGGGGTCAGCCGTAAGTGCCTCAACAATAGACTTAGTAGCTACCTGCTGTGCTGGTACTATAGCTTGGTCAATTAGTTGTTCTTTACTTACTAGAGCATCTGCAGCGGTATTGTATTCTTCAGACAGAGAAGAAATCCCAGCATCAGCATCTTCTAAAGCAGTTATAGTGAGTTGTAGTGCATCACGCGCTTCGTCTATGCGTAGTAAGAAAGCATCTGCGCTTTCTTTATCAGTGAAGCGGATATCGTCATTGTACTCGTCTACTAACGCCTTATACGCATCGTATTCATCTCGGGCTATATCAGCTATATTCTCACGCTCGGCTACAGCTTGCGTTTGACGTTCCTGTGCATCCAAAAATACTTCTTGGGCACCACTTATCTCATCTAGTATACCACCTAAATCGACGTTCTTTATCTCTTCAGCGAGACCCGACATGGCGGCACTGTCGAAACCACGAGTAAAAGCGAGGTAGGGGTCAGTGCCTGCATAAGCCGCATCTACCGCATCGTTAGTGACTTTAGTTATAAGCGCTGTTCTTGTGCGTGCCTCGTCTGTATCTCCAGTAAAGAAATCTGATTCAGATACTAGATTTTTCACTACACCAGTGGTTATAACCGCTTTCCCTAGAGCAGCAGCGACAGCATCAGGATCTACTTCCCCCTCCATAGCAAGGGAAGTAACGGCAGCGGCGGTGCTACCAGCCACCATGTCCTGAACAACTTCTGGGAGTCCGTTAAAATCGTCTACTAAATCTTTAAGTTCATTCGTAACACTAGAAAGATTGGTCTCGTACAACCCTTCAAACCCAGAATAATCGGCAGCACCTAAGTTGTTCCCGATATCATCCACACTACCGATATCATCTGGGTCAAAACTATTGTAGCCACCGGGTTCATCTGGTAGGTCATCCAACCCACTAAACGCTTCTGACAAACCAGCGCTAGCCCCACCACTTAATCCACCGAATAAGGCAGCGCTAGCAATATCACCCCCTGTAATTGCAGCACTAACAGCACCACGTGTAGCTCCAGCAGCGGCTTTTGAAGCTATTTTTCCAACAGTATCACCAAGCGCGTCACCTGCGTAACTACCTACAGAATCACCTACGTAACTTCCAACGCTTGCACCGGCATAACTCGCAGCGGCGGAGAGTAATACATCACCTATATCACCTCCGTTAATAGCTGTTCTAGCGCCGGAGGCAGCGGCTATTACCCACGGCTGGCCGGTAAAAGCAGCAGCAACCATGATGATTGTGCCAAGGGGGTCATCGACCATACCCTGAATAACGCCGCCAACACCGTCAATAACGGGTTCAAGTATATCGTCTACAACAAAATCGACTACACTGCTAACAGCGTCCCCAACCCAACTAACTGCTGAACCAACGGCGTCTGCTACAAAAGACATCTACACATTCCTAATAGCGATAGGTTCTTTACCTATCTTAGTATAGACAATATATCCGCTATCCTCACGCCGAGCGATACCGATTTGCGTATCTGAACCTTTAGTCATACGCTGAAATACCCTAAACCCGTTTAGAAAATCATCACCGTTAAACCAAGTAGTGTAATGAGTTATACCCTTTTTTTGCAGGTAATTTATATACCTCAGAGAGTTATTAACAAAGTTCTTGCCGGTATCTACATTAAACGCCCGACCAACCATCTTCTTGCTGTTTTTACCTTTGCCTCTATGAGACAGATATACAGTGTTACCAAACTGTACAGTGTCGGATCTAGGCATAGACATCTCTTTAGCAATAGCTGCGAGAGCTGTGCCCGGAGGGTATACCTCACCAACAGCCGCCGACGCGCCATTGTTAGAGTATGCAGCCATAACCAGTATATCTGGACCTTCTAATTTTTTCTGGCGGCTATCTACAATTTCCATAACTATACCTCGGCGCTAAACAATGCCGCTGAATATACATTTCCCATACCCGCTGCCAAACTAAGAACAACACCTTTGGGAGCGGGGCAGTCGTTAGATATAAAAACAGGGTCATGCTCAGTTCGGTTGGGTATAGCAGGGATGGAACCTCTTGCTATATCTTCAAACAGCAGACCTGTCTCCAAAAGACCGCTAGCGCTCAAAGTATGTCCTATACGTTGCTTGTACGACGTAGCAATGAACTCACTTAACGTATTAGTGAGGGCGGTCTTTTCTGCAACATTATTTACCGGGGTACCGGTACCATGCGTCTTAACTAATTTTACTACACTAGCGTCTAATCTGGCTACAAGCAATGCACCTTCTATGGCTTTTACATACCCAGCACCGTCTTCACGTTGACCTAACGGGTTTGTTGAGTTTTCTGAAGCTGTGTATGCACCTAAAAACCGAGTTATAGGCGCAGCCATACCGGCGTGCTCAGACTCAAATATAGTAAGTGCAGCGCCCTGCCCAACATGAAACCCGTAGTTGACGCTATCAAATGCGGAAGGTTTTCGTTTATCCTCATCGTCTAGGAGCAAACAAGCGTTGGCATCCCCAAAAAACTCAAGAGAAGGTATGGATACAGAGTCCTCACCACTAAGAACTATAACTCTATCAAACCCATACTGGGATATAAGGTTTTGCATATCCATAAGAACTTTTAAGCTAGACGCACAGGCCGTGGCATCTGTAGCCACATAATCCTCTACGCCAAACATAGATGCTATACGTCCGGCGTATATGTTGGTCAGGGTTATAAAGGGTATTTTCGTCTTATAGTGTAGTTCTGCGTCGGGGTTTTTGTCGTACCGTCCACCAATACCGGACCACCCTTGACTACCGGCGGCAAACAAAAAAGCCGTTTTACCTTTTACAGGATTGTTTTTTACGTACTCCAATACCTCGGGTGTAATAACCTTACTGAACATCACGTGGGGTGGGTAAGACATACCAGACTTAATCCGGCTGTAAGTCTCCGGGAATATATGCACCCTTTGTGGGAAGGCTATGTCTTCGTATACGGTGGATTCGGTCGTAGAGGCGGTAACGCAATGCGTCATATATATCACTGCACGTCCCTCATAGCTTCTTCTATAGACTCGGGCTTTCTAGTGCTATGCTCTTCTGCGTAGACAAACGCAGCCTCTACAGTATCTACCGGTATGTTTTTAGCCGCCTCGTCGTCTAAACCGTACAACTCTGACACGTACATGTGGAGCATAACTATATCGAGACTATCTAAACCTATATCAGTAAGATTGTCGTCTTTTGATGTGGCTTGTACTCCTTCACCACCAACTACCTTGATTACTTTTACTAACTCATTAAAGAGCGCTACATGATCCATTTTTGCACCTCCGTTAAAGGGGCGTGGATGCTAGCATAATAGAGGTAACGCGGCAAACACGCGCTATGAGTTGCTAACGTACTGTATATCTACAGAAGCCGAGGGTAGTCCGGGGTGCAGGGAAGTTGCAGCTTCAGTATGTAGATTAAGCTGGGTATCACCTGTAGCCCAATACACCTCAATGTAATCCCCCGCCGCCAAAGACGCCGTAAAGCCCCAGTGGATTACGTAATCATCGTTGCCTTTTACATCAAACTTATGACCTGAATACGCTACTGCACTACCGTTTTTTTCTTCCCATATAGTAATAGGAGTATCACTAGAGTTATTATGCTCTAGCTGAAGTGTAACGTCGAAATGATATACGCCAGAATTAACAACATTTAGGCGACTGCTATTAGATAGAGTTACATTACTACTGTAATTTGTATTATTAAATGTTACCGCATACCCGGTATTTACCAACGCCGCCGTCTGATCCACGGTGCTGTAGAACGAAGCACGAGGCATGTAAAGATATTTACCGCCGTCATCCGTGCTCAGCAGTGTATTTACTATGGAGGCCAACCGATTAAAGAACAGCCGCAGCACATTGTTGGATTGGTCGGCTGCAGGGCGGTCGTATTCTTCAGTGGGTAAAGGTAGTGCGGGCGGCTCTACGTTATCTATTTCGTTTGCCATTACCGCCTGCCATCAGGACGCATATCTAACCGTGGAGAACCCAACTGCCACTGCACGCCTAACTCGTCAGATGAAATCTTGATCGCCATCTGCCTACCCCGAACACGGGTATTTATCTGCTCGGTAAAAGCCTCAACAGGCACTACTGCGGTTCTCGTTATAGTCCCACTGCTAGTACCCCCTGCAGAAGCCGGGCTTGTATACCCAGACCCAGAGTTCTTAAGGGGGTAGAAAGTCATGATAGCCGCAGGGGAAGATGCCGTTGACCCATCAAAGGTCATATCGGGCAGCACGCGCCATATAAAGCTAAACCTGTGCCCGTCATCCAGATCAAACTCCGCCGAAGTTATAAAGGCATCTATAGCTGTAGTCGTAGCAGTTTCGTTGTCGTCCACACCCTCTTCATGGTTTACGAGGTTATTGCTGTATGTAGCTGCAAGGGGGTGTTCTCTCGTTCCAGAATCAAGCCACGCTGACCGAGATAGATTACCGTAGTACCAAACTTTATCGAGGTAATTGTAAACAACATACCTATCTACCACTGAGGAATCGGCGGAACAGTAGAACCACCAGATTTCATGGAACTCTTCGTTGGTCCCGGCAAACACCTGATCTAGCTGTGCTTCATTAAAATCGTTGAATACATACCGACGTAAATCGCAGGGTAGTGGTTGTGTACGACCATCGTACATATAGAATTTATCGCGGCCCATCCAAAAGGATATCCCTGAAGCGTAGGCTACGGCATTTTGCGAGGCAACAGATATGTTATCACCCACGATCTGAGCGCCCCACACAGTCTGACCAGCTAGATACTGTAGAGAATAAACGGAGGAGTCAGTCCAGACGAGCACTTCCTGACGGGACTGCTGGGCCGTGACAATCTCAGTACCACGCGACAACCGTAGAGAGCCTGCTTGATTAGTGGCACTAGGGGTCCAGTTAGCGGCATCCTCTTGGTCAGACCACCGAATAAGCATTGGGTCTTGTGTAGATGTACCTATAGTGTTAGCGCCGAAACAAAAAACAAACCGGCTAATATCTGACACAAGAATAAAGTTCTGTACTGTTGGGGTATCAGAAGCACCACCTAGCGTAGATATGTTTACAGAACGGGAAGAAGTACCAGAAGACACATCCCAGTAATATACGGCCCCACCGCGAGGGCCAAAGATAAGGTCTTCGCCAAAATTAGACTGGCTCCAAAGGCGCATCGGAGAGTCAGTTGTCCCACCAGTACCCCAAACACCGCTGCTCCAAGCGCCGCCACCCCAACCCGTAAGAGGTACAGAAATATCGTCACCAACACTAATCTGGTAGGCAGCAGTAACACTACCCCCACCATTGCCTGTATCAGATGCGTTAGCTGTGGCGGTGGCGATGATGGTGTAGGTATTAGAACTAGGAACTGTTTGGATTTCGTACTCTTGATTAAGTACGTCAGCGGTTATATCCCCACCCAAAGATGCAGCGCCACTAAAGGTGACAAAATCACCTACCAAAGCGCCGTGAGATGCGTCAGTAACTGTGATTGTAGCGGACCCGTTAGTAGCAGCAAAAGTGGCCGCGTTGGTAGTTGTAGTGCGGATAGGCGTTATATCGTAGTAAACCCCGCCAAGTTCTATGTAGAACTTAAGGTTTGTGCCGACACCTACAAAGTTTTGGCTACCAAGTGTTACCCAAGACCATAAAGATCGACACACACCCTGAAACGTGTTGTTAGATATACGTTGCCAACCACCAATCTTCTCAGGATACCCCTGCCGAAAGCGCACCTTATCACACTCATACCAACCGGTTTCGTTGGAATAACGAGTACGTTCCCTGTTAACGCCGGGTTTCAAAGCTAACTTCTTAAGGGGCATTTAAGCTACTCCAATGTAGCCCCAGACAGCGGGACGGTAGTTACTGTAATAGCTACACTACGCTTCAATTCTAACGAGTTATTACAATCTGAGCAAGTGTCAGCTTCAAGCTCAGCTTCATCTAAATCGAAGCCACAACCCGCGCAAACTATTTCTATTTCATGTGCTGGCTCTACCGCACCTTCTGCGTTTACCGCAGCATCGTATTTAACTTTCATTTTATACCCTCTAATCGCCTAGCGTGGCGTTCTGTTCTATTTGTAGTCTGCCGGTATAAGTTACTATCACGCAACTGCGCTGCTGCCTCAGACCAATCTTTAACCCCAACAGCGGCATGGTGTAACTTGAACTTCTGGTAGCGAGGCAGGCCTAGCTGGAAGCACAGAGATGCAATGACGATGCGAGCCTCAGTCGGCAGGTCGTCAAAATCTGGATGTATCCAGCGAGCATCGTTCAGTGCGGTATTAACATCTTGATTGTACAACTGCGTGGCACGCGCCTCGCTGATCTCCGTGCCGACAGGCCAACCGTATTCGCGATCTGTCTCAATAATCAGATGCCCGATGCCGCACGTCGGATTTCCGAGATGGTCTTCATAAATTTCATGCACGATGCCTTCATCCTGTTCCAGCACTAGGCGTAGGCTTTCCTCAAAGGTCATCGACCCTGCCCTCGGTACTTTTTCCACGACCGGCGCTTATGCTTGTTTGACGGCTTGCTGTTCGAGCCGTTACCGATGCTGGTGCGATGCGTTATTTTGAGCGGCTTCCATTCAGAAACGCCGACGCCTTTTGATTTCATAGCCATTATTTTCTCCCGATTAAATAACAAATAGTTGCTGCCACAATACCGGTAAGTGCGGCCTCGGCCATTTGTGGCCCGAAATGTGTTGGATGAATCGCAATGTCTGCGGCCATCGTGACCGCGCCAGTCAGTAGCGCGTCAGTTGTTTTGTTGCGTTTGCTTGGTATAAAACTGGCGAGCACACAACCCAGACCGGCAAGCGCCCCAGTTTTTGAGGCAGTTACTGCGTGGCTGACGGTTAGGACTGTAATGTCTCCTTGCACCATACAAATCATACACGCCGCCCACGCCTCTGAAAATTTCTCTGCCCAGAGTTTTAGGCGGGCAACCATTATTTGCTGACCTGCTTAATCTTCTCCACGGTCCTTAATCCTCCGAGACCCAAGAGTCCCATCAACACCGGCATCATCTCGCTCATATCCAATGTCGGCAGTTCTACCAGATGCCCTGTTTGTGCCAAGACAAACGACGCCAGCGGGAACACGATAAAGTTCAGTGCCATCGCAGCGCCACATGACCAGCCAATAAACGGACGCCAGCCCGACACAAACACAGAACGGTGCGCCGCTTCGGTCTTGTTTATGTCTAGCTGGGCGAGGTCAATCTTTGCGAGGTGGGTGGTAAGCTGCGCCTCGATCTCACGCTCCGCTGCTGCACGTTTTTCTTTGTCTTCGGGTAAGAACCTCCCGGCAACTTCCATGACGGACGGTAGTACAGCCGATAATAGACCTATCATTTTGCTGCCCTTTCGTTTGACACAGGCGGGTGAACGCCGTTGTGCATTTTTTTCAGTGATGCAGTTTCGGCTTTCAAGTACGCAATGTCTGATTGCATCACAGCAGAAACCATATGATCTCGGCGTAGGTTCTCGGGTGATGACATCTGTGCGAGGATATTCAGGCGTTGCTCCTGCTTTTCTGCGCTCGTATCCAGCGAATCGATACGCCGATCTAAACCACGAAGCCGCTTCTCTATGTCCTGTAACTGTTCTATCACCGTAGCTAATTTTTGGCGTACGATGGCCGCAGCCGAAACCACTGATACCAGCATCCCTGCCAGTGTCAGGATCATCCGGGCGTCCAGCTCCATTTTATTTTCGGAACGCTGCAAATAGCAGCGCAGCTATAACCACACCAAGTAGCATCACTTCACCGTAAGAGAGCATTATTGCTTGCGACATTTCTCGACCCACCTTTGCACGGTTTGAGTTTCGTAGATGCGAATGATCGACCAGATTAAAGAAGCCAAAGCCGCCGCAGCGGGGAGCCATTCGACCAGCGTGGCAAGCACGACGGTGATGCTGCTCAGATCGACGATGGTTTTGGCGTGGTCGTTCATCAGTCGAGTTCCGGCCAATCGTACAAGATGCCGGATTTGGTTATCGTACCGTCATCTTCGACCGTATACGTCAGGAACAGCGCAGCGATTGCGTCAGTATCAGCAGCGTTAGTGATGGCCGTTTCCATTTCTGTTGCCTTGGCCCGGATTGCATCGCGCCATGTCTGGATATTAGCGGGTACTGCTACAGCAGTGTCAACAAAACGAACCAATGCCCAATCGGTTTGAGACAGGAGTGACCCCTGTTGTGACCGTACCTCTGCAATCAAGCTCGACTTGACGCCTAACGTAACCACCTGAACACCGTCGTCATCCAGAAGCGGATCACCGTTTTCATCTACTTCGTTAACATCTTCTAACGGCTTTGCCGTGCTGCTAATTGTACCATCAGCGTTCTGCGACCAGTTGTACAGCCTACTATCCGGCGGGCTGTCTGGAATAATTTCAACCAATCCAGCAGCTTCTTTATCCGCAGCAGACCAGATATGCCAATTTTTAGGGTGCGTAATCCCATTATCATCGGTCCACGCTTTGTGTTCCTTAATAGTCCTGCCGGAGTATTTCCACATAATCTTATCCTATCTTGCTGTAGCTGGTGCAACGCCGTCACCGCCGAATGGGTTCTCTGCGAATGCCATGTATATTATGGTCTGCGTATTGATATTAGAATCTGACGAACGAGGCTTGAAACCGTTGGACAAAATATCAATGTAGCCCGACGCTGCGCTAGTTTCCGCAGTTGCTGCGTTTGGATTCAACAATTTGTCCGTAACATTAAACGGGTTTCTGGTAGCATCTCTGATGCCCCACTGATCTGCGGTGTCCGTGTTCTTGGTCAGGATGAAGGCAGGTTTGAATCCTGTATAGACAAAAGTACCATCTGTGCTTGAATTTCCCTCATAACTCCCGATGCTGCTATATCCGGGGATTTCTGCGAAAACATACGCTACGTAAGTCCCGCTTGAGTTGTTGATGTCACCACCCACACCAATGGTGTAGACGGAGCTAGTCGGCACAGCGCGATATTGCTCAGTGTTGCTTGTCGGTGCGCTGGTAAGATTAAGATAAAACACCTGATTTATGCCAACGGTATCGTGGTAAGTGGTCCAGTTGCCAGTTGTATCAGTTCGTTTTGAAATTATCATTTTTGGGGCAATCCCAAGGCCATGCCCAATAGTTTGGTTGTCAGAACCGTTGCCACTGTAGGTTAGCACGGAAAAACCCGATGTTGGGTTGGCTGATACAGTAGACGTAATATCGCCATCGGTGTTGCTGCTGCCAGCGCCGTTGGCTTTCCACTGCCACCCAACATGGGTCTGACCAGTTCCGTTACTAACAGCCCATGAGCCTAAATCAAAGCCATCGGAGTTGAACGCGGTAACCCCTGATTGTGTACCTTCGGCTCCGCTGTTGTCAGGTTGAATGTATTTAGTGGTTCCACGAACTTGGTCAAAAATAACGTGCTCTTGTATGTTATTTCTGCCTTTCGACCAGATAAGCCCCGGTGTGAAGGTACTGTTACCGGATTGAGTAATGGTCTGCGTTGAACTATTCCCGTTCCAAAGAGAGGTTTGAAAATACGCTGACCCATCTGTGATCGATGGTGTGGGAAGGTTGGCGGTGCAAAGAGTTTTAAAGTCTGTTGGAGCGGTAAACTGAGATAATAGATTAGACTGCCCAAAATCAACAACGCCACTTCGTCCGGTATACGTTGCAAATCCAATCGAAAATTCATTGCCTGTTAGAGTATACGTTTGATTAGTTCCAGCAGCAGGATCACCTGTTAAACCTCCCGCACTGTCTTGAAACTTTAGTTGACTAGCCGAAACATCGAAAAGACCAAACCACAATTTTTTTGAATCAGCATCAAAGCAAACGACATTGAAATCCCCTGCGCCATAACTATGACTAGTGGTAATTGAAGCACCATTATTTAGGGATGCCTTGACGCTGGCTGTATCGAAGGTCGTTTCCCAGCCGTTTGCGTCGATATAAACATAGTTGTTGCGTGATGCTAGTCCTGTCTCATTCACAATCCACGGATCACCTCGACCGGCACCAAATGTATTAGGTTCAGATGCCCATATCCATTTACCAGTAGACGGTAAAGTTTTGAATGTAGCAACAGCGTTGTTCCATACAGTACCGCTGGCACCTGCCAGAGCTAAATTACCATCTGATAATGTAACAGCGCCTCCCCAAGTAGGCTCTACAGGATTGAGTGTGCAGAAATTATTGGTCGGCGTATCCAGCATCTGGTCTGCGGTGGTTAGTCCGGCGCTGGTGAAATCATTGCCGTTGCCTGAGAAGTCTTCACCCAGATCACTGGCTGTCTCGCCTGTGATGTAGAAGCCGTTGGTTCCGTAGCTGCCATCGTATGCCTTGGGTATCCAAACGCCATTAGCGTTGTATTCACCGAAGCTGGTTGGGTCTAGTGCAGTGCCGTCGATGAAGTTGATTTCGGCAAGGTAACCATCAAAAACGTATGTCGTTTCACCGCCGTTATAGTTGAGATTTCCAATCCGATGGTGAGAGTAACTGCTGCTATTCCATTGACTATTTGCCCCACTTGAAACGGAACCTGTAATGCTAAAATCCGTTTGCCGTTCACCGTTGACATACAGACGCATCCTATCTGAGGCAGTTCCGTTAGTGGTGTCCCAGACTATGACAACGTGATACCAAGCTGACGTATCCCTAGCTAATGCAGTCGTTCTCCACTCTTGTCCTGCAATATAGACGTCAAACGAACCACCGGCAGCGGCATCATTAAAATTTAATGGAGCATCGTAGGCTGTTGATCCCGCACTTGCTGTGTACACAGGAAACCACTGGTTGTTAACACTACTGGTGTATCTTCCACGTTTGATCCAACCCGATAATGTCCATGTAGTTAAAGAGCCGGACGAAGATACTGTTCGTGCAAGTCTTGCCGAGTCGTTGTCAGAAAACCGGATCGACTGATCTATCTCGTAGCCAGCACCGCCAGCGTTAGCCAGCCATTGTGAGCCAAACATAGTCATCAGGCGAACGCCAACTGTGGTGCGCCTAGCTGAATACTGCCCGAAGCC
>Ga0222718_10001193_pt1 | contig 25825 bp, 38 predicted proteins | sample C33_27DmetaG_FD_165045 | JGI IMG/M metagenome (GOLD analysis project Ga0222718, IMG submission 165045) | Estuarine water microbial communities from San Francisco Bay, California, United States - C33_27D | ecosystem: Environmental > Aquatic > Marine > Unclassified | place: USA: California...
GCCCACCATCACTAGCTGCGCCATCCGTATTTGGTAACGCAACAACTCGCCGTTGTGGGTTTTGCTCCCACTGAACAATAGAACTCGCCCCCACACCAAGCATGTCGTATTGATTACCAACTGGCAATCGAGTAACAGACGTGCCGTTGTTGTACAACAAATCCCCTTTAGCAGTCAATGCCTCTTTAGCTGGCAAATTCAAAACAAAATAATCATTGGTTTCATCAAACACTATTTCAACATTTTGATTTACAACAAGCTCACCCCCAGCCAATGCGCTACCACCATTTAATTTTAAATCCTTAGCCCCTAAACTATTAATATTTACAGTACTTGCCCCAGTATTAGTATTTACAACCTTAAACCGAAAACGCATACCGTTTTTTAAACGCCATACATCGGCAAGGTCATCATCCGCTTCCAATAAGTAAACATCAGCAGCTGATCCGGCTGACTCTTTGTAAAAATCACCTTTAGACGCAACAACCGCCCCAGTCTTAGCCATCTGAAATAAATCAGATTCAGACTTGGTTTGGCTAGACGTATCAATATAATTATCCGTTTCTGCCTTAATATTATTGGCATCCGTTACATTAAACACCCCATCCGTTGGATCACCTAAAACAAAATTATTATCTCTAATTGCCATCTTTTAATTCCTTATCCAAATTTTACCATACTACGACTCTTGAAAGACTACTGTTTTATTTGCTGGGATCAGACTTTTTATCAAACATTGGAAAACGGCAGCTTTTTCTGGATTTGTTGAAAAATTACCGCTTATCAAAAATAATGAACGCTCATTATTGTTTAAAACAAATGGAAGTGTATAATTAAATCCTGTTGACAAACCAAATGTAATTGTAAAACCGTATGCATCCGCTAAATCAATCAAATGCTGTTCTGTTTGATAAGCCAATGATGTAAGTTTAAGAATTACATTGTCCCTACGCTCCTGTAATGTTGTTGCTAATGGAATGCAGTTATCCGGAATTCCCAGATAACTCTCCCATTCGCTTAACAAGTTAATTGACGTGCTTGGTAGCACCTCTGATATCAAATCTGCTATAAAATCGCCAAAACGCTTGAATTCTTGGCTCTTAGCCTTTTGGTATGATCTAAGGTTTGTCCCTTCCACGTACTTAGCAACAAATGCTTCACCGTTTGGTAAGAAATGGTTTAAAAAATCAACCCATTCAGTAGTTGTATATTTTTTAAGACTCATTAAAATGTTACCGTCCCAAGAACAGCCAATTCACTAATGCCAACAGATATATCAGTTGTTGGGCTTGTTAGCGTGAATGATTGTAATTGATTGCCACCAGAATCCACAACGCTATTAATTACTGAGTTATAGTCAATCGCTCGTATATCTGTTGCTAGATTGGCCGATGAATTAAAATAATCAGTCAATGCGTTTTTAATTGCTGTTTGCATTGCAGCAGTATTAGGCGTTATTGCTGAAAATGTAAAATTGACTGTCACCGCTGTAGGCGCATCCACAATAACATCACTTGCGCTCATTGTGGATGGCTTAATTTCTAATATTTTATTATAAACATCCGTAATTTCCCCAGCACTTGGGAAAATTGACGTATCGTTATCCCGAACAAAAAAGACACGAACTTGACCTAAAGCAGCTACTGGGAAACTTGCAACAATAGTGCCAGTCGCCGGTGTTGATGGCGTGCCAGTTACTAAATACCCAAAATTATCAGCATCTATTTTTAATATCTTTTTTTGCACAACATTGTATTCAGTCTCATTCGCCCCAGTCACTGTTATTGCTTGCCCATTGTATAACCCATGCGCTGTTTTATTAAATACGGCCAAATAATCGCCGTTTCGTGTGACACCAGTTGCTGTTATTGATGAATCAAACTCGCCAGCACCTTGAACCCATACACGGGTGACCCCATTAATTAACTTAGCTTGCTGGATTATATCGGTTTTATTAAAGTTTGCTGGCAAATTTTGTCGTCTAAAAATATAACGTGTGTTAAAGTCGTCATCACTTTCAACGTCAGAACCGCCAGCAATCTCGCTAAAATCCACATAAGCTGTTGCATTAACACCAGATATTGGGCTTGCTAAACCAAGGCTTGCCCCAGCATCTTTATTTTGACTCGCCCCATACTCTGTTGATGTAACTGCCACATTCGCATAATCAATATCACCTTGGATTGTCCCTGTGGCTGGTGTAGTTGGCGTTGTTGTAATTGAATATGTAAATGTGGTTAGCCCAGTTACATTAATTGCATACGTTCCGTTATACTCAGTTTCATTAGCCCCAGATATAACAACGCTTAATGAAGATGCCAAGCCGTGATTACCAGACGTTGTGGCCGTCACCGTACTGCCAGACCGTGTTAATGATGATATGGTTAATGTCGTGGCTGTTATTGTCCCAGCAGCTGTTGTTTGATAAATATTGCCATCGTCAGATGTCACCTGCGTGGATATTGGAATTGTTGATGTGGCTGTACCAGTAAACACAATGTTTCCAGTTGCCAGCGTTGCCGGATTGCGTGTTAATCCATATTCAGCAGCGAATTTATCTAAGTATTCACCTGTAGGGTTATAATACAAGTCAATCATTTGTTGTACGGTTTGATATAACTCATAAAACGCTTTAGCATCCGCAGCATTAATTGCACGAATAAAACTGGTGCGTAAGTATGGGTCTAACTCGTTTAATTCATTAATAATATCTGTGTTTATTCTCTCGAATATTTGTTGCGAACTTGGTATTGATAAACTCATGTATTCACCTATGCTATTGTTGTTTTAGACCATAAATCATAGGACTTATTAAAAGTAGTCCCATCGCTCTGTTTTATTGTAATTGATAAAACTATATTGTCATTCTTTAATATACCAGATACTATAACAGTTTGAGCGATACCGTCATCGACTAGCCATTGCAAACATTCTGACGCATACGATTCAGCTAATGAAACTGTCTCTTGGTTAGCTCTTTTTTGGGACAACAACCATAGTTTTGACCCTATTTGAAAATCGTTCTCATTGTTTAATTCGTCAATGATATTCCCTCGCCTATTTTGTGGGGTAGCAACCTCTGATGCTTCTGCACGTTGGTCAATATTCAAGCTGTTAATAATGGCAGTATCAAGCCCCTGTGTCTTTTTAAAGTCCCCACTAGAAAATGAGATGTCGTAAATGCCATCGCTATTTTTGGTCAAATAGATATCATTCACTTTTACTAGATTCCTTGCTTATATCCACATGCTCAATTTTTAATCGCAAATAATCTTTATTCTTGGTTTTTTTAAGCCACGCTGTACTAGATTGTTGCTCAGCCATTGCGTTAAGTGTATAGTTTGCGTTTACTCTTTGCTGATTCACTTGATCGCTAACCACTGATCTATTCAACCAAGCTTTGCTTTGATACGCAACAGAATTTCCAAACGATATACTGCTCAAACTTTGGTTGTATATACTATCCATACATCAATTATACATTATTGAGGGGGGTTTGAACTACCTGGTGCGCTAGGCACAAAATGCGTATGCGTATCTAAGTCAATTCCACCAGTAGTTGAAACGGTGCCACCAGTAACACTGCCCCCAGTTATGTCACCGCTAACTGTTAGCCCCCCAGATACTGTAACATCCCCTGTTATAGTCGTTCCCCCATTAACATTAATGGCTGGGGCTGTAATATCAACCGAACCGCTAGAAACAACCTCTATTTTTTGTTCAGCATTAAATTTAACAAAATCGCCAGTAACAAAATTACCAACAACAACCTCACCCCCTTTTAAATTTTTAAATCTATCCTTGCCAGATGCTGTAAATGCTATTTTCTGATCTGTTGTACCCATATTTGCCACGACAGCTAAATTGTCAGCAGGGGCATTTGCACAAACTCCGTAGGGGTATATAGTAACAATATCTTTAGATTGCTCATGGTATGTGTATTGCGTAACAGGTAAATCCCCAGCGTCATCCCCAATATTAGAAACATAACCAAATTTGAACATTGCTCTAATTTTATTTAAAACGCTCATTCATTACCCCCTACTTGAACTCGTTTAATATCATCTAATAAATTATTTACTGTTAATTCACCAAAATCAGGTGAGAGGGGCTTTGGAATATAAGAATCCTCTTTTACAAGCGTTAATTGAGTAATGCTTCCATTGTCTACAGTGTATGAAAATGAAACATCACGAATCAACAATTTTTCATCCACATCCAATCGTTCATCTGTTACATGTACTAATGAGTTTGGAGACCAAACTTTTGTTTTATCAACTAAAAATCCTTGCACACTACAAGTATACCCAAAACTCCGTGACTTACGAATTGACGCTTCCCATTCAGCCCTTTTTTTTGCCAACTCAGCGTTCCCAAGCGATTCATCCACAATTACTAATATTCGGCTTTTTCTAATGTCCTGGTCAAAAACAACCCCCTCATTTACAGGTAAAATCTCATTCCCTAAAGATGAACCTTGAAAAAGTTGGGATAAGATATCTTCTTGACACTGAACTATATATTTATTATACCTATTTGAACTTGCCTGAGTTTTTGATGCTTGCAATACGTTATTTTGTCCCGATTGAAACTGATTTGCAATGTGGAGTATTTTATCTGAATATTCCTCGGCTTCAACACCACCTCTTGTAATAACCAAATCCCCTTGCCCATTTGTTGTTGCCAATACTTGCCTTTTTGCACAATATTTATCGACAACCTCAAATAACCCTGTGCCTTTTTCAACTTCAATCTGATCTGTTTTTTCAAAAATATCAGGTCGGACTAAATCAATAACATTAATGTTGCTAATTCCATTTTCACTTAGCAGTTTTGTCAACAATACCTTTAACGTCATTGCCCCATTAATTACTAAAGGCTTAAACACAGTCCCATCTACTATATCTGCTGTTCTGTCACGCCCAGATATAGTTACAGTATGTCCATTATTACTATATTCAGACGATATAGCTTCAACATACCCATCTAAAATTGATACTTCATGAAACAAAATAACCACGTCATCGCCTAAAGAAATTTGAAAATCCTCTAACTTTTCAACGGTTCCAGTAACCGTAAATTCATTGGCAATGGTTTCTAATGATCGAGTAACACTTACAGATAAAAAGTTTGAATATGCGACCCCATCCACCTCAACCACAATATCTTTACCAAAAACCTTATCTATAAAGTTTCCGGCCTTAGTCTTAAATCCCATTAAATAGCCTCGGTAATTGTTTGACTTCCCTCAACAAACCCAGTATTTGAAATGTCGTTTAAATCGATTATTTCAGTGTTTTTAGACGAATCTGCATATAAAGAATACGCCAGTACACTACTTGGAATTAAACTGGTTGTGTATGTAGTCAAATCTCTTAATTCTAGCGTTGAAAAAAACCGCATAACCGCCGTTTTAATTTCAAGCATAGACAACCTAGATTCAGAATCAATAAGTGGATTATCTGAAACAACAGAATACTCATTATCTAATTGATTAATCACTTTATCCAATTCAACTTTATTCAAGTAAGTAATATTAACCGCATTGTCATAGGCATACGATAAATTAATGCCTTGAATAATTAAGTTTATGGAGTTTAATAATTCAGAATCAGTTTTGCTAGACTGAATATTTGTAATATTGTTCCCAAAACTAAATAACTCTACGTTTAATAAATATTTACTTTTTGAATCCTTACCAATCTTATTATAGGTTTCAAATAGCCCAGCTAATAAACTAGATATTTCATTATTAACTACGATAGAGAACATGCTATCATTCATGCTATTTGCAACGGCGTTAAAATCGCTATTATTTTCATTTTCAATTTTAACAATAGCCCTTCGCATAGTGTCGATCAACAAATTGACTCTATCGGCCAATAAGCGTGTTGTGTTGTTTTTTAAAATCCCTTTTAATGCCATGCTAAAAACCGAACCTTCCTAACTTAGATTTACCAAATGCTGATATTTTATCAACCCCTGTAGCTCGTAATGCGCTTATAGCTGATGTGGTCAATGTGGATAGTGAAGGCAAAAATAACCCAAACTCAATAATAAATGTAATTGAGTAATCATAAAGTCCATATCTATCAATAGAATCGTTTTTGGTATATGTAGTAACCTTAGCTGTGAAATTGCCGTATTTTGGATGAGATAAGATACCTGACCCACTTGCGTTTAAGGCAGCATCTAAAACATCCCTATTGTCATCATCAATTTGCGCTGAAATAGTAAACTGCTTAGGCATTTTCCCCATTTGCTCAATCTTAAAATTATTAGACCCTGGGTATAAATGCTGAACTGTCTTAAACCCTCTTTGCTCTGCGCTTCCACGATAATAAAAGGGTACGCCACGCCACGATGCTTGTTTGGGGTTAGCCATTATTGAACTACCCCAACTGTTTGCAGGATGCGACCACGGCCACCATAAATATCAAAAACACTGCTAGAAACCTTGCTTTCTTTATCAGCAGACACAGTTATATTCCCATTTAATTCAATCGGTTGATATTGTGGTCGTGAGATGTCAAACATTGAATAATCTCCAGCCACATTCTTATTTCCCCCCGTAATTAAATTTCCCCAAACTTTTAGCCCTTTCATAATATTATTAATAGAAATAAAATCTCTTACAGCCTGTTTAATTGAGTTTCCTATCATTTCTGATATTTCATTGATAAATTTTTGAATATAAGGTCTTACAAACTCAAAGGCTTCAACAATATGATGTTTAAGTAAATTTTCAAGAAGTTTAAGGTCTCCATCCATTTTCTCTATTTGTTTTGAAAAATTAATAAGACGGGCAGTTAAATTATCGACAAACCCTTTAATTCTATCATCAAAAGTATCAAAAAACGCAATAGCCACAAGTTTTAAACTACCCCAAAACTTTCTTAACTTATTAGCAAGCGATGCTTGTTGAATCTCATATTCTCTACTCAACGCCTTGTTTAAACCAAACTCTTTATTGGATTCAGCCATTGATTTTTTTACTAAATCAATCTTTTTTGCTAAGGTAGTCATGACAACTTTGTCCCTAATCCCTTCTAAGCCTAAGTAATTTAACGCTCGTGTTAAATTAACCCCTTTTTTCTCCATGTCATCTATTGAAGCCCCTAATTGCACTAACGCCCCTACAGCATCGGCTTCAAATGCACTTTTTAATTCATCTCTAGTCTTACCTGAAATTGCTGACATAATAACTAAGGCATCCCCACCAGAATAAACAGCTTCATTCATAACACCTAAAACACGGGAAACAGCACCAGATGCAAGCTCGCTTTGTAATCCAACGCTTTTAAATGCAGCAGCAAGCCCCATAGCGTCTTGACCACTCATGTTAAACGCTTGCGATCTTGATGCCATATCCATAGCAAACCTTAATATTTCTCGCTCTGTGGCTGCGCTTGTGTTACCTAAATGTGTTAAGGCAGATGCATATCTATCAATATTATTAATATCCCCACCAACAACATTGACTAACCTAGCCATCTGGGATGCCCCCTCTTCACCATAAACATCCGTGGCTGATTGCAACATTCCCATTGTTTTTGAGAACTTTAATATATTCTTCTCACCACGAACACCTAATTGTGCAGCAGATGCCCCCACTAATGCCAACTGCTCAGCCGTGTTTGGCATATCTTCGGATAAAAGTTTAAACTTCCTGCCCATGTTATCTAAAGATGGGCCTACCTCAATATTAGCTGTTTTAGCAATTTTAAACATTGCCGTTTCAAAATCCGCAAATGATTTAGTTATAAAATAGCCAGCTGCAAAAGCAGCATACTTATTGCCACCAGCTAAAGAAAATAACCCTTCCTGTGTGTTTTTTAATTTTGATAATTTACCGTTTAATAAATGGACTTTAGCCGAAGCGGTTGAAACGCTTTTAGAAAACCTGCCCATACTTGCGCTAAATTTATCTTTAATCTCTAGTAAATAACTAACTGATTTCATCGCTTCCTTGACTGCCTTTCCATTTCTCGATTTTCTTTTTCTACACTAATATTTATCCTTCTATTATACAACAACAACTCACCCATATTCATATCCATTAACTCAGAATAACTAAAATTGTTTTTCATCATATAAATAATAACGTCCTCAAGCGTTATATTATGAAATATAGATTCAAAATTTGTAAATAAAAATAAAGGTTCGCTATTTAAAAGCCCAGCGACAAAAAATGGTCAGCATACCCCCCAGCTAACGCTTTTAAATCTGCACTATGCAAGCCATCATCAAAATGAGTTTTTTGCATTTGAACACCACCAATGGTTATTGTAGGCTTATCTTGCGTTCCTGCAATAAAAATTTGCTCTAAATTATACATAATAGAACCAACTGTATCTGCATCTGCAAACTGAATAATTAAGCCGCCTATACCGATCTTATCATCCTTTTTATCGTCTTTATCATCTTTTCTATTGTCATCACCCCCTTTTTTCATCGAATCTGCTTTTGGCAAAACACTTAAAAAAGCGTTGTTTAAATCTGCTTCCAACTTTAACACTTTATACTTATCTCGTGGTCGTGGGGCATAAACAACAACATCTGATGCATCTACATACTCACCATTTTTAGATATTTTTATTGGGGTTTTTAAAGTGTATTCAAAAAATTCTTTCATTTTTTATCCTCGATACTCACACAAATCAATTTAGCCTCCTTCAAATCTGGGGTCAAAACATCAATGCTTGGATTCTCCCAATGCACCGACTCACCATCAAACACAAACTCAGCAGGGAAGTTGTCTTTTAATCCATCCAGCCATGCTATATTCCAATAATTTAAACACATATTAAAAACAATCGACTCATCCGGCCATTTCATACATGACATACCCTCAAAAGTCTTCCCGCTTATCTCTAAACGACATTCTGACGGGACTGTAGATTGATCAATACTTATCAATTGCATACTAGATTCAAGTATAGCATAATAATTAGTATAATGTCAATAATAATATTAGACAATTTAAATGCTACTGAATCTAGTATGCGTTGCAATGCTCGCATTAGGCTGTAACCGCTTGCGAACCTTCAAATTCTACAGATATTACCCCGTCAGATGAAACATTGATCTCAGGGTCAACATACATACACATTTTTTGAAAGACTTTAGTGACACCAGTGGACGCAACATATTTAATCACGTTTCCAAGGCCGTTAGACTTCCAACCACGAACCAATGCTTCATTCTCAACAGTTGATAATAAATCAAAAGAAACCATGCTTTTAGCTGTTGTATAATCCACTGCTTCAATTACGTCCACAGACGTTCCGGCTACTTGTGGGGTAATAACCTTATCCCCACTCCCATCCTTCATACGCAAACTATTCCCTTGAATAGCCACTGACTGGTCATTGATAAATAATTGTCCACCGACTAATGATGTTGCCATATCTTACTCCTATATGTTAAACACTGCTTGTAATACTAAATCAAGTCTTCGCAGCTGAGCAACAAGCGGTACTTTAGCCGTGCTAGTAGCCTTTCCATTTAACAAGTCTAGGCTAATTGTTAAGTTATCCACAAAGTATTTAACATTGTCTTCACCTGCTCGGTACAATAAGTATCCTTCACCAGATAAAATATTGTACAATTCTACCAGCTTGCCACGAATTGCGTTTTCATTTACCATGTTATACCCAGTAACCAACGAACCGTCAGTCAATCGGCTTTGACTGTAAGCTGATTTCAAATTGTTAAAAATAAACTCAGCCCCAGCAGATGTCACATCCACGTTGTTTAAGAATTGGTATGTTTTATCTACATTCCCAGCAGCGTCAGTTTTGTAGGTTGTATAGACTTGCCCCAAGACAACACCATTGCCAGCGACGTTATTGCCAATCACAAAACCACCAGCCTCGTTAATTTCAGATTGCTCAGACTTAGCCCACCCCTTACCAGTATCAAGAATCGGCAATGTTAAAGGCGTGTTCATGTAAGGCAGTGATGCTGTGTGAGTACCACCCCTTGCGTCTAAATTTGAAGCAATAACAAACTGCGCTATATTCGCGCCATCTGTAAGCCTTAACGCCCTAACAGCCCCAATTTGTGCTGCAATCACATCATCTAATTCAAATATAGATGAACCCTTATACAAAGTATCATTTACAATACCCTGAGCATTGACAATCAATGATTGTGAATTTCTAGCATTTAAAAATGTTTTTAGGTTAGCCAATGTATCTGTTTTAGATATTACACAAACCCCATCAAGGATTGCATTGTCTTCATTCCAACGTGGGTCTAGTAATGAAGTTGTGCTTGTATGAGAATCCGCAACAACTGTTACATCGTAGTTTCCAGGGAAAATAATAGTTTGGTATCGTGTTTCACCAATTACATCAAACAATCCAGTCAATACTGGGTCAGTCGCACCGCCTGTCATGGCCGTGACGCTTGGCGTAACCCCACCAACAATTCCTTTTACCTCTAAACCAATCCCATTGCCGTATGTACCAGCATTGTTGGCTGTTAGCGTTACAGTCCCAGTTGTGTTAGACGCTGAAACAATTTTGTGTGCGTCAGCGTTAATTAAAGCAACTAACGCATCCCCAATTTGTGTTGCAGTGTACCCAGAAGGAATAGAAATGCTGTATTTATGGTTAATTCTAGAACCAATCGACACAACCAATGACCCAGCTTCTGTGGCAGTGCCAGAAAAAGCAACAGAACCAGTAGCCTGAACACCTGACCCATTATCATCTAGCGCAATGGCATCTAATCGAGTAACTTGGTTTGCTGACTTAAACGCCTTAACCATTTCAGCAATTTGAGAACCTTTGCCAAAATTACCAATTTCAACATTAGCGTTACCAATATTCTCAACCAAAGAACCGCTTGTATAAACTGATCCGGTTTGCTGGCCAACAATTAACACCTTTTGTGGTGCATTGCTAATTGCCTGCTCGGCTGGTGCCTTAGTTATATTAATAATAGGGTTACTGACTGTCATTTAATACCTCACTTTTTTCATCTTTTGCAATTTTCTTACGAACAACTTTTTTTTCTTCAATTACTTCTACACAATTATCAAATTGAGAATCTTTCAATCGTTTTCTCCAGTAGCTATTAACTGGCACACCATCTATTGCTTCAACCTCTACAATATCACCTGCTTCATATAATGCTAGATTTCTGTTTAATTTTAATTTCATACAATCGATTATATCACAACAGATTAAAATTATTATCTTTTACATTTTCACAATCATTATTTTGAAATACATTCTCAAAACTTCTAAATGCTACAGTTTCAGTATTTGTGTATATATCCCCAGAATTATACATAAACTGGCTTGTATCCTGCACATAGTTTGCTGTTTGTGTACTTAATATCGTTTCAGTTGTTTCAAAACTGTATGAATAAACAAGATATGCATCATTGTAACTAATTACCCCATGCCCCAATGGAACCATTAACGTGTTGCTTGTATTTGCAAAAAACGTGCTTGGTCTGTACCCTGCAACAGTTTTATACAATGAAGGCAAAACATTAAACGCCAAATCTATTGCTTTACTGCCTGTAAGTTCATTAACTGTTGGGATAAATAGGTAAAACGAAAAATTATTAATAAGTTTTAAATAGAATTGCTCTGTCGACGTTGTTTCACTATTAGCATCGTTCTGCGTATTTCGGTCTGCGGATGCGTCTGAACCTTCTGGGACTATAAATAGGAAAGGGGTGTTAATTTGCTTATCTGTATATAGCTTTATAGCACGATCAAGCGTTGCTACTGATGATATTTGCAAGCCTGTCACAAGTTTCATATCAGAACCAGATCCCGCTGTCAATCGGTCATTGTTAAATACAAACTGAAATTTGTTTGCATCTAAAACTGCGCTAACCTTATGCCAACCGTTGAAACCAACAGAATGGAAGGTGTGTAGCGTTCCTATAGATTGTACTGGCGCTCCTGTGACATTAAATGTAAATGTGGTCGAACTTGGGACACTTGTTATTTTCTTATCACCATTGTACGCACCCTCAGTTGACGATATATTAACTTTGTTTATGTATGGGTATGACAAGTCGTGATCTGTAGCGCAAGTGGCTGTAGCAACACCATTTACGGTTGTTATATCTGTTATTTGGATATCTGTTTTTATTCCAGATAGCAACAAATTGTCGCCAACTGATAATCCGTGTTGTATACACGAAACCGTAACGTCATTACCAGACTTTGTTAAATCTGTTATTGGCTTAGATACGCTAAGATTGCTGTTGTATAAAGGCAGTATGCTTTGTACATGAGTGACTAATTCACTTAGGTTCATGCCTATATAATACTACATTATAACAGCGTTATAATATGTATTTCAAATCCTTCCCAGAAACAATATCCAAAATAATAGATTCGTGATACTCTATTGCCTTTTCTAGTCCATAATTTGGGCAATCTATGAGTTTGTGTAGTTCTCCAGCATAATCCCCATTAGAACGACATACAACATATGTTGAAAAAACGGGGTAATAATCATCGGGGTAATAATCATAAAATCCCCTGTGGCTGTCATCACCATCTTCAATACAACGAGAGCCACATACAGAAGTAAGCATAATGTAATCTTTGTCTTTTACTGAAAATTCAGAATCCATCACATCAATCCCACCACCATACCTATCTTCCAAACGGTCATATATCTCATCATTAGGACATCCAACACAAACCTTCCTGTCCTTTATATAAAAAAAGCTAATATCATCCCATTTTTTTTCAAGCGAAAACTCCCACTCTTTATAAGTATCACGATCACATTCTACCAAATTATCATCTTTATCAATATAGAAATAAGCATACATAATTAACTCCCTAAATTACCTACTAAAATACTCATACTAGCACATGCATAACGACGAATCGCACCCCCTAATGCATTTGCTTCTGTCAACAGTTTTTGCATCGCCGTGCGTCTCGACATTAGCACTGCCGAACATATAAACCGTTGACTTCCCAAACCCCCAAACCTTTTCAGCACTGTAAACACTCGCTTTTGAATTTTCGTGACAAAAAATCACAGGGGCTTCATCTAAAGAACCGTATGATTTAACACTCGAAGCCCCAAAAGCATGAACAACTACATTGTCGTGGACATGAGCCTCCGAGCAATCAAACAGATAAACGACTGCGCCCCCCCAAACGTCCACCCTTGATTCACCAAAAATATACCAAACCCCACCCTCAAGTTCAGTAAAACCATATTCATCTATATCCAAGTCATACAAAGGCATTTTTTTGCCTATATCATAAAATATTTCTTGTTTAGCCATTTTTTACTCCTTGTGTTAAGCAATCAAACTATAGTTATTATATATTGTCAATAACAATTAGTCAAGCCATATATTCAAATTTGAAGGGTATCGATTATTAGGCATATCACTCATTCCAAATTTTAAATCGGAACAGTCTTCAAAACGACTCCAATCCCACCCCCGAGCAATTTCTAAGCATTTTTGAATAAAATATTCTTTATACAAAATATCGTATTTTGTTATACAAACCCCATTGATTCCGTAAGCAGGGCTTTCAATCATATCATGCCAGTCTTTAACCTCGTCTAAAAATGGCTTTAACTCATTTTCCATAAGACTAAGGCCAGCGTCAATGCAATATTTAACAAACCCTTCGTTTTTTTGTATTTGAATCAACCAATTAAGATCATAAGGGCATATTAATTCACGCCCATGTATACCAACCCTCTGTTTAATTTTCCCAACACGGGCTTTATAAAGCTGTTCCTTCGACTTTAATTTTAATTCCAAATGTGATGCTGACACTCCATCTTTAAAGTCCCTATCAGTAGAACGAACATGCTCTCTAACAAACCAATTAGCCACAAATAGCATCCGCTTCGCATGAAAAATCCTTAAACTTTTCCAAATGCTATTATCTCGCATAAAGCAAGGGCTGTCATCAATATACTTAATTAAAAATAAATATGTAATATCTTTGTGCAATTCTGTATATTGTGGCTGGCAAAAGACATCGCAAAGTCTGATTATAAAATCAACTCCCAAGCCTCCCCAATATTCTGTAAAAAACTGAAATGCCTTAAAATGGGCCTCAGATTCATCCAGCATATAATCCGGCAAAAATATAGACTCTGCAATAATATCTAATCGTTTAAGAACGGCTTGTGAAACTTCTATCGTTTTTTCTGGGTTATTCCCCTTAATGCTTTCTATATCTTTTTGTATTTCAAAAATTCTTCTTTCTTTTCCGCAACTCATGAATTCACCTTACCCACCATTTCTCGCCTAACACATCTTCTTCTTTTTAACGACTCAGCTTGAACTTCTTCATCGCACATTTTATTTAATTCATCCGATTCATAAGAAGTAAGAGGGCGAAATCTTAAGGAACAGAGTGTTATTCTGCCTTTTTTTTCACCTAATCCACCATCAGGTTGACGACTATAAATCCAGTAATAATGACAATCTTCAAAACTATCAAAGAACCTCTTAATTAAAAAATACTTATCAGTAACACCCCCTAAATTCTTTTGAATATTTGTTGGCACGTTGTATTTTTTTATCCATCCATCAAAAATGCTTTTCTCTTTTTCTTGTCCTTCTCGCACCTCTCTTTTATCAGCGGTCTCAAAAATCCTCCAATCTGGCAAGCCATAGTCCTCATAAAGATCTATCAAGAACGGCATAAGTGATATAAACATCGCTGTTGCAGAAATAAGCAAAGAAATAGTAGTTAAGTCCATAGTTCAGTCCTGTTTTAAACAATTAAACTATATCTATTATATATTGTCAATAACAATTAGTCAAACATATAATAATTACAATTACCAGACCGTTTCCATTTTTTAAAAAATACACTAAATACTAAATAAGCTAAAGCCAAAATTGCCAAAACATCATAAAAATTAATCAAAATAGAAAGTATTAGGGCAAAAAATATACCAACAAATCTTGTGCAGCCAAAAAGCAGTATTAAAAACAAAAACAGGGAAAATAAAACATGCTTATTAAACACCAAACATCCTATCAATTTCTTGTTCAATATACCGTTCAATTTTACCGACGTTACTTTCTATTGCCAGCCACATTGCCGGACGATTTAAAGATTTTGGGTCTTCCAAATACTGGACATAATCAACGCTGTTTTCAAAATATAGTCGGCTCTGGCCTTGAACCCTAAATGACAACCCCCTTCGTGCTTTACCGCTTCTATTCGCCCATGATTCACCATCTTGACTAGCTTTAACCCTTCGCCCTTTATACCTATATGCTCGCCCAGATTTCTTTTTTAAAATCGCATCACTCGCACTTTTACGTAATAATTTCCCTGACAAATACAAAGCGTTACGCATTGCACGTCTGGTTTTTTTTGGCATTTGCTTAATTTCAAACACCACCCTTCTGCTTTTTCGATCTAGTTTGATACTAGCCATCGTTAGCCAGTAACTCTGAACTCCCCTGCTTGATTAAATATAAACGCAAGAACTTTTTTTCCTCGTTAATATTTTCTATCCTGTCCACTTTATAACGAACCCCATCATACAACAGCCATTCTTGATCCGTAACTGTAACAACGCTTGTATATCGTGTAGTAAATATATGCGTGATAGATTCTGACACCCCAGCACCGCCAAATGACCGATAGCCTTTCTCATCCGTTTCAAACTTGCCCCATAAAACACTTAGATCAATAAACTGCTCAGTTAAATCTGTCACCCCAAAATGAGAACCAACCATTGCCCGTGTTTGCACAGTAGCTTTTTGATTTAGGCTCTTAACTGGGATGCTAGACTTACAACTCATAAGATATATCAATTACTTTGTATCGATCATAAATATCATTAACCGCATCAGGACAACCGCATATTCCACGGTTATCATACCAATGATGAACAGTTTGCAACAACGCCATAGCAATATCTGCAGGTACATCTGATACATTGTCTCCATAGCCAGATTTAAACGTGATTTTAACCCCCTTTACATCATCATCTACAGTAGGTATTTCAATTTGCTCAATAATGCCATAAATGCCCCCTTCTGATAGCTTGTATTTAGATGATGGAAGTGTTGTGTATGTGCTATTTTTTAAATATTCAATAGATACAAGGGATTGATATGGCGCACGGCGTAAAGTCAAGTCGCCATTAAACGATGGCCTGTAGCATTCATAGGTAGTTGTTAGCAAATCCCTATTCATGATGCCCTCGGCTTGTTTTATTGCTGCGTCAATAAATAATTGGATCATTGAGTTTTCGTCATCGCCAGATAATCGTATAAAATCCTTGACTTGATCTAGTGATATTATATTTTTCTCAACCTTACCAATCCGCTTGTATTCTATAGTCATTTTTTAATTGCCTTTTTAACGACCTTTTTTACCTTTTCAACTTTTGTTTCTAAATACTCTGATTTTACAGCCTTGTTTTCTTTTACTAATGTTTTTTTTGTTGGTTTGTCTTCTTCTATGATCTCGGCATACCCAAGCATAAACATTGCTTGCCCAATGCTAGTTAGTTTTTGAGACGAATTGATAATTGCCCCTTTTGTAAATGTTATGTTTTCACCATTAACATTAAATTTGCAGTCTTCTAGAATTTTTACTTTCATGGTTAATTTACTCCTAATAATAAAATGGTGGCCTTTTACAGCCACCGATTATATTCCCCTCTATTATAACACTTAATGTTATTAAGCAGTAGGTTTAGTTACAGCATGGCCTTTGATAGCAACCACACCAATAAAAGCACCACTAGCAGTATTAGCTGACACGATACTAGCTCGAACATATCGTTTCTTTCCTACATAACCAACATCTTTGGACAAGTTATCGTCAGTGTCAGCAGTGAATGATGGTAATCCACCAATAAGGTCTGTAGATGCAACAGTAGCTGCGTCAGACAAGGCAGAATCATCACCATGCTCGATAACAAGGGTGTAATCACCGTCACTTACTGTTCCAGTAACCAAGCTGAAAACCAATGATGCAAACCCAGCTGAATCAATAATATTACCAACAGTCGTGGTGTTTGTAGCAATAGAACCAAAGTTTAGACCGACCTCGGTTGAAACTGAACTCTTTAAATCATAATCCATTTTTTAATTCTCCTAGATTACCCCGCGATCAAACGTGGGGCATAACAATAATTCTATTAAGCTTTGATTTTTAACAATGCAAATGCTTCTGGCAATACAACTTTACCAGTTAGGTATCGGAACCAAGTGTATTCAATAACGCGTTGCTTCTTTAATCGGTAAGGGTCTTGAACAAGCTCAAGGTCTACACTGTCAAGAATATTGTATCCTGAGAAAAAGTCACCAAAACCAACAACAATGTCGCCAGCAGTTTGGCCAGTTAGTCCAGTTAGTTTGTCCATGTCTTGCATGATGACATAAGGGAACTCATTGATAGTGTTAGGGGCATCACCCATACCAGCTTTCCACAAGTAACCATTGTCAGTCCCTTCACGCTCAGTTTTTAGGTATGCCAATGTTTCACGGCTTAAGAAATAAACTGGGTTATATGCAGCTTTTACTCTAGCTGAAAGTAAAACAACATCAGTAAATGAAATTTCACCAGCAGTGGCAGTGTCAAAAGAAGGAACGGAAGAATTTACCAAAACACCTTCTGGGGATTTAACGCCTGTACCTGTCAAAAAGCTTCGGCCTTCGGCTTGTGCAAATGCTAGTACAGCGTCACGTTGAATTTCACTAGCCATATCAAAACCAGAAAAATTAAGCTGGTCACGGGTAACAGGGGTAGTTACTTGCAAAGCGTGAGCGGTCAACGCTTCTGATCCGTATGCAGATTGGCTGTCTCCACCTTCTTCAAGTTCACCTTCAAACGAAGCAGTTGGAATTCCAGTTCGTACTGGCACATTTAGCGTTTTAACGCCAGCCACAGATTGAACACGGGCTAATCGGCGAACATCTGAAATTTCCTCAATTTGTCGAATAATTTCAGTTGACAAAACCTCAGGAACCAAGTACCCACCGTTTGCACCAACATCTGTTCGCAATGTTTTTTGCTCAGCTTCGGACAAAGCAGCTACATCCCAAGATTTGACCAAAGAATTAAAAGCTTTATATTCGGCAGATTCTTTGTAGTTTTTTGGGGCTTCAACAGATTTTTGAGCAATAGCAAGCTCCAAAGTTTCTAGACGCTCCTGGGCTGCTTTCAACTCGTTAGCTGCTTCAACAGATTTTAGCGTCAACTCTTTGTTTTTTTCTTCGTAAGCGTCAATATCTTTTTGAATCGCTTCAATTTTAGACTTTTGCTCACCAGTAGCACCTTCAATACTTTTCAACCCTTCTAATACTGCACCTAACTCAGCATTAGCTCCTTGTTCGGTAGTTTTTACTTCTACACTCATTTTTTTACACTCCTGTAATTATCTAATAAAACAATAAAATTGATTATGCTCTATTCATTGCGATAGACAACTCATTCCGAGTGTTGACAAATCTATGATATTTAATATATCACAGTTTTGCTTGTATATTTTGTAAACTCGATTTTATTTCTGACAACAAAGCCTCTGCTGCTTTCTTTTCAGCATCAATAATTTTGTCGGCAATATCTTTTTTGTCTTGGATTTTCTTGACACAAGCTAAAAATGCAGTTGCTTCTTGGTTGCTTAATCCATAGGCTTTTAAAAAGTCAGATGCATCCTTGATATGCCCAAATTGCTCAAACTGTTGAACCATGTTTTTTTGCAAGGGGCTATCAACGCCATCAATCTTGTCATAGTATTTATTAATTGACTCCACAGCCATGCTAATGTCATCAATACCATCCACTGACTTACGCCCTTTAATTGCTGCACTAGCTAAAAACAACGCTTTAGGGATTATTTGTAACTCACCATCAACAATATCGGCAATCTGGTACACCCCTTCTTGTTTTTTCTCGTCATAGAATAAGAACGCTGTTTTTTGTTGGTCTACTGGCAATTCTTTTTGAACACGCTCCAACGCTTCAGACGGTACCCATGCATATTCCTTTTCATAAATAGGCAAGCTGTCTTGAAATGGGGTGAATGCTTTACTTGTAATAGCTGCTTCTGGGTTCATGGGTATAGTAACCAATGATACCTCATACAAATCAACAGACTTAATCATTCGAACATTAGCCCCGTTGTATTTTTCATAATCAGCATCTTTAATTGAAAAACCAATAGACATATCATTGATAGACCCTATTTTCATTTGGGGGATAATACGATCAGAAACAAATTTATCATCCCTTGGCATCTTCCCTTTAACGTAAAGTCCTTTCTCGTCCTCATACGCATCAACAAATACACCTATAGGCATATCCATTTTATGTTGCCATAACAATTTAGGCATTTGTTCTTTTAGGCTTTCAACAAAAGCCCCTTTTACGACAACATCATTCCCACGGTCGATATTCCCAAATGTTGATCCGTATCCTTCAAAATAAAAATAATCAGGATCATCGTTGTTAAACTCTTTTATTTCAAACGCAAGATTTTTATATTCTAAGTTTTTGTTTTCCATTTTCACTCCATTATACACCATATAGACTACTGCACCGACAATTTATAATATTTCCAAGCGATGCCCCCATGCTTGTATCGCTGGGATACATCAAATATTCACCATTGACAATATACGGATCATTCATATTTTGTTTTTGCCCATCAGCCATTGCATGCCCCCCTCGTGTTCGATCATCTAAGATAGCTGCCCATTCTTTTTTGACATCAGGGTTCCCAGTAACAACGCCATCATTAATACTGCTAGGGTCAACATTCCCATTCCTAGATATTACCGCTGCTTCAATATTTTTAGACCGCTCAGCCATAAACTGGGTTTCTGTTAATGCTATCATGGCATACCTTGACTTAAAAGCTCTATCCAAACCTTTATTTATTTCATCATGAACCTTAGTTCCAGATTCCTTGGCCTTTTTTGTTGCTTTGGCAGCAGTATCTTTAATGTTATCATTTGTGGTTTCTATTAATTGCAATGCCCTTCGCTGAATAATGCTTTCAACAAACGCCAACGCAATTAATACAGACGTAGCCTTTATCTTTTCGTCTTCCTCCTCTTGCTCCTGTTTATACTCAATTCCTTTAGCTTCCAAACTTTTTCTATACGAATACTTGCCCTCATTGATAAAATTGCGTATAACACGCTTATAATGCCTTTCAAGTAGCGTTTCTGTTTGTTTTTGATATATATCTGCGTTAATCAACAACCCAGTAGCAGTATAGAACGATACCACATCTGTTTTGATCTCGTTAAAATACGATACTAGGTCACGGCTAAATGTTTTTTCTAGTGCAAGTTTAAGCGTTAAGTTTCGCTTTGCTCTTTTATTTCTTTCCGATGTAGTCATTCCATAAATTGTTTAGGTAGTCTTCCGAATATTCACCACTTAAAGACTTTATTTGATCTACCCATTGGCTTTTTGCGCCTTGGTCTTGGTAGGGGTCTTGGCTGATTGGTATTTCTGACATAGGTCGGTATACTTCATCCCCATGATCTGGCAATGGCTCATACCCTAATCTACTTCTCATTTCGTTTACAGTAAGGACGTTTGCTAGTTTAAGCATACGGACTTCCTCGGCTTCTCTTAGTTTCATTGCAGAAACTTTTGAAGCGTCACATACAATTCGGTGTTCTTTTTTTAAAAGCCCCCTGCTTATAAACGATTCGGATATCCCGTCAAAAATTGCGTTGAATGTTGGGAATACTGCGTTTTCGTACAAAGCATATAGGGCTGTTTGGTAGTTATTGTAAGTTTGTGAACCTGAATTCACCAACGGCTCTGGAATATCGTATCGTTGATAAATGGCCATTTTAGATTGCTCTTTATTCTCATTAGCCTGCATATCCCTATTACTTCGATTGCTATGCATGTGAAAGGCCACGTCCTTAGAGTTTATCGCCATCATGCGCCCCTCATTTTGTGCGCCTGCATAGTAATTACTTAAATCCTTTTTAAACATTTCAAATTCTGCTGTATTATTAAAGTGCGTTTGAATAATACCAGCCCCAGAATACCCTCTATCCAAATAAGAAGCAACTTGTAATAGTGATTTTTCAACAATTTGAGCATCTTGGGCTAGGGCTATTAGCTTTGACGTTGCTTTTGTTTCATTTTGCCCCAAATAACCCTTTATGTGAATTAATTCCCCTAATCCATTAGCCCCAACAATTCGCCCATCGTTTTCATTGTGTCTTTGCAAATACATGCCGTTGATTGATGAATAAAACCCTGTGTTATTTACTGTGTAATTCCGAACCCCCTCTGTCTCTGTGATTGTAACTGATCTATCACATACTGGCGTTATGTACTTGGATTTATAGTTTGTATTATTCGACAAATGGACGTAGGCGTTGTTGTATATCAAGAAATCTGTTGCTATTTGCATCATAAACTCTGCGTATCGTTGCACAGAGTTCGGTTTTCTTAATATTTCGTATATATCGCTGCCTTCATTCACAACAACTCCATTTCGATCAACAATAACTGGTTGTAATTGCGATACTTTTTCTGCAATCATATCAACGGCATGACCAATTGGGGCAACATTTTTGTATAACGAATACCCATCCTGCCTACCACCTTTCAAAAGATAAGAGAATATGCTTTCATTGTTGCCGGTAGTTCGTGAAGTAGGGGCAGCTGATTTTTTAAATGGATTTAATTTTTTAATTGGGTCAGTAAAAAAAGACACGGTTTACTCTATAAAGATTTACTATATTCAATGCTTAGGTCGCCATTCGTAGGATTATAGCCAGCAACCACGTTTTTAAAGCCAACTTTAACCTTGCTGCCTTCGTATTTTATAACAACGTCTTTCAATTCCCCTTTGCTAATTGAGGTTACTGCATCAGCAGCGTATTCAATGGCTTTTGCATCGGCTTGAGCATTTAGTTTAGCAACTTTATCAACTTGCTTGGCTAAATAGACAGCTATTGCGTCATCTTTAGTGGTTTTGGTCATTTTTGAAAATAACTCTAGAGCAACAAGGGCTTTTTTGGTGTATGCAATCCCCATATTTCTATTTTCTTTAACAACCAACCATAAAATCAATGCTTTAAGCCACAAAAAGATAGTTTTCATTCTTTTTCACTCCTGTTATATTTTAATAACAACAGTGTAACATTTTAAAACCGTTTATTTTTGCTTTTTACAATATGTTACAAAAGCATTGTTTAGCAATGGGCTGGCTAATAACTGACGGGGTTGGTGGTGCTGGAACTGGACTACTCTCAGATACAGTCCCTTTAACTAACCGTTTATAGTCGGTTATAGTTTCCTCTACCCAAACTTTTTCCTCTGCAGATAATTTATTATTGTCTATAAAGGCTTGTTCGATATCTTTTATTTTAAAATAAACTCTGCCGAACCGTTCTAACTCTCGTTGTTGCAAACTTAATTTAGCTTCGTTAAGTAAACCAAGTAAAATCGTTTTATCCAAAAGCAACTTTTTGTCTAAATTATTTACAACAACTACTGGGTTTGGCTCTAATCTTATATTGCTTATTACGTCAGCAACCTCAACCGCCATAGAACGCTTAAGGTTATGGCCTTGGTTATTTAATCTTACCTCGAAAGTAGGCCCCGGCTCTAATTCCGGCTCTGCTTTGGCATTTATATCAGTTATGTTCAAATCTAGCACAAACCGATCCACAATCGGCCTTCCCAAGACAGGACAGCTTGTTGAGCGTTGAAGTTGCTGGGTTTCTAGCTTTGGTGAATCAGCTGGCTTTGTTTCTGGTGATGATGGTGGTGTAAATGGCGCAAACCCAGGGCCTACAAGACCACCCCCCATTATTGTACCCCTTTGCTAAATATTGACAATGACTGGTCTACACAGCCTATATACATAGGGCTACTCCCAAATATCTGACTTAATTGAATTTTACTTAACAAATTTTCCGGCAAAGGAACATCAATAGGCTTTGGGGCAACAATTTCTTTGAATGGAATAGTATGCACCGACTCTAAAAAACTCACTCTTGCGTTTTTATCATACGCATACGGGAATTTTGGCGTGTTATACCGTGGCTTTGGCTTCTGTTTCTCTTGTGCTTCTCGTTTGTACTGCTCTCTTAAACTTGTATATCTGCCTATTCCTGGCTTTGTATTATTTGCTCTCATTGTTTTGCTCCAATTTTGTTATCATATCGCCCATTAAATTTCTAATTAATACCATAAATTCCTGCTGATAACAAGTAGCCCCTGCTATCTTTTTTGACAAAATCGTATCAATCTCTGTGTCAGCTTCATAAACTTGGGCCACTACCATAGCCATGAAAGTTGACAACGCCCACGTGACCGTCACGCCCTTGTCTTTGCAATAGGCTTTAAATAGCCGTGCTATTGTTTCTTCTGTTCTAAATGTAACCATGTGTTGTTTGTTCATTATTTTGTCTCCTTGGTTTCCATCAATAATCATTTTTCAGTCCTCTTATCTCCCTCCAAACCCTTGTATTGTCGTAAGCCGTAACCTTCACCTTGGCGTGCGCCATAACCTGCGAATCGTCGTACGCCCAAACCCTTGCATTGTCGTAAGCCGTAACATGCGAATCGCATTGCGCCGTAGCTATCGCATTGTCGAACACTTTAATCGTCGCATTGCTGTAAGCCCTAACCATCGCATTTCCAAACGCACTAACCTTCGTATTGCCGTGAGCAGAAACCGTCGAATCTTCAAACGCACTAACCTTCGAATCGTCGTAAGCAAAAACATTCGTATTGCCGTAAGCAGAAACCGTCGCGTTGTCGTTTGCGTAAACCTTCGTATTGCCGTAAGCAGAAACCATCGCGTTGTCGTATGCTTTAACTTTTGACCGACCGAAAACATACCACCTCCCCACATCAATAATCGCATGGCCGTCATCGTTAACCTTAAAATCAGTCACTGGTTGGGTTCTTTTGAAATCTAAGTATATCTCTTGTTTGTTCATTGTTTTACCTCCGCGTTACTAAAGATTAATAAAGTCTTTCATTTTTTTAGTGTGTTTCGCTAGGGCTGTATCGTCCATAATTGCTGAAAACTCTTTGGCAAATTGGTTTAGCGTATCGATGAAATCACTATCTACTTCAGGAACTTCACTAAAGGCCTTTTCAAAATCACTCAGTTCTATATAACAGCCTGAAAATTTTTGATAAAACTTTAGTGCGACTATACTGCCACTTATAAATTCTTTATTCCAGTCGGCATACCCTTGACCTCCTAGCTTTTCAAAGATAGTTCTCATAACCGTGGCCTTTTCTATTTCTTTTTGGCTATATTCCTTGCTTGTGAAATTCAAATTGTCAAAATATTCTAGCATAAACGGATTTTCCCACCAGCTATACGTTTCTAATTCGCTAAAATTATATTTTTCATATATTTTTACATATTTTTTTAATTTATTAAAAGATTCTAACCGTTCTATTTGTTCAAGGGTATCCCCATCCCTTACGTAGCCAACCCCTAATTTTCCTGTTGCATTATACCCACACGCATACCAACCGTTTTTACGTTTTTCTAAAAACCACATTGATTTACCCCCTAGTTTTCCATCCATTTAATCCGATTGGCGGCTTGCCGTCTAGCTTTTTCATACTGATCAAAAGATTCGAAGCGATCTACGAAGCACCACTCCTTCTGCGAACCAACCTCACGTGCTGCTATAAAAATCTCTAAATCATAACCAAGAACGTTTAGCCGGTTATCTGACTTTACTTTATAAATTCTGTAGCAATATTCTTTTTCTATCATTATTTTACCTCCTACTCAATAAAAAGACTTTAACCAATACGCTAACGCAAAACATTGAAGCCCAAAACTAGCCATAATAAAAACACAGCCAAAAAATATAAGCACAGAATCATCGCTCCCTTCCTTTAGCGATTCTTTTACCATAAAAAAACCTATAGACGAAAGCCAACAAAAAAATAAATTCATAATACATGCCCCCACAATCAATATAAAATGTAGTTCAAAATCCATATACTTATCCCTCTATTTATTAAAGTAACTTTAGTAAATTCGATACCACAAAACATTGTAATCCAAAAATAACTACAAAATGAATACAGCACCAAACTAACTCTATTAACAGCACCCACACAGAATACCTTTTTATCCACCATACTGCTACCTTTTCTATCATCACCTTAACACATGATGCAATAAACCCATTTAAAAGCAAAACTAAATTTCCAAAAAGAACTATTACTACAATATTTTGTTCAAAATCCATACACATCTCCTATATTTTTAATTTAATAATTTAGAACAACGAAACCTGCTCTTTAATTTTATAAGCCCAAACTTTCCGATTTAATTCGATTATATAAAGGCCTTTGAACCAGGCACTCCCCTGTGCTTTTTCATTTTTCTCAATCGACAAGTGTCTCACTTGAAGGCCTTGCCCAAAGTTACGGCGAATTTCGCTGGTCATGTTAAATCTTAATACGTCTTCCGGCACGTTTTCCAAAAAAACGACTGATTCACCAACAGCATATACATTCTGACAATTTGCAATTCGGTCGAAGGAAACCTTTGTTTCAAATATATCTTTAGGCTCAGGGAATCTCCACACGCACAATAGACCGAATAGCGTTCCAACAATGTCTTTTTCAGAAGACTCAAATCGACAACTACTTGGCTTTCTTATAATACTAAACGCATTTTCACTCATCTTTCACTCCTTTTTTCAAAACAATCAAACTATACATACATATTACACCAGTAGTCAATTATTGTCAATAACAATATATGCTATGCTTCTGTATTCAAATATCTAGCGATTGTTCCAAAAGAGTTTTTCTTTTGCTACAACCCTTTTTTCTTTTGAGTTATCAAA
>Ga0222718_10001194_pt1 | contig 25788 bp, 43 predicted proteins | sample C33_27DmetaG_FD_165045 | JGI IMG/M metagenome (GOLD analysis project Ga0222718, IMG submission 165045) | Estuarine water microbial communities from San Francisco Bay, California, United States - C33_27D | ecosystem: Environmental > Aquatic > Marine > Unclassified | place: USA: California...
GAACAACAAATGATTGTGAATAATCTCCAGACTTGTAAGAATGAAGTTGCATTATTTCTCCACAATGCTGACAAGTTCCAAGACCTCTGTCCCAATCGAGCATCAAACATTTTTGTGTTTTCTTTTTTCTTTCGCTTGAGCACTTAGGACATGTAGACTTTGATGCTTTTGTGTCTAAATTATATATGTTATATTCTTCTATTTCGTATCCGTTAATTTCCATTAGCTATTATTTTAAATTCAAACCCTTGTTTATCAAACTTTGCCTTGTCCTTGTTCATGTCTGTAAGGCTTCCACTTTTTACTGCTTGACCTTTCCATTTCCAACTGTATTTCTTATTGGATTCTTTTACCACATCATCTTTGTTGTATCTAAGCCAATTAATGAAATGAGTTTTGTAGTTTTTCATGTTTAACTTATTGTCTTCTGTCATGTCTAAATGATTGTTAAACTTTTCCAAAGCTTTTAAAAGTATTGGCTTTGACATACTGTAATTCATACAGACAGATTCAATCCACATATTGTCTTTACAAGAAGTGTCAAAATAATATTTATTATTCTTATATTCTTTCTTTATTTCTTTCTTATTTATCTTTGTCGTTTGCGTGTCGTTAGCTTGTCGTTTGCGTGTCTTTTTTGGCTTTTCTTTAACCTCTTTAACTTGATAACTCTCATAGTTACAGATAGTTATCATAGTATATTTGTTTGACGTTTGTATGTCTATTTCTCCTGTTTTTTTTAGCCTGGACAAACATGTTCTTACCTGCCTTACTGTTAGTCCTAGGTCATGAGAAAGTCTTGTTATTGAAGTTATATAGTCTCCTCTTTTAACTGCTTTACCCATAAACCTGCAACTGTCGTAACAGGCATTTAGTAAAAGGTGTATAAATAGTATTTTGGTATTGGTGTCTTTATACCACTCCCAATCCAATATTGTTCTGTGTAGCTTGATGTATCCCTTCATCATCTATTTTATTAATTATATTCAAATATTTTTTTATGTTTTCTTCGCTTCTATTTTTATAAGTTTTACTAATAAAACTATGTATTAGCTTGATAAAGTTTTCGTCTTCTTCTTCAAAAACGACATCAATTATTTCATTAATTTGTTTTTGTTTCTTTTTACTTTTAAAAGATTCGTGATCAATTACTTTCAAAATCTTTTCTTCTATTTCATTTACTTCAACCCTAAGTTTTTTATCAAACTGTATTAAGCCTTCTATTTTTCTTTTCCCATGTAATATAGAAGCATGATCGTGTGCTTTATTTCTTCCCATTATTTTAGAATACTTTCCAATGTCGCTTAAGGTTTCTTTTGTAAGTCTTGAACACATGTAATGGAAAATAGAACGCAGGTCTGTAACGTCTTGCTTTCTGTTGTTTTGAAACATGTAATAACGACCTACATTGTAGTATTCAGAAACAATGATAGATATTCTATCAACTATTTTTTTGTTTTTCATAATTAAATTTCAATTAATTTTTCATGAAAAGAAGGGCATGTAATAGATTTTATTTTTCTTATAGCAAATTTACTTGCATAAAACTTACCTTCTTTCATTGTAAAATTCTCGTTAGCATCGGGCCAAAAATAAACACCACCTTCATGTAGAGATGAAATTATTTTATTAAACCAATACGTGTTAGCTCTTTTTTTATAATCTTTCATTAACATAAATTTAATAGAGGGCATAGACTGGTTTGTTTTTATCTATGCTTTGGTCCAGTAAACCTCTTGTTAAACTAGAACGGTAAGTCGTCTCCAAAATCATTTTCATTAGCTGGAGCTGGTGCTGGAGCTTTTTGACCGCTCTGATCTTCGTCTTTCTGACCTTTCACGATATTTCCGTCTGTCCAAATGACTGAACCATTACCCAGAAAATGTCTCTCAACCTTGTTGTCTCTTTCTTCTTTTGTTTGTTGAATGGTTATTGAAACATTTTTTCCATACTTAGAAATATCATCAACTGATATTGTAATAGGTATGTACTTGTCCTTTTGTCCTTTGATTATTTTGTTTGGATCAATTTTCTTTAGTTCAGAAGCCTTGATCGAGGCTGAAATTAAACTTCCCATAAATTAAAAATTAAAAATTAAAGTTATATAGATATTGTATTACAACAATAGCTATTACGAGATATATTATTTCTCTTATTATGTTATATTTCTCCATAGATAAAATGATCTTCTATGTTCTTAGTCTTATTTACAAAGTAATCAAGATAAACTTGTTCAGCATCTTCTACTTTGTTTTTTCCTCTTTCATAAGCCTCTTGAGTTACATCAAATCTACCCACCATTCCTGTGCCTTTTTCAAAAACCAAGAACACCATTTCTTTTTGAAACATTGTTGAGTAGATATAGGCTTGTGCATCGTAATTATATGTTTGACTTGACCTTGCAAAACTTTTTATGTTTTGTGTAGTCTTCAGATCATAAATAGCATAATCTGTAACAATGTCTGCTTTACACTTCCAAAACAGTTTGTTGTCTGTTAACATTGAAACATTAGGAACTTCAAACGAAACATTTTCATGCTCTAGTATTGGCTTTATAATTTTATGATTTTTACCAATTTCAACAAGAGATGTTAAATCATCATATTCTTTTTTAAGTAATAAGATTTCTTCATTTGAATTTAATAAAGCTTCTTTATAAATTTTTGTGCTTCGTGTTGAAGCATCTACAAAAGCATCATGACTTGTTTTACCAAACATCATTAGTTCATGAAAAGCTTTTCCATATTTAAAAGCTACAGTTTCTTTTGTTTCTTCTAAATAAGAAGCCGGATTACTTAATAGATCATAAATGTTTGAGTTTGATAAAAAGTTTTTTCCAAACTCTCCATAGTAATCATTATCGTTTTCTAGCTTTTTAAGAACTTTGCTTTTAGGTAGTCCATTTATTTTTTCCATACCTTCTCTTTTTTAAAGTCCTCACTTTCATCTTCTCCAAAGACACCTAGTTCATAAAATCCTGTTAGCTTAAGAACTGCCCTAGACATTGCTCTTTTTTCTGCCATTTCCATGACATACCAAGTGTTACAGTTTCCGTCTCTATGGCTTGTTCCTTTCAAAGCAGATCCAAAAGTCTGAATCTTATTGTCATTTACGTTTGCATTGGCTTTTACAACACAAAAGTTTGATTGACATTCGATAACATCATAAGTGATTGTGATATTTTCTTTAGCTTGAATTTTATCAATACCCTGTCTGGTAATGATTACGTAATGTTGATGCTTGAACACATCGTCTCTCTCTAAACCATACTTGACATAGAGAGCTCTTAGTTTTTCTGTTTTCATATTAATTATTTTAGCTTTCAGTAGTTAACAAATTTAATCACATTTTTGTTAATATCCAAGATTTTTTTTAGCTTTTTAAGTCTTCTTGTTGCTTTCTTAAAATAAAAAAGCTTTTCTTTTTCGCTTTTTTTATGGATAGCTATGTGAAATAAATTTCTATTATTTTTAAATGATTGATAAGTATTTTCAAAAGAAAGTTTGTTTGCAAAATCTTCTAAACTAATATCAAGAAACATTTTTATTTCATAGTTTTTTAAAGGTCTATAAACATCAGTAGTTGTGTCAAACATTTCAATTACATTGTCAAGTTTTTCTACACAAAATGTTTTGTAGTAGTAAGCCTTTTTGTCTTTAAAAAGTTTCTTTCCTTTTGTGTTTTTGATTTTCCGGTATGCTTTTTTCAGAAGCTCTTTTCTTTCTTTAATACTCATTGACATCTATTCTATTATTTAACAATTCAATTATTGCAAATATTTGTTCTTCTTTTTCTTGCTTAGTTTCAGCAACCTCTTTTACTCTAATCCAAAAATGATTAGATTGTTTTGGTCTTAATAAATCTTTTAGTAAGTTCCCAAACGTTCTCATTGGGCGAACTACTTTATATACTCTGTTTACTTTCATAATTCTTCTATTTCGTTTTGTATCTCATCAATCTTGTCAAGGATTGGTTGGATAAGGTTAATAGTTTCATAGTCATCATCGCTTCTGACCATTCTTAGTATTCCAGAATATGCTGAATCTAAAATACTAATTGCATTATCTTTTATAATTTTATTTTGTGTCATAATTCTTTATTTTCAAGTTGATTTGCTAGTGAATAAAATTTATATGTTTCATAAGGCATTTTATATTCTTTGCATTTATAACAGAATAATTTTTTGCCTTTTTGTTCTATTCTGCTTGAGCATTTATTACACTTTCTCATTTTTTATTTTTTTTTCATGAAACACATCTCTTAATTCTTGTAAGTCCTTAGATGAGATTATCTTTAGCACACTATCATCAATAAAATCTTTAACAAACTCTTCCCAAGAATCTGAAGAGTAGTCATTAATTCTGTCAATCATATCGTACCACCAAGATTCATAATTATCAATATATCTATATTCATCATACGTATAGTCTTTTTGATCAATAACTTCTCCATTTTTGTAAGTGTGTACACCTGCAAAGTCACATCCTGGTTCTTCAAATTCATGTAGAACTTCTACTCTATATCTTCTTGAAACCCTTTTCATTAATTCTAATGGTGGACTCCAAGCAGTATCTCCACTTATTACCAAAGCTTCATCTGAATCTCTATCCATGTCTATATCCCACCATTTTGTTCCATACTGATAGTAAAATTCAAATGGTTGGTTTTCATATTCTCTTGTTTTTTTCTCTAGTACAATGTCTCCAAACTCGGTAAACCAATTTGTACTATCGTACTTTTTAAACTTAGATTCTATCCTGTCTAGTGAGCTTTTACATCCCGTAATTCTCACCCAATTCCAACAATTATTTGCCATTTTTTATCTTTATTAAAGTGTTGGTGCACATGAATAATCCTTGAGGGTGGTAAACAATGCACCCCCATCATTTCCCTCATCATCCATGCTTGGATATATCCAAAATTTAGTTCCATTAGGTCGTTGCATTAAAAGACATACTGGGGATTTATACCACATATTGTCTTCTAATTCTTCGCTACTCATGTACTCAACTTTCATAATTGTAGCACCTTTTAAGTTTTTTGTAGCTTTTTCTGTCCAATAATTTTTTATTGAACCTGCTTTTTTAACGTCTTCTTTGAAATTTCCCATAATTTATTTTTTAAAGTTTTCTATAGTGTAGTTTACTAAATCGCATACATTTTTTTGAAAGTATTTTGCGTTCTTAGTAGTAATTTCCCTAACAAAGTCATCTTCCCAATTTTTATAATAGGCAAGTTCTGTCTTTGTTAATTTGTCTGTCATCTCTTGAATGAGATCGTAGGTTTTCTGAAATACTTGATCATTACTTTTTTCATGAAGCAAGTCTGAATGTAGGTAGTCTTTAATTTTCATATATCTAATTTAATCATTTTTAAATTTCTATGCAAGTTTTTTGTTAATAAATATTCATTAAAATCAGAGGGTTTTGATCGAGTGTTTTTTATAACTGCTTGTTTTTCAGCATTTTATCGGTCAATAAATCCCCAAATTTTATTAACAAAATCCCTGCCTTTGTGGTCACATTAGTTGGGTCACATCAGGTCACGTTAGTCTGGTCACGTCAGGCTGGTCACGTCAGTATTTATGATTGTGAACTTACAACTTAAATAGGGCGTACACCTTATTTAAATCGACAACTAATGAATAGAATTATTAACCCAATAATCCATGCAATGTAATGTATTAGTCCTATTATTTCTGCTATAATTTTTCTTTTCATCTTTCTAAGTGTTCTATTAATTCTATTAATCCTACGCTATCATGTACCCAGTATGTACCATGTATTGATGTATTTTCTGTATCATCACTAGTGATAACTATTTCTTGTGATTCGTCTGTATGTATCATACCATTTATATCACATTCTGTAGCATAATCTTGATCTATGTAATCATTATGATGTTCCGAGTATATTGCTGTATCTCTTACTAAGTATTGATTATCATAGTTTGAGTATACAATAAGTTCTGAGTCTGGATGATACCATTGGTCACTTACAGGAATTGCATCATCTCCATAACAATACGTTTGATCTTCTTCACACCATGTTGCTTCATCTGTATGATAATATACATCATTAATTTCATCATAGCATGCATCGTCTTCATGACATCTTTCTCCACAATTCAGTGTAACATAATGATCATCTTCTGCATAACCATTTGTAGATTCCAATGATATGCATCCATCATTTGAACTAAGTATTATTGTGGATTCATCTATACTATTTGTATATTTTAATGTATCCATGTACGGGTAGTAGTCACCACGATTCTTTAGTTGATTCGTTTGGTAACTTTGTATAATCATTCCATTTGGTGCAACCAGATTTTTGTCTTGATAACTTTGTCTTTTTTTAACTGCATAACCATTTTCAATACCCCATTCTTTAAATCTTTCAATTACCATATCATTACCATATATTCTGTCCATTGCTTTGAATGTGCTTGAATCTTCTGTATTTATCAGGTTTTCCCATAGTAAAGCTCTTCCATGTAATTTATTATCATTATCTGTTGCAATCAACATTTTGATTTGATTTGGATTATCTACGTATATGTCAAAGTAATCTTGACATTTATCGTATCGCATACATGATTGTGAAAGTGACCCAGTATTAGCTGTCTGGTTTATTTGTTGACCATGGTAATAATATCTTATATCATCTCCTTCCACAACCTGTAATTTAAAACTGAACGTATATTTAGCCTTGAGATGATTACATATTTGTTCGGTAACAGTATCTGGAACTATATCTATAATAGGCTCGAATATTTTTCTAATACCTTTACCGTATTTGATTTTTATTCTGTTTGTTTTTTTCCATAAGCCATCTTGTATATATAGTTTTTTACCTTTTGGTGTATAGGTCATGTCACCGTTTTTTTTGATTGTGAACGCTCTGTCACTATGTTTTTCCCAAAACTGTCTCATTATGTGTGTTTGGTATGCATATATCACATTTTTTTTATCGTGCGTTATATTTGCTAGAGCGTCAGATATGTCTGTGTTTAAACTGTGTGATATTTTTCTGTATGCAATCGGTGTATAATCGCAATAGGTATCAATAATACAAAGTTGTAACATTTTATCTTTTACATATTCTGTGTTTAACAGATATATGTGATATGGATATACCGTGTCTTGTTGTAATTGCCATTCAGTAACTTTTTTGTAATATTGTTTTAGATTGTATTTTGCTATATATTTTGCTAGTATACGTAGTCCTTGTTTTCTAGTAAAACCAATTGTTTTCATTTCATTCATTATACTGTTACCGATTGATCTTGAACTGAATGTTTGACTTTCAAGTAATACGTTAGTTATCATACTTTCATAATCTGCATCGCATATACTGTTTACGCTTTCTTTAATTAATTTTTTTTGTTTTATAAAATCATATCCTTCATGCTTTAGTATTCTATACACAACGTATGCGTTTATTTTTTTATCTATTACCATGATCCATAAGGTTTTAAATTATAATTGTTGTAATTTTTATCTTGATCGTTTTTTATTAACTTCATATTTATATCTTCATGTAAGTTTTGAACATAATCCATACAGTTTGTACAAAATCTTTCGTCTTCAAAATCGTCCAGTAATGTTCTAGTGTTACAAACTGGACACGCATTATCATAATAGTCATCTATAAACCCATAGTTTTCGAATATGTTTTCTCTTTTCATACGATACATTTTGTTTTTAGTTTTATCAAGTATTTCTTTGCACATTTTTAGAGTTTGATATACTTCATCAATGACTATAAATTCTTCATCACTATGAGGATTGTAATAACCACATGACATGTTAGCCACTTGTACATCTGTTTTTTGAGCAATTATTGATACGTCAGTCATACCACCTGTTACTTCACGTCTTCTGTATTTAGTTAGTATATCTTTGATATCATTTTGTAATACTTTATCATACAAGTCATAACCACTTATATTGTTTACGAAGTCATGATAACCTTTTCTGTCGCACTCAAGAACAATAGTTGAGTCTGCAAAAAAATCAAAGTTTGCTTGGTTTGACCCCTGGCAACCTGTTTCTTCGTCAAGAAAGAATACAACTTTGATATGTTTAAGTTGTTTTAGGAGTTGTAGCGTGATGAATATACCAACTTTGTCGTCACCACCAATACCATATTGAGTCACATCAAGCATATCCATAGCGAACATAACATCATCATCTTCGAACACTTTTACATTATTATTGATTTCATGTACAGTATCTATGTGGCAAACCATTGTTGGATATGGTTTATCTTTATTATTATCATCTGTTTTGATAACGTATATGTTACCGTATTGGTCAAACGATGGAGTTTGTTTGAGATTGACTATTTCTTGTAGAATATAGTCTTGCATTTCTTGTGTTTTGTTTGAGCATGTTTGTATACTCATAATCTGCTTTAGTTGTTTTTTCATCAGTATTCTATTAGATCGTTAAAGTTACTTGTGTTGAACGTGTATCTGTACACTTTTGAGTCATCGTGTATCATGAAGCAACAAGTGGTCACGTCATGTTTACCTTTTGATAGCGCGTCATTGATTGATTGATCTGTTGGATTACCGTCTTCATCAAATTCTCCAATGTAGTTGTATTGGAATACTTGTCCGACGGCGTAGTCGAGAATTGTTATAAACATTATTTAAGTATTAAGATTAGTAGCCCCTGTAAGAATCGAACTTACATTTTTACCGTGAAAGGGTAGTGTCCTAGCCATTAGACGAAAGGGCCGTAAAAGGTGAAGCTGACCACGGTACGCACCGAATACAGTTTTACACGGGATCTCCGCTTATTGTCTGCTTTTGTGATGTCAAGTCATGAACTGCATATCTGCGCCCCACCTTATATTTTAACAAGTTGAACTACATAGCATGTAATGTATCATGTATATGATACCAGTTATACTCATAGTTAGTAGTGTACCTGAAATCAACTGAAGTATTACGTTGATGTATTTGTTGTAATGCATTGTCATAATACTAAAAGTTAAGTTGAACATCTTCTGTTAATTCTAGCAATTTTGTAATTGCATTATCTACTGATTGTGAACGAGCCTCTTGTATTCTTTGCTCAAGCACCCAGTTTTCTACTACTGCGATGGTCACATCTTTCTTGTCTGTACTTTCAATATTTGTGTACATTTTAGGCAGATTAGTTTCTGCGCATAGTAGTTTGTCTTGTAGCTTTAGATCTGAAACGATGTAAGCCTTGTCAGTCTCCATCTTGATGGAAAAGGAAACGGGAATAGGTAATTCTAAATTCATAATGATATTAATTTTAATTAAACTTTATTTTAAATAACACGAAGTGTTTTATAATTGCAGGAACTACTGAAACCTGCACAACAACAAAAAATATTTACAAACATTTAGTAGTTTTTTTATATATTATAAAAACTCAAAAATAATTGCTCGAAGAGCAGAAAAAAAAGGGGCGTATGCCCCTTAATTTATGCATGTGATTTGTATTCTGGGTTATCTATTTCCCATTGAGTAAGTGATGATACCTGTGCAAACTCCATTTCTTTTCTATCAATGTAACTGAATTTTTCATCTGACTTTGAGTTTTTTGCAGTTTGTTCTGCAACAGTTTCAAAGTGATTATCGTTAAACATGTACCATTGATTTAGTGGTCTGTTTATATTCCAGTTAGTATTTTCCTCCATGTTACCAATTAGCCAAGTAGGTATATATATGATATATCTATCATAAACTTGATAGTATTCAACTACCTTTTTGTTTACAAGCTTACAGTTGATTCGTGACAAGTTATTGTCTGTGAATTTATCTATGATCATTTTATCTGTCACTTGTGACATTGGTAGTTCGTATAGTGATTGTGAATGATACTCCCATTGTATGGATTGTTTGACTGCAGTGTTTACTTTACGTAAACCTTTTACATCTATGTAGTCACCCCACATGTTTACTGCACCACCTTGTGTCATTAATACTGATTCATCGAAATGAAACTTATAGTATTTACCAGGTTCTATTAGAACGTTCTTGAGATTGTACCTAGTACTGTCATATCTCCATTCTACTTTTGTTGTACGTTTCCATTGTGTTGGAATCCATTTGTTTTTGTATGTCCTTGAACCGTCAAGAGATGTGATGTTCATAAGGTACATTGCTGATCTTGTTTTGCTACCGATAACTGATGCGATAACGGGTACTGATTTGTAATTAGTTTTCATAATAATTAAATTTAAATTAGATGTGAATGTCTCTCACTCACACATGAGTGTTTTAACGCGATCAGATCTAAATAAATGCAAGGCCAACAACTTGTTGTTGCTTGTATAGCCTTGTGTGTTTTAGATTGACTCGTGTATTTTTGCAAACAGGGCAGGTGCGAAGCAACATGCTTGACATTTTATACATGTGGCTTTAGACACAGTATTTTGGCAATGTTTGCTTACGTGTGTGTGAGAGCCCGAAGCATACATCTGACAACTTTGAGAGTTTCACTCGCAAGTTGATTGTGAAGCAATCACATGCCAAAGTTGGTTTTCTTGCGTATGGATTTAACTATTGTGAAGTGAGGATGAGCGCATGCGCGAGAATAGGATGAACAAATAGATTTAATTCAAACGTAGTGGTACAATAAGAAACAGATTTGCTAGACCGATTTGTTGACAATACATTGGCAACTGACTAGCTTAACGAAGCTAGGCAAATGATGTGTTGTAATGTTTAGAGTGTGATAAGGTATAGAGGAGGTTATCGAATGATTGTGAACGTGTAAGCAAGAGATATACTTTAGGGGTGGGGGTGTACTGCTTGTGGTGGGTGGGAGGGACACTTACTGTGGAATGTGGACTTACGACGACAGACATAAGACTAGATAGTAGGAGTTTCTGTACATCTAGTAGAAAAAGCTAAAACTTTTAGCAAAAGTATACAGGGTTTGATAGGGGGTGGGTTTTAGAGAATCAGTTTTATATACAGTGTGTGTAGTGTATTATAGTATATAACCCAACACTTCTTTACATGCGTGGCATTTTTTTGTAAACAGCTTTAACTATATTATTGGTGTAGTATCTATTTACAAATTTGCGCCACATTAATATTTATTGTATATTTGAGTATGGAAACTGGGTATTATTACAGTACAAATACAGGCGACATGCAAACGACATGCTGGCGACAAACAAATACACTTGGTTTTCAGGCAGTTAGATATCTAATTATAAATGGCAAATAAAAAAGTCTTAAAAAACGACATGCCTATATAAAAAGAAGAGAAGAAGAGAAGAATTAAATATAATATATAATAGAAAATATGATTGAAAAAGAGATCCTTTTCGACAAAGAAGGTCGAGTGAAACTTAAAAAAGGTATTGATGTATTAGCAGAAGCTGTATCGTCAACACTTGGAGCATCTGGTAGGTCTGTAATTATAGAAGATCAATTCGGAAACCCTCACATTACAAAAGATGGAGTAACTGTAGCTAACAGCATATTGCTTTCGGATCCTGTAGAAAACTTAGGATGTAGTATATTAAAACAAGCCTCCCAGAAAACAGCATCAGAAGCTGGAGACGGTACAACCACTTCATGTGTACTTGCTAAATCTATTATAGACAAATGCTTTTTAGAGATAGACAACATAGAAAATGTTAACCAGGCTAAAAGTGGAATAGAGTATGCAGCAAAACAAATTGTTGAACAATTAAAAGGATTTACTAAAAAAGTAAACGATAAAACACTTTCTGAAGTCGCTACCATATCAGCCAATGGAGATTCTTATCTAGGTGAAATGATTTCTGATGCATATGTGCAAGTAGGAAAGAACGGAGTAGTGACAATGGACGACTCCACAACAGGACACGACTACACCGAGATAACTAACGGAACTCGTATCAAAAGAGGATACGGTACTCCCTTTAGTGTAAATAATCTTAAAAAGAAAACAGTAGAGTTCAATAATCCACTTATTGTTATAAGCGATTCTAAGATCGATATGCACGATAGATTACATTTTGCTTTCGAACAATCAATAAAACAAAAGAGACCTCTACTAATTATAGCTGATCTAGACGATAGGGTTAAGTTATTTATAACTCAAAACATAAATAAGAAAAATTTAACAGCAAACTTTTTTAGCCCAGAAGGTATTGGTATAAAAAGATTCGAGCTGTTAGAAGACTTAGCACTTATGACAGGAGCTAAAATTATTTCAGAAATGTCTGGAGACTCCTCACAAAACATAGATGCTAGCTATTTAGGAGGATGTAAACAAGCTATCTCCGATTCTAATGAAACCATATTGGTATTTAATGAAAATGAAAATGAAAAGCGAGATGAAATTATTAGCTGGCTTAATAGTGAAATAAAACTAACCAAAAATAAATCTGATAAGTGGCACCTACAAGATAGACTATCAAAACTATCTGGTGGTGTAGCTACTATAAAACTATCAGGAAACTCTGAAGTTGAACTGAAAGAGAAAAAAGATAGAGTTGACGACTCCATCCATGCAACTAAAGCAGCCTTAGATGAAGGGATTGTTGCTGGTGGGGGTATAGCTCTAGTAAACCTACTAAAGAAAAAATCGGCGAAAAAGGCCCCTCGAAGCTGTGACGAATCGTTTATGACAGGTTTTGAATTAGTATGGTCATCTATTGAAGATGTGTTTTATAAAATTCTAGATAATTCTGGAGAAAAAGAAGAAGTCTTTGAACACGTCATGGATAGTAATAAAAAAGATTACGGATACGATGTACGTAATAAAAAATATGGGAATATGTTTTCTATGGGAATTATAGATCCATACAAAGTTACCAAAAACGCTGTGCTTAATTCAGCATCGGTGGCAGGAATAATACTTACAACATCATGTGTAATCTCTAATAAAAGAATCAATAAAAACTAAAATTATGCCAAAACACGATCACCACCCATTCGAAAATCAAATATTTAGCCATTTTCGAGAACAAGCAAAAAAAATACCTGAAGCAATTAAGCTTTTAGCTAAACAAGGATATACTGTTATAGACCTTGAAGGACAAGTTATTACTAAATGGAATATTAATGATGAAGAAAAACCAAGTATAGATTACAATAGAACACCAAAGTTACAGCAATACTAATGAAAGCAGTAGGTGATTTTATAATAGTAAAAGATCAAGAAATAGTTCAAAAAAATGAATTAGGTCTTATTATTAGCGACAAGTCAGATTTAAACATTAGATACGTTGTAGGAGAAGTAATAACTACAGGAGATCTAGTAAAAGAAGTTAAAAAAGGCTTTTTTGTTTATTTTGACAAGGTTGCCGGATCAGAATTAAGGATTAAAGGCGAAAAATACAAAGCCATTCGTGAAAGAGACGTTGTAGTTACAGTAGATAATGCTGATTCCGTTATTTGATTACGAAAAAGATAGAATTATAATGCAAACTCCCTTTGTTTTCAATGGAAGGGAGTATTTGCACTATCCAAACGGTGTAAAATTCTTTTCTTTATACCGAACCACTAGAAGAATTAACACTTTTTCAGAACTCGAGTACATTGCAGAAAAATTTATCTGGTTAAATCACGATTTCGACCTAGAAAAAATGAAAATTCACTTCAATTTGCTTTCTGACAGGCAAAATGGACACATAATTCGTACCTACGGACAAAATAGAGTGGAAAATATGGTTGAAAAAGTTTTTGACAAGAAAAAAGAACCGTATTGCCCAAAACTTAGAAAAATAATCTTCAATCCAATGAAAATTATTGATAAGAAAGAAAAAATGAGAATAGTTGGAATGCTTGTGGGTAGAAAAAATAGACCAACAAGTGAACAAATCAGTGAGGCGATTGAGGATTTATGGTTTGATAAAATAAAAATCACCACAACTTCAGTAGCCAAACACTTAAATAAATCTCGTCATCTTGTAAAATGGTACTTTGATAAAGAACAATTAAGAGTTTTAGAAAAAATTAACAAGGATATAAAAACTGAAAACGACTTAGCAAAAGCTATTGAAGCAATAGATGTTTTAACAGAAGGAGGTAATAAGCTGAAAATGAGAGAGTTAAAAAAAATAACATCAATTAGAAATTATTCTGTTCTAAAAAAAGCAATTTTTAATTATCAGAAGGGGATTTAGACCTGTTCATTTTTTCAATTACATTCTTATAAACTTTATCCATGTAGGTTTCTTTTTTAAATATAGGATTGGAAACTGTCTTTTCAGAAATAGTTTCTTCTTGAAGAAGTTTTTTATAAGTCAAACTACAAATACTTTTGGCCTTGTGGCTTAATTCATACATTTTTGCTTTAGCATACTGTTCTTTTCCTGGCCTCCACTCTTTGATCAATCCTTTTTTTATCATTTCATAAAACCTTTTCTTATCCCAAGACATAGTGTTGCCGTAATAATTAAAGTCTTCCTTTCTAAAAAAAGGCATATCATACAAGTAAAGTATCATATCAAGCTCCATAAGGGTTATGTCGTATTTTTTTTTAATGTAGTAACGTACTACGCGATAGTATTTTAGAAAGTTATAATCCCTTGTTCTGGGTTGTTTTTTGAACTTTTTTCTTTTGCCTCTTTTGTATGATTTGACTATCATAAATTAAATTTAAGCAAAAATAATGAAAACATATTTTATTTATCTTTGTTTCAAATTATTATTATGAAAGACCCAAATCAAAAAATCAAAGATACTTTAGGTTTTAAAAACAAACTTATAGATAAATACATGAGTCAAGGAATTGATATCAAAAGCAATTTTCCTTCTTTTACAACTAAAGACACTGTGATACAAGGTCAAAGCAATATGACTGGTCCAAATTCTCCATTAGTTTCTGCAAATAAAAATTATATGCAAAACAAAAAAAATGCAGGACTTGGAAACGCTCTACCAAACAGAAGCGTTACTATTGGTCAACCAAATAGAATGAGTTATATTATTCAAGGTTTGTACAGTAAAGATAAAATTGATAAATAATGGCGTCTAAAATAAAAAGTAGAAAAAAGGGTAATAAAATTTGTGCAGCTGGAATAGCCTGGGCAAAAAGAACTTTCGATACATACCCATCAGCTTATGCAAATATGGCTGCAAGTAAATACTGTAAAGACCCTAATTACGCAAAAGGAGCTAAAAAGAAAAAGTAATGAGTGCAAGAAGAGGTGATTCAGATAGAAGACGTAGGTCTCAAACAAAAAAGAAAAAATTAAAAAAGAAATAAAATGGAAGTCATTATATTATTATTGTTACTAGCAGGTGCAGTTACTATTTATTTTTTTGACGTTAAAAAGAAGAAACCAGAAATTAAAAAATCTTCAAAAAAAATAATTAAAGATATACCTGAAGAAAAACAAATATCTAAAAGTGAGATTAAAAAGGGTTTAAAAAAGAAATAATAATGCAAAAAAAGAAAAAATTATCACCAGCACAAATGAAGTTAGCTAGACTAGCTCCACCTTTTGATAAAATAACTGGTGCAGACTTTAAAAAATTAAGAAAAAACAAAAAAGGATAAATTATGCCAGATCCAAAGAAGAAACTAAATTCATATATTGATCAATTAGCTTTTAGAAATAGTGTTATTAAAGATTATAATAAAAAGGGTATAAACATTGTAGATAAAAAGTTTCAGAATATAAATTTTAAAAACGACACTATTGTTAAAATAAGTCGCACCCATTTAGGAGACAATAAGGCTATAAAATCATATAATATAGATAAAAAGTTTGATCAATACAATGAACTTTCAGGTAGAGTAGAATTGTCTAATGAAACAAAAAAACATAAAGGTGTACTTGGTACCAGTTATCAAACAGACACAAAAATTATTAAATATAACAAAAAAGGTCCCTTAGACAAGTTTGCTCCATATCGTACAAGAATCGATGGAACTGGACTTTATAGAAATAAAAATAACATCTCAGGAGCTATTAAAAGATATCCATAACAAAAACAAATAATTATGCCATACGGAAGCGCAACATACGGACCTAAAAAGAAAAAGGTCATGAAAAAAAAGAAAAAAGTATCTAAGTCTAAAAAGAAGTAGACGTGGGAGAGCTTAAAAAGTGGAGAGAAGAAAAGTGGGTTAGAATAGGTACCGACGGTTCTATTAAAGGAGCATGTGGTACAAATAAAAATAAAAAAAACCCAGATAGATGTTTGCCTTTAGCAAAAGCTAGAAGCATGTCGAAAGCTGAAAGAGCAAAAACAGCTAGAAAGAAAAAAAGAGCTGGAGCAAAAGGAAAAACAGTAGTTGCTAATACTAAAGCAGGTAAAGTAACCAAAAAATATACTAAAAGGTAATTATGGCAAATATTGGAACGTATAGTAGTGATATTAAAATAAGTGCATTAGATAAGCTTTTAGGTACTGATGGAACACCTGGAGAAGATTATGGAAAAACAAAAAACTATACTGTTGAAGATTTAGCAAATTACTTAAATCTAGTATTTACTGTTGATAGCGTAAACTACAACCTTAATACTATAAGTACAAGTGTTTCAACCAATACTACAGCTATTGCAACTGCTAATCAAACATTATCAACTCATACGAGCGATATATCTGCTAATTCAACTTTTTCAACTAATTTAGCTACTTCATTTGGAACATACGATTCTAATGGAAATTTAACAAGTCTTTCACAAAGTTTTGCTAATGATGTTTTAACAGCAACAAGTTCAGACAGGTTTGCAACTTCATCATCAGTTACTAGCTTGTCATCGACTGTGACAAGTAAGCCAGAAATATTTAGACAAAACGATGCCCCGCCAGTAACAAACCCCGTAGGATCTATATGGTATGATACAAACGATAATAACAAAGTTTATGTTTTAGTTTCAGGAACCCCGAATGTTTGGACAGAAACAACTGATGATCGTATAATTACTAACTCTACTGCTATTTCAACAGCAACAGATAGTATAAGTACTTTATCTACAAATTTAGGGGCTGAATCTACAAAAATAGAAGAACTTGAAACTCAATTTACATTTACTAATGGAGATATAACAGGAGTTGCAGGCGCTATAAACACAAGTATATCCACAGCACAATCCAGCGCAGAATCGGCTTCAGCCACGAAAGTAAATACATTAGCCTCTACATTTTACACAGGTTATGATAATTCTGATGGAACTTATACTTCAATGAGTTCTGCTTTTGCAGACCAGGTATTGTCGACACAAACAACAGGAACATTAGCAACAGCATCAAGTGTTAATACATTAGAAGCTAGTGTAGATTTAAAACCAGATATTTTTAGACAAGATAATGCACCGGCCGTAACAGAAGCAGTCGGTAGTATTTGGTATGACACAAACGACAACAATAAGGTTTATATCTTGGTGTCAGGTTCACCAAATGTATGGACAGAGACAAGTGACGATAGAATTACCACAAACACAGCAAGTATAACAGAAAACGCAAGTGTAATTGCTGAAGTAGACGGATATGCTCAGTCGAGATATTCTTTACAAACTACAGCAGGTGGCGTGGTAACTGGGATGTCTATACTTTCCGAATCGAATGGAACGTACTCTACGGATAATATATCGGAAATAAAATTTCAAGCCGATAGGTTTATAGTAAACTCTAGCTCTACAAACTTAACACCTTTTAGTATTGTAGGTTCTAAAATTAAATTTAATGGAGATATAGATGTTTCAGGAACAGTTGAAATATCTGGAGCTGCATCTTCAGGAGATTTTATAGCAGCCTTGTTTAAAAACACAGATACAACAAATAGTTCTGCTACAGGCATTTCTTTACAGTCTTCTTCTGATTATCATCATAAAATTTTAATGGTAGGGGGTAACACAACAGAAATAGTTGGTGGGGGAGGAACTTCTGTATTTGATTTGAATGCTAGATATACATTAGGTAAAACAGGAAGTGGAGCATATAATAAAGATATTATAAAATTAAATGGAGCAGGATTAATCATTCCTAACCAAACAGCTAACAGTATAACGGTTGATGCAACTAACGGCCCTTCATATGCTGGAGGTATGAATATTATTTTTAATAACAATGATGGTGGTAGGGATGGAAGTTCTGGTAGGATACATGTAAACGAATATTATAAAACATTCTTTTTAGATGTCCCAGGTATTTCAGGAAGTTCAGGAACATATCAAGATATAGTGTTTGCAATGAGAGCTCACAATGGTACAGGAGAACAAACTGTATTTGAAGTAAACACAAGTAGAAAAATAACAACAGTAGGCGCTGTAGAGGTAGGGGGCGCTTTTAATGGACAAAACGGATATTTTGTTCAAAATTTAGGTATAGGATTTTCATCTGGAAATATTGGTGGTAATTTTGAAATAAGAAATGGCGCTGCTGGAGAAATAGCTCAAAAAATAAATTTAGGGAGTTCTGTAAATAGTAGTACTGTTGGTAGTTTTATTTATACTGCAGCTGAATATACGTCTGATGGAATGTTTGTAAATTGCCAAGCTAATAACACTTCTGGAGATAATAACATGCTTATTGTATATTTAGATGGTGATGTTGTTAATAAAAACAATAGTTACACTCAATACTCAGATCAATCTTTAAAAGAAAATATTGTTGATGCTACGGATAAATTAGAGGATGTAAAGCAGATAAGAGTAAGAAACTTTAATTTAATTGGAGAGGATTTAAAACAAATAGGAGTTATAGCCCAAGAACTAGAGACTATTTTCCCTGCATTAGTAAAAGAAAGAAAAGTGCCTGGACACGAAAACCCAGTAAAAACAGTTAAATATTCGGTTTTAGTTCCAATACTAATAAAAGCTATACAGGAGTTAGAAGCTCGCGTTACAGCACTAGAACCTTAAAAAATAAAAATTATGGCAGATAAATCTAAAATGAAATGTAACGTTGTTCGAGCTAGTGATAGAGCTGGAAAAAAGAAAATGGTAAAAGCCTGTTCAGGTGGAAAAGAAAAGCTAATTCACTTTGGCGCAAAGGGTTATGGCCATAATTATTCTGCTGCTGCTAGAAAATCATTTAAAGCTAGACACAAATGTTCTAGTGCTACAAACAAACTAACCGCTAGATATTGGGCTTGTAAAAATTTATGGGCAGGAAAAGGCGGATCCAAAAAATCATCACCAAAATCAAGAAAAGGAAAGTATTAAAACCTAATTAAAAAAAAGACTATTTTTGTTTAAAAATAAACTTCTGATGGATAAAGGTTTAGGCGATACTATTGAAAGGTTCACAAAAGCTACAGGAATCAAAAAAGCTGTAGAAACAATTTCCAAAAAAACAGGTAAACCTTGTGGTTGTGGAGAGAGACGTGATAACCTAAATAGAATGTTTCCTTATAGAAAATAATTATGCTTAGTAGAACTGCAAGATATTATAGGGATAATCCCAAAGCAAGAGTTAAGCATAGAAAGTCTAGTGCCAAAGCACAAAAGAAAAAAGAGGCTGTCAGAAAAAGAGTTGAATGTAATCTATTTAATAAGAAAAACAAAAAATCCAAAAAAGGGGATAAGCTAGATTGTTCTCACAAAAGAGGAAAATTGGTTTTAGAGTCACAAAAAAAGAATAGAGCACGAGGAGGAGGAAGTAAAAAATAGATACAATGGACATGCAACAAATTAAAATATACGCCCTTAACGCTTTCTCACTAACAATTTCTTTTACTGAAATTGAAACCATTTTAAAAATAATATTATTACTCGTATCAATAGGGTATACAATTTCAAAATGGTATGAAACTCATAAACGTAATAAGTAGTTTACTTTTTTCAACTCTTGTATTTAGTCAAGATATAAAAATCAGCGACGTTCAGAACAGTATACAGTATGGGCCTCTTGTAGGTAACAGGTCTATTACATTTGGTGTCAAAAATATATTAGAGGAAGTTGTCCAGGATAAAGGTTATGATATAAATCCAAACAGTAAAGACAGTTTATTTGTTGAGATTATATATTTTGGAAATAAAAGAACTCAAACAACAGCTGCAATATATACAATAAAAGAAAACATAGTAGAGATTATAGCTCTAGCTCAATATAAAAATAAAAAAATAAAAGTCAAAGGTATTGGAAAAGATATAAAATCATCTTTTGTCATATTAAATGAAGAGGGAGATTTCAAGCAATCAAGTGTTAGTACAGCTCTAAAAAAAATGTGTGAAAAAATCATCAAAAAATTAAAACTATGAGAAAATTATTATTTCTTTTATTACCTCTTTTTTGTTTGTCTCAAGATTTAAAACTTGATCACAGTTACACTAATGAAGCAGATTTTGAAGTTGGAGATACTATTACAATAAAGTTCAACACAATACAGGTAACTGAAAATGTAAACCCTAACTTATACATATTTGATTACGAGTATAACAATAAGCTTCTTGAAAAAATAGAACACAGGTGGAAGGTTACTGATAACGAAAGTAATAGTAACGCTCAGGTTTCTTTAAATCATTGGGACGGGTATAGTTTTAGTCCAATAAGCGATTATGAAGATAAAAACCTTTCTGATCAATATTCTTATGGCTGGGTAGGTAGAAGTGACTCTTATCCAACAAGTAGCGACTGGTCTGTAGAAAGAATAACTATACAAGACGGTGTTGGTATCACATATAACAATACTCTTGTAGAGGTTGATTTTAAAATAAAAGATAAGATTAATACAGATTATAGTGATTATAGTAATGTAACAAATCTTAACTGGATGAGAGCAGAAGACAACTCTACTTCTACTTTATATGATGTTGAAGCTATGCAAGAAAAAATTACCCTACAAGGTGTTGAAGGTGGAGATGCTGGATCTGTAACTATAAACTTAAAAACCGAAAATGATAAACCAACACACTATAAATATGATATATTTCAAAGTGGTTCAAGTGTTACTAACGGATATTTTGATGCAAACTCACAGGCCATAGTTACCGGTTTAGAAAATGATGTTGAATATACTATAGATATTAAAGTAGATGATGAGCTTGCTTCTGATTGGTTAGATGATGTGGCAACCGTGACAGATGTTTTCTTAGTTTTTAAAGAAGCAATAGGAGCTGGAAGTTCTCCTGGAGGAACAACAAATACATTTACACATTCTATACAGTTTCTTTTAGGAGAAGTAAACAATAGTGGTAATGTTGATTTTGATGACTCTTACGTACTTTTAAGTCACATAATGAACGAGAACATTAGTGAGTGGTTTACAAGCTCTACAAACGGCTCTAAGAACGTTTGGGGAGAAAAGACTCAGTATGGATACTCTACAAACGATTATTACTTTGGTCAAAAGAAACATTTTACTCCAACAGATTCAAACAAAGTTTTTGATTTTGGACATGGACTTATAGGTGATGTAGACTTTTCTCATTCATTTGAACCGATTAGTCAAGAAACAGAACCAAAAGCTCAAGTTGTTAGAAATAATACAGAAAATTTAGATTTAGATATTTCAACAAGTTTAGTGAATGGCAAGGTTGAGATGATTGTGAACATTGAAAAAGAAGACATTGCAGGTATGCAGTTTATTATTGAGTATGATAAATCAATACTAGAGTTTGAAGAAGTTAAGTTTAATACAGGTAATCTGCTTACAAATTTTGCTTCAGAAAGAGAAAACAAAATATACTTTGGAAGTATTAGTGTAGAAAATAATGAGAATATTAAAGTAGGTGAGCCATATAAAATTGTATTTAATCCAAAACAAACAATTACAAATACAGCTGGACTTGTTTATTTTAAAACAACAGACGCTGTTACTGATACAGGAAAGAAAATAATTCTAAAAATAAAATAATGAAAAAACTATTTATACTATTACTTTTTATCTCTTGTACTACGGAAGTATATGATGAGCAGCCTATATTAGAAATACCAGAATCTTTATTTATTCAAGAGCCCAGTGGATTAAAACTTGAAAACTATGTTGTTCAGGATAAGGTGAGGATAAACACTAAACTTTCTTCTGATGGTGAGTATAGAATTAAGATTATAGACTTTACTAATACAGTTGTGAGTCAAGAAATAATACAAGGAAAGCAGGGAGATAACATTTTAAATATATATGTAAACTCACTACCCGTTAGTTCTTACACTGTAGAATTATATACAAAAAATAATATCTTTGTAGGAAGACAAAATTTTTCAATGAAATAAATTATAAATTATGAAAACAGTTTTATTACAAATTTGGAATGAACAAATGAGCGATTACTTAGTTTTAGATTACATCCTTAAAATTGTTGCTTATGGTTTGTTAGTTATAGCTTTTTCAGGTATTAGTAAGATGATATTTGAAATTATTACAAACCCTTCTCAATTTGATAATGTTCAGTTTGGAATATTTGATTATTGTTGTTAGTATGAAAGAAATAAAAAATCAAATAATAGCAACTATAGGGTTAATTATAACTGCAGCTGGTGGTCTATTTATAGCAAACATGGAATCTATATTTAGCCCAGAAGATGATTCACCACCACCTACAATGGAACAAACAATAACTATACCTCCAAGTACTATAAAAGATACTTTGGTTATAACTAAAACTGTTATACAAAAACCAAAGAAAGAAGAAAGAGAGATAGATTGGTAAAATGAAAAAATATATATTATGTGCGATATTTGTATTGGTTGCGGACTTTGTATCTAGTCAAGTTATAGGAAAGACTTCGACAGAAGACTATGTAGCTAGCTTTGAATCTAGAGAATCTATATGGAGTGTACCTGAGTATAATGGTGACCCTGTATCGGTAGCTCTATTAAACATTGGTGTTACAGAAGAAATATTAAATCAATATCCTGAACTTGGAGATTATAGAGTAGGACTTGGTTTAACTAATATTACTGTGGCTTTTTTAGATGAAACATTTCGTTTTGAGTTTGTAGAAACAAAAGATGAAATAAAAGATAGAATGATAAAACAGTTTAAAGCTAGTGAAAAAGGTTTTACAGCTAACGTAATAAATCCTATAGGTAAAATAGTTTTAGCTAAATATTTTTGTTATATAGAAGTATATGACTTTAGTATATCAGAAGATGAAACTATAAACTTAAAAGATGGTATTAAAAATAAATTAGTAACAAGATTAGGTCTTCAAGTAAAACTTGTAGATTCAGAAACAGGAACATACATGACTGGATCTGGTTTAGGTAAAGCAACTACTACAAGAGAATTAACTTTATTAAATAACGAAAATCTAGAGGATGTCAAGTTTAATCAATCTTCTATCGGAACTTCTACAAAAAAAGCTTTAGAAACAGCAGTAGCCAAAGTTGTAAAAAGAATGATCAGAAAGAAAATATTTGATCATTAATGAAGCGGTTACTGTTTATGCTGCTGTTTTCTTGTAGCGCATATTCACAGGTTCTCGTGCAATCATTTGCAGACAGGTGTACAGGAGAAATTAAAACGGTTTCAATACAAATGCAAGGGTACACTACTGTATCTTTCTATAACAGAACTAAAACATTTACAGCAAACGATTTTTATAGTGGAGCACTAAGAACATGGATGGAGCAAACTTATGCATGGTGGTATGCTTTATCAGCGTGCTCTACAGCTCAAACAACACAAACAACAACTCAAACTTCTACCTCAAATACAAATACCGATTCTAGTGGTTCAACAGATACTGGTGGTTCAACTGACAATTCAGGTGGTAGTTCAGACTCTGGGGGAGATAGTGGAGGAGATAGTGGAGGAGATTCTGGAGGAGATTCTGGAGGAGATTCTGGAGGGGGAGATAGCGATGATAATGGAGGTGGTGACTCTGATGATGGTGGTGGAGATAGTGACGATAATGGAGGGGATAGTGATGATGATGGGGGTAACGACGACTCTGATGATTCTGATGAAGGTAACGATGACTCTGAAGAAGAAGAACAAAAAGAAGAAGAACAAGAAGAGGAAAAGGAAGAAGAAAAAGAAGAAGAGGAAGAGAAAGAAGAAGAGGAAGAAAAGGAAGAGTCTGAAGAAGATGAGGAGGAGGAAGAAAAAGAAAAGAAAAAGAAAAATACAAACCCTATAATAATATCTGCTAATGTTATGAGAATGTCAGGTTTAGATGGGGGTGCTAACCAAGTTATAAGTTTAGGGTTTGCTCAATCATCTATGAACGGGCAGTATAACTACTCTGCAAATATGATGATATGGGATAACTTAAAACAAATAAGTTTGACCGGATCAAGAGGCCATACTTTTTACAGATACGATAAAAAAGTTCCTATGATAATAAGAGAAGATGGAAAAGAATATGTGTTTGGTCATTTTTACGACAAAGGAAGTATAGCTAACGTACAAACGCTTTCATTAAGTTTAATGTATATGTACGGTGTTTATAATTTATCTACAGGAATTAGTAATGTTTATATAGGTCAGAAAGAAAATAAATGGAAGGGTGTTGTTGGAGGATTTTCTATTTCAAATAATATACTCTATAGTAAAGGAGATTTTAACATTATGCCGTCCTTAGTTTTTTTTGGATTAAAACCCATATCTTTGAAAAGATTTACAATATCACCAATGTTGGCTACAGCATTAACGCCAATTAGTTATAGTAGCTTAGATGATAAATTTGTATTTAATAAAGATGTTTTATTTGTTGGAGGTTCAAACTTTGATTTTACTTTAACTAAAAATTTTAGAGCTAATATTGGCTTTAATGTTGCAAAAAGTACAAATGAGTTTCCTTTAACATATTCAATAACAATAGGAGGTAAATTTAAATTATGAAAAATATAAGTGAACACATTAGTTACAAAGAAGCAATAAGAAGTACAACAGCTTTACGTTTAGGTATTGACAATACTCCAAACGAGTACCAGCTTCAAAATATGGAGTTGATTGCAGAAAAAATATTCGAGCCATTAAGAAAGGTTGCAAATGGTCCAATAAAAATAAATTCGTTTATGAGGGTTGAAAAGTTGAATCAAGCAATTGGGGGGTCGAGCCGATCACAGCATTGCCAGGGAAGAGCGATTGACCTGGATGATACCTATGGCTATATGACGAACGCTGAGATGTATAATTACATTAAAGAAAATTTAGACTTCGACCAAATCATATGGGAATTTGGGACGGATGAGAATCCAGACTGGGTACATGTAAGTTATGTAGATGCCGATTCAAATAGAAAAAGATGTTTAAAGGCATACAAAGACAATGGAAAGACAGCTTACAAAGTCATCTAAGTTTTTAAGTATATTTGCGTATTATGTCAGATAAGAAAAAATTTAAAGATTCTACTGTAGGAAAACTATTATTTGGAGCAGCTTCAATGATAAATCCTACTTTAGGAAAAGTACTTAGCGGTGTAACTTCACCACAAGAAGCTATAGCTGAAATAGGTAAATCTAAAATATCCCCAGAAGATAAAATTAAGCTTCAACAAATGATTTACGAACAGCAAAACAAAGAAATGGAAGCTGTGTCTTCAAGATGGAAGGCGGACCAAATGAGCGATTCATGGCTTTCGAAGAATGTACGCCCACTTGTTTTAGTATGGTGTATAGTTGTATTTAGTTTTGCAGGTATATTAGATAGTGTTGAATCAATACCATTTCATATTGGAGAAACATGGAACGATACCTTTGAAAAGGTTATGATGAGTGTTGTTTTAGCATATTTTGGTGGAAGAACGGCTGAAAAGTCTACAAGTTTGTTTAAGAAGTAATGGCAAAGTTAGTTTTATCTACTTATATAAAACCAAAAAAAACCAAAAGACCTGGCTGTCATTCTAAAAATGCAAGTAGAGGTCAAAACAAATACAAAAAAAAGTATATAGGTCAAGGTAGATAATTAAATCTATTAAAATCTTATCTTTGCAGATAAGTATTAAACATAT